>AR_comb_assmDRAFT_10278791_pt1 | contig 10277 bp, 7 predicted proteins | sample ArasoioldDNA_FD_10543 | JGI IMG/M metagenome (IMG submission 10543) | reverse complement strand
CTCGGGCGCCGCGTGCTCGGGCTCGGCGCCGATGCTGTCTTCGCCTACACGTTGCTGGTCTTGTGGGTCGGCCGCGAGTCGTCGTCTTCCGGGGGCCGTCGAATCACCAAGTCGACGTAGGCCTTCGGCAGAAACAACAGCCCGAGCACGCCGTTGGCGAGCATGAACGTCAGATGCGCTGCGAGGCTGTAGGCGAGCAGCGCGGCTTCGGAAGCGTAGTCACGGAAGAAGAAGATCCACGCCGCCTGTGAAGTCCCGAGATGCGCCACGGTGACCGGCAGCGCCGCCACCATGAAGACGATCGGCAGCGAGGCGAGCAGGCGCGACCAGGGGATATGAATCCCGAAGAGTGCGAGAGCGAACCCGTGCACCACGAGCGCGAGCAGAAACGTGGTGGATTTCAGCCCGAGGAGGGTGAAGAGCTGCCCGGCCGTGGCCATGCGGAACGTTTGCGCGATGGCGTTGCTCGCGACGACGCCGTGCGAAGGACGTCGCACGAGCCCCACGAGCGCGGTCCAGACGAGCGCGAGGGCCACCGGCACCGCAAGCAAGCCCGCCGGGGCGGAGCCCGGCGCGGCCAACATTCCGATGGTCGCGAAACCGACGAGCTGGGTGATCTCGAGAAGGATCAGCAGGAGCACGGTTCCGGTGATCGCGCCGAGCGGCGTGCGGAAGCGACGGTTCAAATAGAGAGCCAGCGCGCCCTGCGCGAGCTGCGTGTTGACGAGCGAGACCAGATACGTCGAGGCCCGCACGGGCAGCAGATCTCGATAGGGGAGCGGTCCGTGAAACCAGCGGATCGCCAGCGCCAGCACCAGCGTGTCGACCGTGAAGAAGACGAGCGAGAACCCCGCCATCAGTGCGAGAAACGGCAACAGATCCGCTCGCGACAGCGCCTCGCCGAGCCGTGAGAACGGGATGCGGCTGAAGATGGCGGCGAAGATGACGACCGTCGTCGCCAACGGCCAGAGGCGCCGCGCCCACCCGGCCCTTCTCTCCGTCGCCACCCGCTCCCCGTCAGCCATCGCCGCGCCTCGCCGGGTCCCCCATCGACGCTACGCGGACCTCTCGGCCACGTGACGGAAGTGGCTCGGCGGACGGCCCGTCCAGCGCTTGAAGGCGTGCGTGAAGCTCGCCGTCTCGGCGTAGCCCAGCGAGTCGGCGATCTGCTCGACGCTGAGCGCGGTCTGGCATAACAGCTCCTCCGCCTGCTTGCGGCGCACCTCTTCCACGAGCGTGCTGTAGCTCGTTCCGCGCTCGTCGAGGCGCCGACGCAGTGTCCGCGTCGAGAGACCGAGCTTCGCGCAGATCTCGTCGATGGTCGGCCACCGACCATGACAACGCACCAGCACCTCGAACACCCGCTCGACCTCCGACGAGCGCACGGCGATCCCCGCGAGCAGCTCGCGGCACTGCCGCTCGTGAGTTTCCTCCAGCAGAGGATTCCCGTAAGGCATCTCCAGCCGCCTCCAGCTCGGCGCAAAGAGGATCTGCGTGCGCGGCGCTCCGAAGCGGATGGGCGCACGAAGCGATTCGCCGAACCGCGTCTCGCCGGCCGGGGCGGCGATGGCGGCGCGGAATTCGCGGATCGGGAACGGCGCGCCCACCATGTCGTCGAGCAGACGACGGACCGCGGCGAGATCGCGGACGACCATGAATTCTCTCATCTCCCGTGGGACCCACGAAAAATCCGCATCAAGGCCGGCGACCTCGCCCGGGCGATCGTGCGCCACCGAGTATTCGATCAGAGTGAAGGCGAGCTCGTGGAAGCCGGCGGCGAACTCGACGGCGCGAGCCACCGTGCGCGCGCTGAGGATCGCCAGACCGAACGGCCCGTAAGACAACAGCCGGTAGCGAAACCCGAGCTCGAGCCAGAGACCCGGGCGATCCCGCGTCCGCGTGACGAAAGCGCGCTCCAGGCGCAGCTCCTGATCGCCCGTGATGACGCCGTCGGGACGCTCGACGTCGGTGGACGCGAGGCCCGCCTCGGCGAGCGCGGCCTCGGGGCGAACGCCGGCCTCGCGCAGCATCGCAACCATGATGCGCGCGCTGCCGTTCGACAGCCGCCGACTCCGGAATCGTTCGACCTTCGTCACGCTTGCTCTACCGGCCCGGAATATCAAATCTTAGGCGCGCGCCAACCTTCCACCCCGATTCGGGGCGAGCAGGCAGTGACCCTGCCGACGTTGGCAGGCTGGCGCGTTCGAAGCCGTCCTCGGGAGGATCATGCATGCAAACCATACGAACCATCGGCGTCGTCGGTGCCGGCCAGCAGGGCCGAGGCATCGCGCAGCTCGCCGCCACCAACGGCTACCAGGTGCATCTCGTCGATCGCGATGTCGCGCGCGCCACGGCCGGTCGCGAGCGCGTCGCCGAATCGCTGGCTCGTCTCGCGGTGCGCCGTCGCATCAGCGGCGACGAGGCCGATCGCATCCTATCCCGGGTGGTCGCCGAGGCCAGTGTCGCGGCGCTCGCCGACTGCGACCTCGTGGTCGAGGCGGTGACCGAGGACGTCGCGCTCAAGCAGCGCGTCTTCCGCGAGCTGGACGGCATTTTGCGCCGCGGCACGATCCTGGCCAGCAACACGTCGAGCATCTCGCTCACCAAGCTCGCTGCGGCGACGCAGCGTCCGGAGCTCGTCATCGGCCTGCACTTCATGCATCCGGTTCCGGCGATGCAGCTGGTCGAGATCGTTCGCGCCCTGCAGACCAGCGACGAGACTTACGAGACCACCTGTGATCTCGCCCGGCGACTCGGCAAGACGATCGTGACGACCAAGGACATGCCGGCCTTCATCGTCAACCGCTTGCTGATCCCCCAGCTGAACGAAGCCTGCTTCGCGCTGACGGAAGGGTTGGGGACGGTGGAAGAGATCGACCTCGCGATTCGACTCGGCCTCAATCACCCGATGGGGCCGTTCCAGCTCGCCGACCTGCTCGGCCTCGACACCGTGCTGACGATCGCCGAGGTCCTGCAGCACGAGTTCGGCGACGACAAGTACCGCCCCCCGACGATCCTGCGCAACTACGTGGCGGCCGGCTGGCTCGGCCGCAAGAGCGGGCGCGGCTTCTATCGCTACCAGGACGAGCTCAGCGAGCCCGCCTCGGAGCGCAAGCTGAAATGAGTCCCCGATGACGGGAAGGGGCGACGAACGCAGGCCGAGGAAGCCCCAGATCGCCACTTGACCCCGCAAGAGATCGGGTGGTAGCGATTCGCTAGGTCCGCTCGAAAACAGGTCGAGCAGCTGGCTTCAGAAGCCCGATATTCCCTTGTGAGACGCGAGTGATGGCCGGGCCCGGCACTCTCAAGATCGCAGTCGTCGAGGGGCCGGACGCTCCGATCACCGTGACGTTCCAGGGTCCGCGCCTGTCGATCGGTCGCTCGGGCTCGTGCGACCTTGTCCTCGCCGATACGCAGATCTCGCGGCAGCACGCGGCGATCGAGTGCGAGGGCTCGGACTTCGTGCTCGTCGATCTCGGGAGCTCCAACGGCTCGCTGGTGGGCAATCCCGGTCAACGGGTGAGCCGCCACGTCTTGCGCGAGGGGGACGTCGTCCGTCTCGGTCACAACGTCCTGAAGGTGACCTTGCTGCGCGAGGTCGACGCCACCGAGGTGAAGCCCGTTCCTAGCGCCGACGCGGGTGAGGTCACGGCAGTCTCGGAAGCGCCCCCCTTGCGGCAATCCATCTCCCTCACCGTGATTGGCGGCCCCGACAAGGGCGCCGTCTACCAATCCACGAGCGCCCGCTTCCAGATCGGTCGCCAGCCGAGCTGTGAGCTCCGCCTCAGCGATCCAGCGGTCTCTCGACTCCACGCGACCGTGAAGCGCGAGCCCACCGGCTACGCGATCTATGACGAGAACAGCTCGAACGGCGTGGTGATCGGCACGCCCCCGCAGCGCGTGGTCTTCGCCAAGCTCGAGCACGGCGGGGTGGTGCGGCTCGGCTCGACCGATCTCCAGATCGGAATCAGCGACGGACGATCCGAGACGATGCCCGGCACGCGCCCGCCCGATCGTCAATTCGCGGGCTGAAGCGCGCCGTTGCTCGCGATCAGGTCGCGATAGGCGAACGCGGTCGGGCGCGGCCGGCGTTCGAGCGTCGTGCGATCGACGGCGACGAGGCCGAAATGGCGTGCATAGCCCTCGGCCCACTCGAAGTTGTCGAGCAGCGACCAATAGAAGTAGCCGCGCACGTCAGCCCCTTCCGCGATGGCCTGCGCCACGGCGTCGAGATGCATCTGCAAGTGGCGCGTCCTCGCCGAATCGTCGAGCGTCGCCATGCCGTTCTCGGTCACGTAGAGGGGCTTCCCGAGCGCGTTCCAGCGGCTGAGCACGCGACGTAACCCGTCGGGAAAGATCTCCCATCCCATCTCGTCTTCGAGATCGTGAGACTCTCCGCCGCGCCGCGCGCCGTGCAGCACCACCTCGGGACCGTCCCCGCGGCAGAGCGCGCGCATGTAGTAGTTGATGCCGACGACGTCACAGCTCCCCCGCAGGCCCGGGATGAGTTCTCCATCGCCGACCGGGGGCGCGACAACGCCTTCGCGCAACCCGGCCGCGAAGAATTCGTTCATGAACCGGTCGCTCGAATCGGTCACGGAGCGGTCGGCCTTCGAGGCGGGATCGAACGGCTCGAAATAGATCGCGGCCATCACCGGTCCGACTTCCACCGTATGCCGGGCGGCCTCGTGAACGGCGTGGTAGACCGCGCCGTGCGCCCGAAGTACGTGGCGCGCGACGGCGCGGGCGCGCTCGGGATCGCGCACGCAGGGCGGATGGACGCCGAGGAGGTAGCCGAGCGCGGGCGCGATCATCGGCTCGTTGATGGTCCACCAGAGCCGCGCCCGGTCGCCGAGCTCGCGCACCGCGAACCCGGCAAAGCGCGCAAGCCAAGCCGCCATCTCGGGGTTCTCCCACCCGCCTTGGCGCTGCGCCCACAGTGGGTTCGTGAAGTGGTGGAGCGTGAGCGTCGGCATCAGTCCGTGCCGCAGCATCGAATCGCAGACGCGCTTGTAGTGGTCCATCGCCACCGGGTCGAAGCGACCGCGCTCTGGCTCGATCCGGCTCCATTCGACCGAGATTCGCAGTGACTGGTGCCCGAGCATCGCGGCAAGCCGATGGTCGTCGTCGAAGCGGTGGTAGTAGTCGCAGGCGATGCCCGAGACCGAGCCGTCGTGCACGTACCCGCCGGGAGGCTCGGCGCGCAGCCCCTCCTGTTCCCACGCCCACCAATGGTTGCGATCGCAGTTGCCTTCGACCTGATGGGCGCTCGTCGCCGATCCCCAAAGAAACTCCGGAGGAAACGCGGCGCGCTTCACGGCTCCGACCCTGGGCGGCCCCACGGACGTGCCTGCTCCGTGCTCGGCAGCTCCCAGACTTGACGGTGCAGCGCCTCGAACCGCCGAGCGTCGAGGAGCAGCGCCTTGCGATCCCGGTCTCGAAGCGCCCCCGGGCCCTCGGCGAGTAAGCGCTCGACGAGCACGAGGCGCTGCTGCTCGATCGAGGGCTTCGACGAACGCGGCTTTCGGATGAACCACAGATGGAGGGCGTTGAGATACGGATCGACCACCGCTCGCACGAAGCCGTCGCGCTCGGGTGGCGCAAGCCCGGCATCGCGGCGTTGCGCCGCAGCGACGGCGGTTTCGAGCTCGAGCAGCTCCGGCGGCGGCACCGCCTCCTCCGGCGTGACGAACAATCCGGCGCGGCGCGCAGCGGCGCCGATCCGGACTCGGCTCATGAACACGGAAACGGGAACGGAGATGATGAGGGCGCCGACGATCGGTGCCAGCCACCGGGCGTACTGCGGATTGAGCCAATAGATGCCGGCGCCCCACGCCGTCGCGCCCAGCGTGGCGAGGCCGTGGCGGCGGACGGCCTCGCGCCAAGTGGTCTCCTGATCCCCGCGCGGCGGCGAGCGCCAGACGACGACGCGTCCGACGAGGTTGGTCAGCACGAACTTGGTGTGAAACAGCATGCGAATCGGGGCGAACAAGCTCGACGCCACGAACTCGAGGACGACGCTCAACAAGAATCGTGTGGCGCCGCCGAACGCGCGCGCGCCGCCGGGGCGGAGAAAGACCAGCGCCGCGCTCAGCACCTTCGGCACGAAGAGGATCGCCAGCGTGATCGTGAGCAGCGCCAGTGCCCAGTCAGGCCGCCAGATCGGCCATTGCGGGAAGAGCGTCGGCCCCGCGGGGAAGTAGTCAGGCTCGCGTACGACGCGGAGGATCGCTTCGGCGGTCGAGAGGCTGAGGAAGCAGAACCACAAGAGCGCCGAGACGTAGGCGAACACGCCGTTCAGGAACAGCGCTCGATGCACGTGAAAGAGCCCCTCGACGAAGATCAGCCGCATGTGTTGGAAGTTTCCCTGCGCCCAACGTCGATCGCGCGCGAGGTCCTCCAGCAGCGAGGACGGCAGCTCCTCCCAGCTGCCGCCGAGATCGTACGCGAGCCAGATCGAATATCCCGCGCGGCCGAGCATCGCGGCCTCGACGAAGTCGTGGCTGAGGATCTCGCCGCCGAAGGGCGGACGGCCGGGGAGCCGCGGCAAGCTGCAATGCTTCATGAACGGGGCCAGGCGAACGATCGCGTTGTGGCCCCAGTACTGGGCGTCGCCGAGCTGCCAGAAGTGCATCCCGGTCGCGAACAACGGCCCATACACGCGGTTGGCGAACTGCTGGATACGCGCGTAGAGCGACCGCCCGCGGATCGCCATCGGCGCGGTCTGGATGAGACCGACCTCGCGATGCGCTTCCATCAACTGCGCCAAGCGCACCAGCGTCTCGCCGGTCATCACGCTGTCGGCGTCGAGCGTGATCATGTAGCGGTAGCGTCGCCCGAATCGCCGGCAGAAGTCGGCGACGTTGCCGCTCTTGCGCTTCACGCGAACGCGCCGGCGGCGGTAGAAGACGCGGCCGAAGCCCTCGACGGCGCGGCACCATTCCAGCCACGCCTCTTCCTCTTTCAGCGCGGTAGAGGGATCGGCGGTGTCGCTCAGCACGAAGAAGTCGAAGCTGGCCAGCTTGCCGGTGCGTTCGAGCGAACGGTACATGCTCTGCAAACCGGCAAAGACGCGGTCGACCGGCTCGTCCGCGATCGGCATGACGATCGCGGTGCGGGCGCGCGGCGCGAGATCGCCGGCCGCCTCCTCCGTGTCCGCCGTGATCGCGAATCGATCGCGCCGCGTGAGGAGAAGCAGAAAGCCGGCGATGGCGGTCCAGAATCCGATCGAGATCCAGCCGAACAGCGCGCCGAAGAAGACCACGATCACCAGCTCCAGCGGCGTACGCCCTTGGTAGGGCAGCACCTGAACCATGAATTCGCTGGCGATGACCGTGGGAATGAGCACGAGCAAGAGCAGCAAGGCGCGCCGCCAGAACGCGCTGCGTACCCAGCGCAGACGCAGACGCATCACCCGCACCGCGCGCGGCACGCGTCCGCCGCGCGCAGCCGCGTGCCCCCTCCAGGGATCGGCGTCACTGGTCGCGACCAGCCGGCGGCGCAGCCCGCGCCGTACGAGCCGATGAGGGTGCATCACGCCGCGGGTCAGCGGGGGCGTCGGCGAAGGCCAGCTGCCGTCCGGCCCGAAGACGCGGCGCAGTCGCCACTCGAGGAACGCCCGCGGGTCCTCGTCGCTACGGGCTCGGTCGCGGCCGGTGACGAGCCTTCGCAACGAGCCGAGCGTCTGCTCGTGGGCGGTCGCGCCCTCAGGCCAGCGAGCCGCCGTCGCCGAATCCTCGACCGCTCGCACCGCCAAGTCTCCGCCGGCGGTTCCGAGCGACGCGAGGTAGGCGCGGGCGCGCTCGTGGGCGCCCCCCCAGTCGTGCAGCAGCGACTCGATGCCGACCGCGAGCCGTTCGGGCTCGGACGTCTCCCGCTCCGCCGCCTTCGGTTCCGCCACCGTATGCTCCTACGGATGCAGCGTGTACGACCAGGTCTCCGTCAGGGTCTCGTCACCCTTTTGCAGATACCCTCGTAGGTCGATCGGCCGATTGTCCTTCGGGCGAATCTGAAAGCCAAGCCGCCAAGCGCCCGTGGCGGGGTTTTTTATCACGTGCTGGCCAATTAGCTCGTCGCCGATCTCCTGGCCCGAGCCGACCGTGATGACCCCGCGCACCACGGTCTCGGGCGGCAAGGACTTCAGCCGTGGGCCCTCGAAGTCCACGATGAACCGGTACACGCTTCCATCCGTGCCGCGGTCGCGTCGCGTGGCGACCGCGCGGCCGCCCGGCGGCCGCTCGCGGTCGTCTCGGTACCAGTGGAGATCATAGTCGAAGCTGAGTGTCTGTCCCGGCTCCGCAGGCTTCTCGGGGACCCAGTACGACACGACGTTGTCGTTGATCTCGTTCTTCGTCGGGATCTCGACTAACTCCACGTGACCGTCGCCCCACTCCCCCTTCGGCACCGTCCACGCGCTCGGCCGCTCTTCGGAGCGAGTTTCGAGCTCCTGATAATGGTCGAAGTCCCGATCGCGCTGCAGCAGCCCGAACCCTTTCGGGTTCGGCATGTGAAACGCGTTGATCTCCAGGGTTTCCGGATTGTCGAGGGGACGCCACATCCATTCGCCGGTGGCGAGGTTCATCAAGAGGCCGTCTGAATCGTGCACCTCCGGGCGAAAATCGTCGAACTTCCTGAGCGTGTTCTCGCCGTGAAAGAACATGCTGGTGAGCGGCGCGATGCCGAGCTTGGAGATGTCCTTGCGAAGAACGAGCCGACTCTGGACCTCGACGACGGTTTCCTCGCCGGGATGGACGACGAACCGGTACGCGCCCGTGATCCGCCGGCTGTCGAGCAGCGCGAAGATCGTCATTTCGGAAGCTTCGGGACCCGGGCGCACCAGCCAGAATTCCCGGAAGAAGGGGAACTCTTCCCCGGAGGAAACCGCCGTATCGACCGCCAAACCGCGGGCCGACAGGCCAAAGCCGAGATCCTTGGCAACGGCACGGAAGTAGCTCGCGCCGAGGAACACGATGACCTCGTCACGGTAGTCCGGCTTGTTGATCGGGTAGTGGACGCGAAACCCGGCATAGCCGAGCGTCTGTGGCACGCGGCTCGCGAAGTCGTTCTTGCCGTAGTCGAACTGGTTCGGGGAGAACGGCGCCGGATGTACACCGCGGGTGTCGACGACGTTGATCATCACGGTGTGGTCGTAGTACAGCCCCGGATGGAAGAACTGCACGGTGAAGCGCTGCTTCTTGTCGAGCCAAAGCGATCGGTCGGTGCGAAAGCGGATGTCGCGCCACTGGTCATAGTTGAGGTCGAGCAGCCACTTCGGCACGCTGCCGCGCTCGTCTTTGAAGGATTCCTTGGCGAGGTCCTGTGCGCGTCGCACGACGTCGTCGAAATCGAAGGCGGCGAAGGCGCGGGTGAACGAAGACAGCGAGAGGGCGCAGCAGACCGAGACGGCCAGGCGGCAGAAGCGGGTCTTCATGTCAGGCCGTCCTGGATACTTCATTTGCACGCTGGCGTCATCTCGCCAAGGAGGCGGGCCAGCGCCCTCGTCACCGTGGTTTCTCGCCCTTTTGTTAGCGCTGATGGGATCGGTTGGTACCACGGGGCCAGCTGCTTCCTCTGCGCGCACCGTTCTCAAGCGCCTGGTGCTCGACGACTTCGAAGCTCCTCCCGGCGTGCGATCCTACGGGATCCTCGACGAGACCCTGCCGAAAAAGGCGCGGGGGCAGATCGAGTGGCGCTACCAGGACTGTCGCCGGTCGGGGGTCACCGGGCATTGCATGCATCTCCGCTATGCCTTCGAATCGACGACTCCGGCGCAGGTGAGCTTACGCATCGATCTCGGAGACCTCGACGCTTCCGGTTACGACCACGTCGAGCTCTGGATCAAGGGTGACGCGGACGGATTCAGCCCCGCCCTGAAGATCGGCTTTCGCCGGCCGAAGCCCGATCTGCCGAGGCTCATGCAAGACGGTACCGCCATCGTCACGGGGATCAGCGACCGCTGGCAACGGATCGTGGTCCCGCTGAACCGGATGTCCGGCATCAGCGAATGGAAGCATCTGCGCTCGTTCTTCGTCGCCCTCGAATCGCGGCGCGCGGGCGCCGCGCAACGCGGCGGCTACATGATCGACGACGTGACTTTGCTCAAGCTGGGCGGTCCGGGACCGACGATCGTCGACGAGGTGGTGCCGCGACGCAAGCTCGCCTGGCAGGCGTCGGTCGGCGGGCCGGTCGCGGCGCAGCACCTCGCCAAGCAGCGCCTCGCCGGCTGGCCGCAGCGTCTGCTCGCCGACCGCGAGGGGCTGCCGCGAGGCGACCGCGAG
>AR_comb_assmDRAFT_11261176_pt1 | contig 10279 bp, 10 predicted proteins | sample ArasoioldDNA_FD_10543 | JGI IMG/M metagenome (IMG submission 10543) | reverse complement strand
CCAAGGCAGCGCGATCCATCCGCCGATATCCGGATAGTATGACGGCGCCACTGGTCGAGCCGCATCGCCCCATGGCATCGGATGACGTCTCGGCATGCCGCGATCAACGACCGACGCATCGAGTTGCAACAGCACCAATTTGGCGGGAACAGGCACAGCTCCGTCCTGATCGGTCAGCACAGTTGGGCCTTTGGTGCGCGGATCGATGACCTCCGGCTCCTCGTCCGCCAGCGGCCGCCAATATCGCGGTCGTTCAATTGGCCAGAGCAGGCGGACGCGTTCCTTCGCAGTGCCCACAATCCGAAAACGGGCGTAGCCAAAACAGCCTATCCCCATCGGAATACGAACCGCTGGCAATCCATATGGTTTTAAGGCAGCCAGTCCTTGCGGTGTCAGAAAAGAAGATCGCTTCACGAGATTGGGTTGCTCGCTGCGAAATCTCTCGAACGCCGCACGATCGGCACGTTCGATGGTCGCCCCGCCAAACTGGAGGACGGACAATGAACTTTCATAAGCGTCGTCGGTGAGATAGGCGGTCCCGAACGCCAGGGTTTCGGCGTCATCATAGACGATGACGAGCGGTAGCAGATCTGGCGGCATCTCGCCATTCGCCGTCGTTTCGCCACGGCAGGCGCGGGGCGGCCGAACGACCAACCCTTTGCCGTCACTCATGCGGCGCCCGAACACGCTGGGCGTGAGCCCAACCTCCACCGTCCGCCCGCCGTCCATGTAGTTGGTCTGCCGCACGTCGCAGCCGACGACGATGTCAAAGTCCTGCGGCTCGCCCTTGTATTTGAGCTTTACCTTGAGGCGATAATAGGTGCCTGTGTCACGCTGTGCGGATTTGACGAAATCCCAATTGCCGACCAGCGCCTGATGGAGCGGCGAAGACTTTGAAATAACGACTGCCGTGAGGACCACAGCTGCCGCGAGTAGAAGGAAGAGAAACCCTCTTGTCCTCATGCCCAACGCTGCTCCACGAATTCAGCTGCGACGATGCGAAGAAGTTGCGAGGATCGAAAACACTTTCACCTTCCATGGAGCTCGACCATAGTCGCCATATGGATGTCTACGATAGACAAATCATTCTATGGTTGCAATCGTCGGGACCGTATGCATCTAAGGAATCGGCTAACAGACCGCTGAAAGTTGTCAGATCCGGTATCCCGAATGATCCTCTCAACGATCGATCATTCGCAGTTTGAACATTACTTATACCCTTGCCAGTGTCGTCAACCTGAACGTCGCGAAGCACTAAATACATGTGCCCGGCAGTGCTCAAACTATCAAGAACAGGAGTCGATTCGAGGAAGATTTTTGTTTCAGTGGTCGCCATTGGGAACTTCTGCTTGAGGGTGAGAGTATCTGTCGGCAAGATCTGAGGCAGGTATTGGCGGACAAGAACCGTCTTGTCTAACCTGATACCCGAAGGGCCACCCCTTTGGATCAGGAGGGTGCACTATGAATCCCAGCCCGCCGACCTCCCTTGGATACAGAGGGCCTGGTGGCCGCGTATAGCGGGGGCCGGCGAGGCTGGCGACTATCCAAGCCTCCCGCAACGCGGGAGAGAATACCCAAAGCTTATTGATATCGAGAATGTAATTGAACGAGATCGTCTCGCCATCGGAAACCGCTTGGGCGAAGGGATCAGAACGACCGCGATCCGCATTATTGCCGTTGGTGTTACGATATTCCGCACCTGTGGCACGTAGCACCGCATGCATCACTGCAAGCCGCGCAAAGATGCTAGGTTGTCGCTCGCTAAGCTCCTCGAACAACCTCTCCATTCGCCACGATAAAGCGTCTCCATCGAAAGCGAACGAGGGTATTGGCTTCAGCTGTTTCTTAGCTCGCAAGAGGTAGGCGCGATAGTCTGCGTTTGATACAGGACCAAAGGCACAGTTGTCTTGTTCACTATGAGACCGAAATGTAGGAAGCGCGAAATTGGCTATCAATCCCACGAACGCAACGCCGACTCCAACGATCCAATTCCCTTTCATTATGTCCCTGAAGATCGCATGGGCGAGGGCGCAAATTCCGGATCAGTTGCAATCAGGTGGCGCGACGAAAGCCCGAGGATGAAAAGCACATGCCTCTCCATGGAATGGCCTAATCGCCATTTGGATGTCGACGGTACATGCGACGCTCTTTAGGTTGCAATCGAATTCTTTGCCGCAACTTTCGTACACATCTCAACAAGTCGATTCTTTTGCGCTGCCCCTCTTCTCATGCGCGATCAAACTCGAAGGCGCTTTGCCTCTCCCGTCAAGGTCGCAACGTGGCAACATTGGCTGCCCCGCGATCAGGAGCCGCTTCGTATTGGTGCTCAAACTCGCCATGATTCCCGGTGCAAAAATGACCGGTTCGCCGATGGTCTGCGCGCAAGTCGCATAGGTTCAGAACAAGGCGCAGCGCGACTATGGGGGGCGCTGACGGACCTCATTCCGCCTGCCATCATTCGGCTTGGCGAGCGGCAGGGTTACGGATTGCTCGCCAAGGCGCAGCACCACCTCTTCCTGGCCGATCTTGACGAGCGTCCAGCCATCCAGCTGTCCGCCTTCAATCAACCTTATGTAGTTCTGACTTCCAGTTCGCTCAAATACCGCCGACTGGAGGGACCCAGCCAATACGGTGCCACGTAGCTGAACGTTTTGCGGTGGTGAAGGCGGCGGCGGAGGCGGCGCGGAGGGTTTCGGGGCGGGCTGCTTGGATTTCGCGGCTGCCTCCAAGGCGACCAGCGTCTTTCGATCCGGAAATGGACGCCGCGAGGGATGAAACACGGGTCGTTCGAGCGCGAACCGATAATCTTCGAAGGCCGCTTGCTCGGGAAGCGTGACCGGCGCGAGCGCACGAGCGGCGTTCGAACTCCGTGCGAGCTGAACGGACGGCGTTTCATGATCGGCAAGGCTTAGCCAGCGCCACATCGAAATGAGAAGCATGGCAGCAGTCAGCCCCCACGCGAGGCCGCGCAAGGCAATCTTCCTTTGAGGCATCCACCGCATCGCCTATCCCTTTGTCAAAGCGAAAGCTGCCACGGTGAGCGCCACATCCAAGACCTGATCCTCGGCAGCGCGCTTGTCGTTGTCAGCGGCATTCGTGCTGTGCTGCAATGCCTGAAGTGCAGGACCCGAATTGATGAACACTCCATCGACAAGCACGATCGGACGCAGCGTCTCGAGCTGGAATAGAAGCTTCGCGAGGCCGGCCGACGATGTGGCAAAGGTCAAGTTGACCGCAAAGGGCTCGTAGTTGGGAGTCTTCGGTTTGGTTTCGACGCGCGCGGCGCGAATTTGTCCTCCTGTTGCCGCAACCAGCTCACCCAGCTTTTGCTGGAGCAACGTGGCCGCCGCGTTCACATTTTGTGTGCTGTAGAACAGGTCATCTGCTCCGCTATTCTCTTTCAAGCGCTGAAGCTCGGAATTGACTTCACCCGCCTGGCTCATAAGCAGGCGATAGTGGCGAAGGAGCAACTGGCTGCGTTCCGCATCCTCATCCAGATCGCGGTTCAAAGTAAGGAGCGGAGCAACCATAATCTGCCAAACGACGAAGGCCAGCAACAGCGGGATGGCCAACGCGACGCCTTTCCTCAAGACAAGAACCACGCTCTTGTTCATGATGACGCAGCCATTTCAAGGATAAGCGTGAACCGGTCTCGCGCGGCTTGGACGTCGCGCGTCACGGGGCCCGAAAATTTGACTGATTTGAATGCCTCGATCGTGCCAAGCCGCTGAGCGAGCTTCGAGGCGTCAGACGACATGCCGGCGATGGTGATGGTCGCGCGTTCCATCCGCATATCGAATAGAAACGTCTCGTCGTCAAGAATCTCGGACAGCTTGGAGAGGACGGCAATCGGTGACAGAGTGGCCTTTTTCAGCCCAACCATCTGGGCGCGGCGGGCGACGATCTTGTCGCGCTCGCTCTGCATTTTCAGCACCAGCTCCGCCTTTGGCTTGAGCGCCCTGACCTCTTTCTCAAGCGCGGCTGCCTGCTCCCATTTGCCAATGATCGGAACAAGGACAAGGCTCGCGGCTAAAATGCAGACGGCAGCGATGAGCCACTTCAATTCGAGAGCCGTCTTCCCGCGCGAGGCCGGCTCACCTGCAAAGGCCAGTCTCTGGAGTGCACCACCATCGGCGGCCTCAATTGCGAAGTGATCGATGCGAAAACCGAAATTCGCCCCGCGCTCCCTGAATTGTTCAACCAAGGCCTTGGAGACAATGGTGAGATCGAGACGAAGTTCATTGGCCGGCCCGCGGCGTTCCTGCTGCTTGACATCGTAAAGCGTGTTGTCGGCCTTGAAGGGGCTAAGCCTTTCGATTTGGTACCGAACGGCCTCACCCAGATACGCCTTGGCGACGAGCGGCAAGACCAACGGCCGCACAAGACTTTGACGTTCGGAGATGACACCAATCACCTCGAGGCGTTTCCCCTTGGTTGCCGCCTCGACAGCATCTCGCAAGCGACCGAGAACCTCCGCCGGAGCATCCGGGTAGGGAAGCCGGTCCTGAAACAGACGCCTGTCACCGGCCATCACCGCGATCTGGGTGATCGCTTCGCTCGATTTGAGAAGAAGCGTCAACCGCGACGACCTGAGGCGACTGAGATAGGCTCGAGGCAGTAGCGTCACAAATTCCGAAAGCCACCAGCGCCAGGCCATTTCGGCTACATGCAGCCCCCATCCGATCATTGCGCTTGCGCCTCCTTGCACGCGACACTCGCACGACCACCAAGCCGGCGCCAATCGAACACGTAATAAGGATCGCGCTTATCGCCCGTGACATAAACAATTGCCCGGATTGATGCGCCTGACCCGCTGTCGAGAACCGTGGCCGTGATGGTGTAAATTCCGGAAAGGTTCGAAGGCGCACCAGCAGACGACGCCAGCTCAGAAGAGGGGCGGCTCTGACCCTCCACCATGAGGGCTCTTAGTCTGTCCGGTGCGAGGCGGAAGTCCGGCTCCGCCCTGAAATTGTAAACTGACACAAAGGGCTCGATCGCGGCGATGAGCTCCTCGCTGGCGCCAGGCAGGCGCCTTAGCTCGTCAATCGTAAGAAAGGCCTGCGCTGGACCATCCCTGGCTGCGGTGCGGGTCTCTACGGCCTTGCCGAGGAGCTCGGCCGATCCTTCGTCTGTACACGCACGAAACAGCCGTTTCAAAAGCGGATTTGGTGACTGGTTGAGATTGATCTTCCCGGCCTCGCTTTGCACCTGCACGGAGAGACGCTTGCCATCGATGTTGATATCGTAGAACCGCCCGTCAGGGATGAACGGATTTTTGTTGCCGGGATCGCTGAGGTTAAGGACGGCGACGGCGATTCCTGCTTCAGCGGAAAGGTCGTTCTCGACCCCAAGCTGAAGATTCTGGCTCAATGCGAGGTCCGTGCGCGTCTGGGTGATGAGGCTGCCCGCGATCGCAGCGACAATCAGGAGCGTAAAGACGACCGCGATGAGTGCCGAACCGCGAGCGGACAAGGCATGTCTCGAAGCGAGGGCAACACGCGTCATGCTTCACCGCCAATCGACAGCTTTGACGCGCGGCGCAATCAAAAGCTCGGGCCATGCAACGTCTTTAGCACTTGTAACCTTAAGCGAGATGAGCGCCGGGAGCTCCTGCTGGCCCCGCCACTCATTGTGCCATCCTGGTGCTTGCTCTCCGGTAGCCTTGCCGAAATAGCGGATCTCCATGTTGTCGATCTCGCTTGCGAGCGTCGTAAGATTTGTCTCATTTCCGCCTGTTTCCCGTCCCCGCTGATAAACGTGGAAGTCCAGATCGAGCCGCCGCTCGCTCCTTCTCCAGAAAAGATGCAGGCGATAGAGACCGCCAAGGCCGATACTGGGCAGCGGAACGACGCCTTCAATTTCATCGGCGCTGCCGCGAAATTCAATGGTCCGGGGATCTTGCGAACTCGACCGAAGCGGCTGCATGTCATCAAACAATCGCCGCAGTGCTGCCTGCGCGTCAAACATCTCACGGGCGGCCTGGGCGCGCTGCTCGGACCGCGCCCAAACTCTCTGGCCGAGATTCAGACCCGACGCGAGAAGCGCACCAACCATGCTGATGATGACGAGGCTGACGAGAAGCTCCACAAGGCTGAAGCCCGCTTCCAGTGCCGAGAGGGCGAGGTTCCGTTTCATCCTGGCCTGCCCGGATCGCCGATCTCAATGCGGCCGGTCCCCAAACCAAAGGCCTCCTTTTGCGGAGCCAGCCGCCGGGACTTGTAAGTGAGCTGAAATTTTTTCGACTGCCGCTGCCACAACACGTCGAGCTGGACGCTCACAAGCACGAGCCCCGCCGCCTCGTGGCCAACACTGAGGTTCTCGTCTTTCCTGATTGTCAGCACCCACGCGAACGTGGAGTCGAATCGCCCTTCGCTTTGGCCCTCCACGAGCGCATCCGAGATGCCAAGGCTCGCGAGTTTAGAGCGCGCCAATAGCGCTGCCTGGTAACGATCAGTGGCACGTTCGACAACCTGGAGATTTTTTGAAACCGCTTCAAACAGAACAGCAATGGCGATGCTGGTGATCAGGAGCGAAACCAACACATCCATGAGCACAAAACCTGCCACGGACCGGTGGCTCGCTGCGGCTTGCGAACATCCTGCAGACGACCGCCTCATATCACTGCTCAGGCCAGACCGTTTCGCGGGACACCTCGACGCCCCCGCTCAACCAATTGACGCGCACGGCCCAGATCTGGCCATGCTCTTCCAGGAGGACATGTCCGCCGGAGGTGCCCCCATCGCCGAAAAATCGCAAGGTGGCGGTTTTGCCCTTCAGGTATTCGGAGGTTACGGTGCGGAACAAAAGGCGGGATTCGTTCGGAAACGGACCGGACTTGCCGGGACAAGCATAGCGCCGCCGATCAAGATCGATCACGACCACTTGCTCCTGATTTCGAGCAACGGCGCTTGCGCGCGCGAGCCTCAGGCAGGACGCAAGATCCAGCGCGGCAACCCGCGCCTCGAAAGGCTTGCCTCGCCCTTTCAAAAACACGCCGGTGACGGCCGTCAGAAGCGACAGAATCACAAGGACGGTCAGGACTTCAACAAGTGAATAACCTCTGTCGGACATCTGTCTACCAACTCGTCACATCCCTGTTGCTGCCGTCGCCGCCCTCGCGATCATCAGCGCCAAACGACGACAGATCGTAATCGCCGTGCTCTCCCGGTCGCTTGTAACGGTAGGTCCGTTTCCAGGGATCGAGCAGCATGTCCTTTCGCTTGACATAAGGGCCATTCCAGCCGGTGATCCCGGAAGGCGCGGTCACCAGCGCGTCAAGGCCTTCCTCCTGGGTCGGATAGCGACCGACGTCCAGCTTGAACAGGTCGAGCGTAGAGGTGAGACTTTCGATTTGGGCACGGGCGGTGTCCTGCTTGGCCCCGTCCAGGTATTTCAGCAGTTGTGGCACTGCGATCGTGCCCAGGAGCACGATGATTGCCATAACGACAAGGAGTTCGACAAGCGAATAGCCCTCCTCCGATCGAATGTGGCGGGACAAGGGGTGAAGCTGGTTGTTGAGCATCGCAGGTGAACATTTCTCAGTGAAGTACGAGGTCATTGACGCGAAGAAGGGCCAGCATCACCGAAGCGACGATGCTAGCGACGAAGCCGCCAAGTGCCATGGTCAATAACGGCACGAAGACGGCCATGAAGTTCTTGAGCGCAAGTTCGGTCTCACGTTCGGCCATTTCGGCCACGCGGGTCAAAACCATTTCCAGCTGACTTGCCTCTTCGCCGGCTTCCAGAATGTCACGATAAAGGCCGGGGATGATGCCCGTCGCGGAGAGAGCCGCGGTAAAGCGGCCTCCCTCCCGGACCTTGACGCTGACTTCGTCGATGGCTTTGGCGAAGGCACGATTTCCGGTCGCCTCACGCGTGAGTTCGAGGGCTGCAATCATCGTAATGCCGTTCACGAGCAGTAGCGCGGCAAGTCTTGTAAACCGGGCGGCCTCGATCCTTTTCAAGAGATCGCCGGCTCCGAATGGCAAGCCGAGCTTGGCGCGATCGACGTAGAGCGCAATCTGGGGCTTCTTCAAAACGCTCCGCACGAGCAGGATGAGCGCCGCTCCGCAGAGGAGCAAAAGCGCGGAATTGTCGAGGACGAGATCGGAGGTTCCGATCACAATTCTCGTTACCAGAGGAAGTTGGGAGCCTGCATCTTCGAACAGCGGCTTGAATTGCGGGATCACGACTGTAACGAGCAGAACAATGGCCAACACCGCCATTGCAAGGAGAATGGCGGGATAGATCAGCGAGGAGATCAGGTCGGAACGGAACTTTTCGAACCGTGTGAGATGGTCCGAGAGCTTGTGTAGCACCTCGCGAAGCTGACCGCCGGATTCGCCGGCCCGTATGCTGTTGACGACAACATTCGGAATCCTGGCCGTCGATTTCGACAGGGCATCGGCAAAGCTCTGGCCCTTCTGGACGGAGTCGCGCAACTCACGAACGACACCTTGCAGTTCTTTCTTCTTCGTTGATTTTGCCAGGGCTGAAAGCGCTGCGTTGAGATCGACACCTGCGCTGAGCAGCATTTCAAGATTGGAAAGGAGCAGGATAACGTCAGACCGGCTCAACTCGCCGGCCCCAATCGCAAGTTGCGGGAGCCAACTCTTTTTGGCCGCACCGGCCTCGGCGATCGAAAGCGCCGTCAGGCCCTCCGCCTGAAGAAGCCGCGCGAGCTCGAAGGCGTGCGCGGCCTCACGAACCCCTCTTACAACTTTTTGGCCGCGGTCAACGCATTTGTAGGCGTAGGTCGGCACCTCACACCTCCTGCGTCGCGCGCAAAACCTCGGCCGTCGAGGTCACGCCCTGGCTCACCTTGCGAAGTCCATCCTCAAACAGGGACGCCATGCCTTCGACTATCGCCTGGGCATTGATGTCGGGAGCCGGCGCACGCGCCGAGACCATCTCCCTGATCCGATCGCTGACCACGAGCACCTCGTAGATGCCGAGCCGGCCGCGATAACCCGATCCTTCGCAGGCGCGGCAGCCTTGCGGTTCGAAGACGGTGATCTCTCTCTTATTGCGCTGGAATGGCGCAAGAGCGGCATGCAGATGCGGCGGCGCCGCGACTTCCTTCTTGCAGCTGTTGCAGAGCCGGCGAATGAGCCGCTGCGCCACGATTCCCCGCACCGTGGCCGCAATCAAGAAGTCCGCCAATCCCATATCGATCAGGCGCGTGACCGAGCTTGCCGCGTCGTTGGTGTGAAGGGTCGAAAGCACCCTGTGTCCGGTCAGAGCCGACTGGGTCGCGATCTCCGCCGTTTCGAGATCGCGAATTTCCCCGATCAGGATGATGTCCGGATCCTGGCGGACAAGGGATCTGAGTGCGTTGGCAAAGCCAAGCCTGATCTGCGGTTTGACCTGAATTTGATTGATGCCGGGAAGCTCATATTCGACCGGATCTTCGACGGTCAGGATATTGGTGTCGACCTTATTCAGATGCAGAAGCGAGGCGTAAAGAGTCGTGGTCTTCCCGCTGCCGGTGGGCCCGGTGACAAGGACGATGCCGTTCGGGTTGCTCAATACGCCGAGATAGCGCTTCAGATCCTCATCACAGAGCCCGAGATCATTGAACTCGAACGAAACGGCCGTCTTGTCGAGGAGTCGCATGACCACGCGTTCGCCATGCAGCGTGGGCACGGTCGAGACGCGCACATCCATGGTCTTGCCTTTGATGACGGTCCGGATGCGTCCGTCCTGGGGCAGACGGCGTTCGGCAATGTTCAGGCGGGCGAGGAGCTTGACGCGCGAGAGGACCGCCGAAGTGAGCTGCGCCGGCGGCGGCGCCATTTCGCGCAACAGCCCGTCAATACGAAACCGCACGCGCAGCGCGCTATGAAACGGCTCGAGATGGATGTCGGAGCTGCGCTTTTCGACGGCTTCCTGAAACAGCTGGTTGACGAACCGAATGACGGGCGCTTCAGCCGCCATATCTTTCAGGCGCTGAATGTCCTCCTCATAGCCGGCATCGCTCCCATCGACTTGTGCGTCCGCACCACCCTCCGTGGGTTGCCCATAAAGACGTCGCAGCGCGCTCTCGATATCCGACTGGGTTGCCACCACAAACCCGACGGGGAGCTTGGCGGCGAGCTCGATCGCGCGGCGGTTGTAATCCGAAAACGGGTCTGACGTTGCTACGATCAAAGAGCCGCCTTGTAACTGAACAGGCAAGACCCCTTCCGCCATCAGGAAGGTTTCCGAAAGCTGTTCTGACAGGAGAGGCTCGGTTGGCAACGCTTCCTTGTCGAGGAGCCGCAGTTTCAGAAAAAGTGCC
>AR_comb_assmDRAFT_10200333_pt1 | contig 10282 bp, 9 predicted proteins | sample ArasoioldDNA_FD_10543 | JGI IMG/M metagenome (IMG submission 10543) | reverse complement strand
CTCAAGGCGAGCGTGCTCGAGCATTGGGAAAGGAATGGCCGCTCGCAGGAGCTCCTGATGTCCTTTCACAGCATGCCAAAGCGGCTGTTCGAAAGCGGTGACCCGTACTACCACCGCTGCCGGCATACGGCGGAGTTGCTCGCCAGCGCGCTCGCACTCGAAGAAAAGGAGTGGAGCCTGAGTTTCCAATCCCGTTTCGGCTATGAGGAGTGGCTGCAGCCGTATACCTCAGACGTTGTGCGTCAGCGGGCCCGTGACGGGCTGCGGCGGCTCACGGTCATCTGCCCCGGGTTCTCCCTCGACTGCCTGGAATCACTCGAGGAAATCGCGATCACCGGACGCGAGTCGTTCCTCGAGAGCGGCGGCGAGGAGCTCGACTACATTCCGGCGCTCAATGAGCGCAACGATCATGTGGACCTGCTCGGGAACCTCATCCTGCGCAACGCGCGTTAGCTGAAGCGCTGCAACCACTCATCTACGATATACCTCGCCTCCGGGTCCGAGGACGAGGCGGCTCGCGTCGGGGGCGCGGTAATCTCGAGCATCACGCCGTTCGGGTCCTGAAAATAGATCGACTGCTGATCACCGTGGTCTTCCTCCACGAACTTCACTGCATGTTTGCGCAGCCGTCTTTTCCAGGCCGAAAGTGCTTTGCGGTCTGCGGCACCAAACGCGTAGTGACGCGCATCGGCCGGGAACCCGTCAGCTGCCGGAGGTCTCGCGCCGCGTAGAGCTACCAGCACGACCTGACGCCCATCTCCGATTCCGAACAGCATCATGAGCCAGGGCTTGCCGCCCCAATCATCTCCCGACAGCGCGCTGACCAACGGGAAATGCAGCACCTTGGTGTAGAAGTGCAAGCTTGCCCGGACATCGAAGGCCGGAAACACGACATGATCGGTGCGCAGTGACCTCGGCTTCATGACTCGCCCCTGGGCAGCAAACGGCTCGCCATTCTAGCCACTGGGCGATGTGATCGTTCAGCCTGTAGCGCTCACTGACCTCATGCGAGATTCGTACCCGCGTGCCATTCCGCCTGTCGGCCAGTGCGCGCCGCCGGTCGGATGTTCCCGCGCAGGCTTCGCGATCTGGCACGATCTCTATTCGTGGACGGCATGGGGACTCACGTGCTGGGACGCTTCCTGGAAATCAGCGTGCATGCGCCGAACGTGCTCGAGTCCCTCGAGTTCTACCAAAAGCTCGGCTTCACGCAGGCGGAGGCCAGTGAGACCTGGTCGCATCCGTACGCGGTGGTCACGGACGGGCGTCTGTTCATCGGCCTGCACCAGTACGATTTCGAGTCACCCTCACTCACTTTCGTCAAGCCGGATCTATGGCGCCACGTGGAGGCCCTGGAAGGCCTCGGCATCGAGTTTGCGTTCCGCAAGCTCGGTAACGATGTGTTCAACGAAGCGGGATTTCTGGATCCGGACCGGGTAATGGTCACGCTGCTCGAGGCCCGCACGTTCTCGCCGCCGATGCGCGAGCCAGGTGAGACCTCGTGGTGCGGTTACTTCAGCGAGATCGGCATCCCGGCGCGTGACCCCGATCGGTCCAAGGATTTCTGGGAGCGACTCGGATTCGTCGCCACTGATGAGCAGAATGCGCCGTTTCGCCGCATTTCGCTCACCAGCGATTTCCTGGATCTGGGACTGTATGCCACCCGTGATCTGCGCAAGCCGGTGTTGAGCTTCGTCGACCCGGAAATGCCGTCGCGTCTCGGCCACATCGAGAAGCTCGGCATCGAGCGCTCGCAGCGCCTGCCGGCGGTATTCGATCCGGAGCGCACCGCGATGCTGGTCGCGCCCGAAGGCACGAATCTGCTCCTGGCGACCGGCGACGCCTGAGCCTCTCGCTGACCACCTCGACCCGAATCGGAGCGGCTCGTCCTGCCGCGCCAGCGTCTCGTACCGAAAACGTGTCAGCCGGACGGAAAAACACTATCCTTGCGCGCCTCGAAGGCCGGCCCGGTGAACAACTCCAACGTCCGGCCAAGACTTCTGGAGGCCTCTGATGAACGTACTGGTTCGCGCTCTGGTGCTGCTCCTCCTGAGCGGTGCCGCATTCGCCGATGAAGGGATGTGGACTTTCGACAACTTCCCCAAGCAGGCGGTCAAGGAGAAGCTCGGCGTCGACATCACGGATGCGTGGCTCGATCACTTACGACTGGCGACAACGCGCCTTGAGTCGGGCTGCACGGGCTCGTTCATTTCGCCTGACGGGCTGATTCTCACCAACCATCACTGTGCCAGCGAATGTCTCTCGCAGAACTCGACACCGCAAAAGGACATGCTGGCTGATGGCTTTCTAGCCCCCTCCCGCGAGCAGGAACCAGCATGCAAGACCGAGCAAATCTCCGTGCTGGTCGCCATGGAGAACATCACCGACAAGATCACTGCGGCGACGCAAGGCCTCGACGACAAGGCGGCCAATGCCGCGCGCAAGAAGGAGCTCACGCGCCTCGAGCAGGCGTGCGAGGAAGCCTCGAAGAAGGATCGCAAGACCGGCCAGCTGTCGTGCGAATCGGTCTCGCTGTACCAGGGCGGTCAGTATTTCCTCTACAAGTACAAGCGCTACAGCGACATCCGCCTGGTGTTTGCGCCCGAGGACGATGTCGCTGCCTTTGGCGGCGACCCCGACAACTTCCAGTTCCCCCGTTACTGCCTCGACATGTCGATCATGCGAGCGTACGAAAACGGCAAGCCTGCGCGTACGCCAAACTACCTCAAGGTGAACTTTGCAGGTCCTGAAGCCGGCGATCCGGTCTTCGTCTCCGGGCATCCGGGCAATACGCAACGCCTCCTCACCGTCGAGCAGCTGATCTCGAACCGCAATGACTACCTGCCGCTGTGGTTGCTGCGATACGCGGAACTGCGTGGCCGTTACATTCAGTTCGCAAAGACTGACGCGGAGTCACTGCGCATCGTGCAGGATCCACTCAATGGCATCGAGAACTCTATCAAGGTGCGGCGCAAGCAACTCGATGCGCTTCTCGATGATTCGCTGATGAACTCGAAGCGAGCGGAAGAAAAGGCTCTGCGTGACAAGGTCGCTGCCGATCCCGCGCTTCAGGCGCTTGCCGGCTCGGCATGGGATGACATGGCGAAGGCGCAAGAGGCGTATCGCAATCAGCTCATCCCTTACACCTTTGTCGAAGGCGCCGCAGGTTTCAACACTGACCTTTATCGCTATGCGCGCGCCCTGGTGCGCGGCGCAGCCGAGCGCGCCAAACCGAACGAGGAGCGCTTCCGCGAGTACACCAACGCTGCGCTGCCGCAGCTGGAGCAGTACGTCAAGGCAGACACGCCCGTGTACCCCTCGCTGGAGAAGACGACCTTCTCGTTTGCGCTGGAGCGGATGCGCGAGTGGCTGGGCCCCGACGACAAGCTGGTCAAGAGTGTCCTCGGAAGCGAATCCCCGGACACCCTTGCGGCTCGCTTGATCGACGGCAGCAAGCTCGGCGACGCCAAGGTGCGCATACAGCTCTGGGACGGTGGAGCGGCTGCAGTGGAGGCCTCAACTGATCCAATGATTCAGCTAGCGCGCAAGGTGGACCCCGAGGCCCGCGCGATTCGCAAGCGTTACGAAGACGAAGTCGAAGCGCCGACCGAAGTCGCCAGCGAGCGCATAGCGGCGGCCCGTTTCAAGATCCTGGGCACCAGCGCCTATCCGGATGCGACATTCACGCTGCGCATCAACTACGGCACCGTGCAGGCCTGGGTGGAAAGAAACGAGCCGGTGCAGCCGTTCACGACTCTGAAGGTGGCCTATGACCGCACGACCGGTAAGAAGCCTTTCAGCATGCCGTCGGGCTGGGTCGAGGCCAAGAGCGCGCTCGACCTCAACACGCGGTTCAACCTCTCGACCAACAACGACATCGTCGGGGGCAATTCCGGAAGTCCCCTGGTCAATGCCAAGGGAGAGCTGGTGGGCCTGATGTTCGACGGCAACATCCACTCGATCTCGGGTTCGTACTGGTTCGACGTCGAGAAGAACCGTGCTATCGCAGTCGATCCGGCGATCATGAAAGAAGCGTTGACGAAGGTGTACCACGCAGACGCCCTGGTGAAGGAGATCTCGGGGCGCTGAGTTAAGACGGTCTCGAGCCGTGCGGCAGGCCTCCGTGCCGTACGGCACTCCTTTAACTCTTCTTGATTCCTCGGTCCGCCCGCTGCAAAGTCCCGCAGTCTTCTCCTTGGGGGTGCCCTGCCCCGAGGTGATTGATTTTGGTGACCACGAGCGTCCTACGGCGGAAGCATCCGCTGGCGAGTACTGCATGCAAAACCCCACCACGGAACCGTCCATAACGGTCCTGCCGGCGCCGATCCGCCCCGAAATCAGCGTCGTCGTGCCGGTCTTCAATGAAGAGGCCTGCCTGCCGGAGCTGTTCACACGGCTCTACCAGACGCTCGATCGACTCGAAGTGCCGTACGAATGCATCTTCGTCGACGATGGCAGTCGCGATCGTTCGGTCGCCCTGTTGCGCGCCCAGCATGCAGCCCGGCCCGGTGAAACGCGCGTGATCGTGTTTCAACGCAACTTTGGACAGCACGCTGCGATCCTGGCCGGGTTCGAGCGTGCAGCCGGCGACACCATCATCACGCTGGATGCCGACCTGCAGAACCCTCCTGAAGAGATACCCCGACTGCGGGCGGCCATCCAGCGTGGCCATGACTATGTCGGCACCATCCGGCGTGGACGCCAGGATCATTGGGCGCGGCGCCTGGCTTCGCGCGCCCTGAACGGCCTGCGAGAGAAGACAACTCACATTCACATCACCGACCAGGGTTGCATGCTCCGAGCGTACGGCCGCGATGTGGTCGATGCGGTCAATGCGTCGCGCGAAGTGAATACCTTCATCCCGGCGCTCGCCTATCTGTACGCACGCTCCCCCACCGAGATCGAGGTCGAGCACGAACCGCGACACGCTGGGCAATCGAAGTATTCGCTCTACCGCCTGGTGCGGCTCAACTTCGACCTGATGACCGGCTTCACCTTCGTGCCGCTGCAATTGTTTTCCATGCTCGGCATGGTGATCGCCGGCCTGTCGGGCGTGCTCGTCCTCTATCTTGTGGCCCGACGTCTGATCCTCGGGCCCGAGGTGGAAGGTGTGTTCACTCTCTTCGCCATCGCCTTCATGCTCATCGGCTTCGCTCTCTTCGGCATCGGACTGATCGGCGAATACGTCGGTCGCACCTACGAGCAGGTGCGTGGTCGGCCTCGCTACATCGTCGCCGCAGTACTTGAACCTCAAAAGGCCAGGCAGCGCGAGCGGCTTTGTGTTTAGAGCGGTCGTATTCGCCTACAGCGAGGTTGGATTTCGCTGCCTGCGCGCGCTGCTCGACGAAGGCGTCGATGTCCCGCTGGTCTTTACACACAGGGATGCTCCCGGTGAAGTGCGCTGGTTCGGCAGCGTTGCGCAACTGGCGAGCGACAGCGGGATCGAAGAGATCAGTACCGAGCATCCGGATTCGCCACAATGGGCCGAACGCCTCGTCGCGCTGGAGCCCCATTATCTTCTCTCTTTCTATTACCGCGCGATGCTGAGCGAGCAGCTGCTGAAGAGCGCCCGTTGGGGTGCACTCAACATGCACGGTTCGCTCTTGCCGAAATACCGGGGTCGCGCGCCGGTCAACTGGGCGATTCTCAACGGCGAGCGTGAGACGGGTGCCACGCTGCACTACATGGTGAGCAAGCCCGATGCGGGCGCCATCGTCGCGCAACAGGCGGTTCCGATCGGCATCAACGACACCGCGCTCACCGTGTCGCTGGCGGTGGCTCAAGCAGCTGCGGAACTGCTGACGAGTTGCCTGTCTGAAATGGCCGAGGGCCCGCCTGCGGCACGGCCCATGGACCTTGCAGCGGGCTCGTATTACGGAGGCCGCAAGCCTGAAGACGGACGCATCGATTGGGCCTGGCCCGCCGCACGCATTCATGCGCTGATTCGCGCGGTCGCGCCGCCGTTCCCAGGCGCATTTACGGATCTGGCCACACAACGGATCGTGTTCGGAGCATCGCGCTGGACAGGTGAGCCTGCACATTCCGGGACAGCACAGCTGTACGCGGAGAATGGCGAGCACCTCTATCTCGATTGCGTCGACGGCTACCGCCTGGAAATACCGTCCGTAACCATCGACGGCCAGCTACTCGATGGGAGCCGCTTTGCCGAGCTACATGGCGAGGCGCCGCTGCCGCTGAATACCTTCTCTGCCTCGGAAATCGTACTAAATGAAAAAGCTGCTCATTCTCGGCGTTAACGGCTTCATCGGTCATCACCTGAGTGAAGCGGTGATGCGCGAGACCGACTGGCATGTCTACGGGATGGATCTCGAAAGCGATCGGGTCGCGCATCTGCTCGATAACCCGCGCTTCCACTACTTCGAGGGCGACATCACCATCAACCGCGAATGGGTCGAGTACCACATCCGCAAGTGCGATGTGCTGCTGCCCCTGGTCGCGATCGCCACACCCGCCACCTATATCACCAACCCACTCGGTGTCTTCGAGCTGGACTTCGAGGCGAACCTGCCGCTGATCCGGCAATGCGCGAAGCACCGCAAGCGCGTCGTGTTCCCGTCGACCTCTGAGATCTATGGCATGTCGACAGACGCAGAATTCCATCCCTACGATTCGTCGCTGGTGCTGGGGCCCATTCCCAAGTCGCGCTGGATCTACTCCTGCAGCAAGCAATTGCTCGATCGTGTCATCTGGGCCTATGGCGCCGACCATGGGCTCGATTTCACACTGTTTCGCCCCTTCAACTGGATCGGGCCCGGACTCGATCGCATGGAGACGCCGAAGGAAGGCAGCTCCCGCGTGCTGACGCAGTTCCTGGGCAACATCGTGCGTGGCGAAGACATCCGCCTGGTGGACGGCGGCGCACAGCGGCGCTGCTTCACGTATATATCCGAAGGCATCGATTGCCTGATGCGGATCATTGCCAACCACAACGGCGTGGCCTCCGGCCGCATCTACAATGTCGGCAACCCCGTCAACGATCTGTCCATCCGCCAGCTGGCCGAGCTGATGCTCGACATCGCCAAATCGATCGACGTGTACGCAGAGTCGGCTTCCCGAGTACGCATCGTGGAAGTGTCGGCGGACAAGTACTACGGAGCCGGCTACCAGGACGTGCAGAGCCGCGTACCCTGGATCAGGAATACCACCGAGGAGCTGGGCTGGATGCCGAAGACCGACATGCACATCGCCGTGCGCCACATCTTCGAATCGTACCGGGCCAATCTCGGCGCTGCCCGCGCGTTGGTGGACGCCGCCTGATACGTGAGCATGGCTGGTATTTCAGCTGCCCCTGGCGCAAGCGAGCATCCGGTGCACCAGGTCGCCCTCAAGATCGATGTCGATACGCTACGCGGAACGCTCGAAGGCGTGCCGCGCCTGCTTGAGCTGCTGCAGCGGATGCAAGCGCGCGCCACGTTCTACTTCAGCGTTGGCCCCGATCACACCGGGCGAGCCCTGCGACGCGTCTTTCGACGCGGATTTTTTGGCAAAGTAAGGCGCACCTCGGTACTGGAGCACTACGGGCTGCGAACGCTCCTGTACGGCACGCTGTTGCCTGGGCCGCACATCGGCAAGTACGCAGCTGCGGTGATGCGCTCGGTACGCGACGCGGGATTCGAAGTCGGTCTTCACTCTTACGACCATGTGCGCTGGCAGGATGGCGTTGCCGCTGCGGATGAATCGTGGACCGACACCGAGTTCGAAAGAGGAGTAACAGCGTTCACGTCGGTGTTCGGCCACCCACCTGAATCGCACGCCGCCGCCGGCTGGCAGATCAACCCTCGCGTGCTCGCGCTCGAATCCAGATATCAGCTGCGCTACGCGAGTGACACCCGCGGCGCCACCCCATTCCTTCCGCAGATGCGTGGCGTCGTGAGCGAGTGCGTACAGTTGCCGACGACGCTGCCGACCCTCGACGAGCTGATCGGCCTCGACGGCAAGACTCCTGATGACGCTGTGGACGCGATCCTCACCGCGACCCGCACACGTCCGCCGATGAATCATGTGTTCACGTTGCACGCCGAGCTCGAAGGACAGCGTCTGATACCGCAATTCGAGCGCCTGCTCGAGGGTTGGAGGTCGCAGGGATTCAAGCTCGTCGCAATGCACGATCTTTTCGACCATCTGCATGCCGATCGCCTGCGCCGTCACGAGATCGACGTCGACGAAGTTCCCGGTCGGTCTGGCACGCTTGCCATCCAGGGACGCTGGCTCGCCGAAGGGGCCGGCCCGTCATGAGCACAGCGAACCCGTCCGGAGCGCATCGCGTTGTGCTCCTCGCAGCGCTCCTGGCATTCGCGGCGTCGTGGTTCGTGCTCCTCGGCCACCGCGAGCTTTTCAATCCCGACGAAGGTCGCTACGCGGAAATCCCCCGCGAGATGCTGATGTCTGGCGATTGGCTGGTGCCGAGGCTCAACGATCTGGTCTACATCGAAAAGCCGCCGCTCCAGTACTGGGCAACCGCGGCCAGCTACGCGGTGTTGGGAACGAGCGTTTGGTCGGCCCGCTTCTATACCGGATTGTGCGGCCTGCTCACGGTGCTGATCTGCGCTGGCGTGGCTCTGCGGCTGTGGGGATCCGGCGCCGCCTGGCGCGCGGGGATAATCTGTGCCAGTTCACTGCTCATCGTCCTCATGGGGCATCAGCTCACGCTCGACATGAGTCTCGCGTTCTACATGACCCTGATGCTCGGTGCGTTCTGCCTGGCACACGACGCACGCACTGCGCATGCTGAGCGCAGACGCTGGATGTGGCTCGCTTGGGCAGGTGCGGCGGGCGCGTGCCTCACCAAGGGACTGGTGGCCCTCGTCATCCCGGCGCTCGCGCTGCTTGTCTACTCTCTGATGCAGCGCCAATGGTTGATCTGGAAGCAGCTCTCCATTGCCAGTGGGCTGGTGCTGTTTGCACTGCTGACGCTGCCCTGGATGGTGCTCATGCAGCGCGAAGTGCCGCAGTTCTTCGACTTCTTCATCGTGCGTGAACACTTCGCCCGCTACTTCACAATGGTCTCAGATCGTTACCAGCCATGGTGGTTCTTCCTGGGCATCTTTGCCGCGGGTTCCCTGCCGTGGACGCTGCCCGCCACACGCGCACTCCTCACCGGCTGGCGCGCATCTGCGCCTGCGCGACAGTTTGATGCGCGGCGCTTCCTTTGGATCTGGAGCGTCGGCGTGCTGGTGTTCTTCTCGCTGTCGGATTCGAAGCTCGTGCCGTACATTCTTCCGATGTTCCCGTCCCTGGCGCTCTTGATGGCGAACAGCGACGAAGTGCGACTCAACCGTGATCTGCGCTACACGGGTGTGTTGCTGGTCGTCATCGGCGTGATCTTCCTGGCCCTGGCGATCACGCTGCCACGATGGCTGCCGCAATCGCCGCGCGGCGTGCTGTTCGCGGGCCTGCGCCCGGTGTTGCTCGCTTCCTCTGCGATTACAGTGATCGGCGGCTTCGTAGCCGCACGCATTCGGGGTCATAGCCTGCGCCGGAGCATCATCGTCGGGGTATCGGGCTACCTCTGTGCAGCATCTCTGCTCTGGGGTGCGGGCGCAGTCAATCAGGTCTACTCGGGCGCATCACTCGCTGCGCAGCTGCCGCCCGGCCTAGACCGGAACGTCCCGATGTTCAGCGTTCGCACGTATGATCAGTCCTTGCCGTTCTACCTGCGGCGGACCATGACCATGGTGGACGAGCACGGCGAGCTGACTTTCGGGCTCGAGCTCGAGCAGCACAAAGGCATATCGAGCCTCGAAGCCTTTGAGTCGCGGTGGCGCGAGCTTCCGCAGGCATTCGCAGTTGTCGAGCCGGAGGTCTATGCGCTGCTGCAGGAGCATGAGCTGCCGATGGTAGTGCGAGCCCAGGACCTTCGGCGCCTGATCGTGAGCCGACAATGAACACGCTAACGTGGACACTGCTGCTCGGCGGTGTGCTGCTCAACGCGGCGGCACAACTGCTGCTCAAGGCCGCGACGCGCATCAGCGGTGTGCTGCTCACCGACGCTGGCAACGTGTCCTGGGGCGCGGCCGGAGATCTCGTGCGTACTGTGCCCCTGTGGGCGGGCCTCACCTGCTATGGCATCAGCGTGCTGCTGTGGCTCGGCGCTTTGTCGCGCGTGCCGGTCAGCGTCGCATATCCCATGTTATCGATTGGCTACATCGTCAATGCATTCGCAGCCTGGATCCTCTTCGGCGAAGCACTAACGATCGCGAAGATGAGCGGCATCGTACTGATCGTCGCAGGCGTGCTGGTCCTCGCACGAGGCTCGCCATGA
>AR_comb_assmDRAFT_10143722_pt1 | contig 10282 bp, 7 predicted proteins | sample ArasoioldDNA_FD_10543 | JGI IMG/M metagenome (IMG submission 10543) | reverse complement strand
CTAAAATCTTGAGGCGCGTGCCTCCGCCTATCCACAATGGCACAACAAACACATCGGCCAGACACGTATACTGTCGCACATCCTCAACTCGACCAGTAAATTCGATTCTCCCACGACGTTCCCAGTTACGTAGCTCTGCTGGTGGGTTCTTGCCAACGATGGTTACCTTGTAGTGTGGCAGTCTATGCTCTAGTTCGGGCAACACTGAACGCAGAAACCAGCGCACACCATCCACATTTGGTAAGTAATCCATAGCTCCGGTAAACACCAAATGGACTGCCCGTTCCTCTGTTTTCGGCAACATTGGGCGGGGAGCAAAAATTTGAGTATCCACACCATTCGGTACGACAAGATATTTTTTCACTCCCCACTCTTTTAATACCTGTCGCTCCGGCTCGGAACAGACAAGCACACAGTCAATTTTCTGCATCGTAATCTGCTCATAGATATGCATTTTTCGCCACTGCAGCCAACAGTACATTTTCCTCAAAAGATTCCTCTCCGTCTCCACAAGACGACCATATAAGGCAGTAAGCAGGTTGTGGGTATCAAACACTAATCTTACTGACTTATCCTTTCTATCCAGCCAATCGACGTATTGGGCTGCGTCCAGGTGATTAAAATGAACCGCTTGTACCTTGCCTGCATGAACCTGACGTCGAAGCTCGGTAAGGATCTTAAAAGAAAAGTTTTTCGGCAGCGGATATGGATGTTTGGTAAATAGCGCCTGAGTGAAAAACCAGGGAGTGAGCCACGTCGGGCGGTATCGAGGAAAGGTAATGACTTCAACTCCTAGACTATGAATGGGCTTTGCATACTCAGGCAGCGCCGGAGCGAGGGAGACAAGCATCACCGAGAACTGAGAAGAGAGGCTTTTGAGGACGTGATAAGTACGGATCTGTCCGCCATCGTCCAAAGGCCACGGAAATTTTTCAGTTACAAAGAGAATTTTAGAGCGGCTTTTCACGTAAAGTTTTTTAGGAATAGGCGGTATAGTATTCTTTTCGCTCAAAAGTTCTTAGTTACGAGCCGCATCCACCTACACCCTACTGACAGGTGCGTCCTCTATCGGCTTTTGTCCCTCCTTCATTCCCCCAACCGGAAATTGCTGCCGTCCGGAGACTGTCGAGCGGGACATGACGCGACGTTTGCCGAGGCTCCCACTAACTATGCGCCGGAGGCTGCTTGCCGGTATCGGGCGTGATGACACACACCCCAGCATTAGCCAACCGGCGCCAGTAAAGACCCGTAAGAAAGAAGTAATCCAAAACAGGTTCTCCGGACTAAAATGCCCGCAAGGCATAGCCGTCGTACCAATACGGCAATTACCCCTCATGGCCCACCGTACTTGGCGAAAAACGCACTGTAGACGCCTATGTTACGTACTTCCGTCCAGCAGAAAACGATTCACGGCGAACTCCATCCAGCTCGTGACGGATGCTGTAATGCTAATAGAAGGCCAAGGCGATGTTGCCAGCTGGGACGAGGCAACCGTGCGATTATTCCACGGTTGATGAACTGATTTGTAACTCCCGTTCTTTTCGTTGTTCTGTGATAAGATCGCAAGGTACATACCATCCGTCATCCATCTGACACGCTTGGCATGCCATACAAACTGCCGACGACTTTATGAGACCTGGGACTAGATCTTCAAACCTACCCTTTGTGTCCTCACTGGACGTAATAGCACCCAGAGTGCATCCCGGAACTTCTCAGGGTGGAGCACGCGCATAATTATCTCAGAGACAATCGCGAGACCTGGATAGAGGACAAGCACCGAAAGACTGATACGAAGCCAATAATTGGGGATAAAGGTAGGCAGTAACTGTTGCAGCGCGAACAACAAAGGCATATGCGCAATGAAGATGAACAAAGTATGACGAGAAAAGAAAGCAATAAGAGCATAACCAGGGAGACGTCGCGTAATCTCGAAGATGAGCCAGGTATAGGAAACGTAAAGAAAGGTGATGCATGCAGACCGCACCAGCGCCGCCCCCCAGCCGCCCATACCAATGAAATTTCGAGTGGGGAACACGCCGTCGAGAGCAACTTGACGCATGCCTAACGTCCAAGCGATCAGCAAAGTCGCCAAGCCAAACACATAGAGTGGCAAGGTCTCCCGTTTTGTCTCATCTACCCGGTCACACATATACATACCTAGCAGAAGCACACTAACCCAATTCGGCAGCATCATATACGTGCGAAAGAGGGCTTCAGTATCCAGCATTACAGCGCGAAAAAGAATCTCTCCTACAAAAGCACATCCAATCATCCAGAGACGAACACGCGTCTCATGAAACACCAATGCCCAGAGCAAGACGATGTGAATGTAGGTGCCAATAAACCAGGTCGTCGGATTGGCGGGGAAATTGTTTAGCAGGACGTTAACTCCGAAGAGGAAAGGCAGATAGTTGCTTTCATTCAAATCGCGCTGGGTTGCAAAGACAATCGCACTCATCAACATGGCAAACCCAAGCCCAAAGAAAAAGATCGGAAACAATCGATTATAGACAACCTGAATACGATCTCGCGATTCACGCGCCAGTCCCCAGCCGATCACAAAGATAAAGAACGCCACCCCAAGCTGCTTCCCATAGATTGGCGGAGTTAGCGGCATGATCGAACCGCCGGCAGCGTGTCCGAACACGATTAAAAACATGCCTATGCTTTTCATCCAATCGATAAAGTGAATATGTGGACGCTCCATAAACGTACTCCCGACACTCAGTTTTGACTGCAAAAGCCTAGATCGTCAGGCATAGATCGAAGCCGATCTTGATGGCTCTCTCATAACATGCGAACAAAACGACTAGGATTTCCGGCAAGCAAAATTCCGCCTCGAGCATCTTGCTCAACCACAGCCCCGGCAGCAACCATGGTCCCTTCTCCGATATTGGCCATGACGATGGCCCCTTCCCCTATCCAGGCGTAGTTACCAATATTGATCATCCTTAGTCGCACCTTGTCGCAGGGACCCCAGTGACCCTGCTCATCCAACACATGTTGCTGAGTGCCGCTCAAGAGACTCGCCCGGCTCCCAATCAGACAGCCCTCGCCAAGATGAGCCGATCCCACCAAAGCATAGGGACCGACGTAAACGTCCTTTTCTACAATGACATTTTTGTGCGTAAATAACGCACCAAAACCAATATAAAAATTGGCCGCGCAGCGATCTAAAGTCAACCGATAGTAAGCACGACGGAGAAACATTCCTGATTTGCCAGGCAAAATGGAAAAGACATGCGCCCAAAACCGAAATATGGATTCTTCGTCACTTGTCATGCGGTCCACGACCCAACAACTTACAGCGGATGGTAGTACTAACACGAGACATATACTATTTAAGAATGTCTTGATTCCTGATAGAATCTCAAACTTTCGTTTTTCCATACAAGACTTCTCCGAAATTATCAGGAAACCCTTCATCCTCTGAGGACATTCCATCCATGGTGTCGTTACAATGCCGTATTGCTCGCCAACCGCCGCATTCGTTTGAATCGTTCGCTATGGAGTGGTTCGGTGGAGAACTGCACTCGTGTAGGAATTTTGTATGATGTTAACCGATTTGCACAGAAACGACGCATCCGTATCTTGAATTGCGCCGCCGATTCTTCGTGCTGCAATTTAACAGTTACCGCCACGATGTGACCAGTGAGGGGGTTCGGTTCTGCGTACGCCACGGCATCTTCCACGTTGTCTAATGTCAGCAACACACTCTCGACTTCAGCAGGAAACACCTTACTGCCTCCGACATTGATCACCTCGCTTGCCCGGCCGAGAATACGCAACCATTCACCGTCGACTTCGACCTCATCGCCAGTATCAAAATACCCCTCTTCATCGAATGGGCTATCCGCGTTGAGATAACCAAGCATAGTCGAGTCAGCTTTGATCCATAGACGGTTATCAACAATTTTCGTCTGATACCCCTCACCGCCTACTCGCACCCATAGCGACGTTGAGTCACGTGATTGAGACCGAAGAATGCCTAACTCTGACAGACCATAGGTTTGCTGCAGTTTGACTGTGGGAAACACCTGGGCGAGGTGATCTAGGGTGCTTTGTGGCATGGGTTCGGTACCATAGGTAATTAATTGTAACGATGACAAGTCATGCGTCTTGTATGCACCCGAAAGGAGCAGAAAATTCAGAAATGTTGGCGACGTTGGCAACAATTCTGCTTTATATTTCTGGATCGCCTGACAAATTCCACTTGGATTACGATCTGTTGGCACGATCGCCATGCCGCCATTGGACAATGTGTAAAAAAGCGTATTAATGCCGCCGATATGATCAAGTCCGAGAAAAAGTAACGTGCGCCACGGGCGTCGCGGCTTCTGAAATTTTCTCATTAGAAGATCTAAATCATGAACGACCGCTTTGCTCTTCCCGGTTGAACCAGACGAAAACAACACTAATCCGGGTGTCTGACGTTCATGAAGTATATCGTATAGCTGATGCTGTGCGCGCGATCCGGTCTGTTCGATGCTAGGAGAGACATCCCTCATACCAATATCATATTCGATCTGAGCAATATCGCGGAACTCTTGATGATGCGATTTCGCTTCCCGTGATAACGGCACAATGATAGCGCCATGTTGCATCAGGGCGAGCAATAGAGAAACTGTCTGGGCATTGTATTGGCCGTCCATACCAACAACGACACCCGAAGGTAGACGAACGTGGGCGAAGCGTTCTCGCCATGCTGCAGTATGAGAAAGCAGGCTGTCGTAGGTTAGAGTTACGCCACCCGAAACAATGGCTTCACTGCCTTTGTAGGCGCTCATCACATCAAGTAGAAATGTCATTATCCTAACCCTCCTAGATAAATAACCTGTCCCGTTATCATGTGACTTGCGGGGTGGAGAAAAAAGTCAACTACGTGCGCCACGTCACTGGGTTGAGCCATACGCGGGATCGCTTGCTGTTCTACGAGGCGGCGAATTTTCTCTTTTCCGACTCCTTTCAGCAAATCCGTGTCGATTGGCGTTGGCCCCACAGCGTTACAAGTAATACCAAATGCCCCTAATTCCTGGGCGGCTACACGGGTTAAAGTCTCAATCGCACTTTTTGAAGCGGCATACACCGATTCACCAGCCAAGCGAAGCGGTACAGCAATACTAGATAGGTTCACTATGCGCGGCGCGGATGATTTTCGCAGTAACCGAATCGCCGCCTGGCTCAGCACGAACGTCCCCAGGAAATTCGTTTCCATGATGCGACGCGCCGTCTCAACAGGCGTCAGTGCAAGCGGATTCATATTGGCAATGCCAGCATTGTTGATCAACGCATCAAGTTTGCCTACTTCGCGTTGGACTTCCTGCAATAGCGTACGTACGGCTGGCGCATCCGTCACATCGACCCGATAATGCCGATAATATTTATGAGAAATAGTACTTTCAGCCGCTTCAGAGCGTGCACAGCCAATAACTAAATCGCCTTGAGCAAGGTAGTACTCAGCAAGATGACGGCCTAGCCCGCGACTGGCTCCAGTAATAAGGATGCAGCGCTTCGGGCTCATCATTCGGTCCTCAAGCGCTCTCCGATGTATACGACTAAAGAAGGTACGTCTTTGAAGGGACTCTGGGAGAGAGACATCGCTCGCTCAGCTGTTAAAGTGACATTGCAACCGGATTCCGCGAGAGCTTCCTCAATATCAATAATAAGAGCAACTATGCCCAAAGAGTCAAGTTGCCCATTGTCACCAAACAACGGAGCATCGGGCGCCACAGTTAACTGGTTGTCATCCGTGCGCGCTTGGTTGGCCATATGAAGGGCGTTAATAATAATAGTTTGGATCTGACCACTATCCATGAGATTCTCCTCTCTAGAGTAAAGATAATATTATATTCCCGATTATGGGCAGTAGAAGGGAAAGCTCTAGTATTCGGAGGACGTGACCTTCAGCTCCCTGAGAGGAGAGAATCACGTGCGAGGCTCTCAGAGGTTGCACCAACCGATCTAGGCGCCGCAAGATTTCTACTATCGATAAAGATTCGATGCCAGAGCTCCAACACCAACAAATCCCAGAGATACTTTGCGTTATCTGCTTCTCCCCGACAATGAGCATCCAGCAATTTGGCAACAGCCTGTGGCCGAAAATAATTCCGCTGAGTAGCACGCGGAGCAAGAAGAACGTCGTGTGCCATTTCTCGTAATTCCTCTCGGAACCAGCGTCCCAAAGGCACACAGAAACCCATCTTAGGTCTTTTCAAGATACTCTCCGGCAACATGTCGCGTAACGTCGTTTTCAGAAGATATTTTTGCTGCTTCGCTGAAATTTTTAATTCGGACGGTAAGCTCGCTACGAATTCCATGAATATATGGTCAAGGAAAGGGGAGCGAGCTTCCAAGGAATGGGCCATCGTCGCTCTATCTACTTTGACTAATAGATCTTCAGGAAGAAAGAGGTTGACATCGGCATCAAGCATCATATCAATCCACTCATCCGAACCACTTCGTACGAAGGCGTCCGCGAACAGCCCTTCAGGATCACTCTCTGCCACTGTCGCACCGAATGCAGGCGAATATAGATCTTGACGCGCCTCAGGAGAGAGATGTTCCATCCAGTAGGCATAACGACATGCTGGTGATAAGGCTAGCAATCTCGCCACCTGAGCGATTTTGCGGACTAATGGATGATGCTTTTCCGCCCGTAATAGGGCTTTTCCCCGAGAAGCCAGCCATTGTCGTAACCACAACGGTAGAACCTCTCCCCGGCGCACGAAGAGATCTTTAGCGTACCACTCGTATCCCGCAAAGTTCTCGTCGCCTCCATCTCCATTGAGGACGACGGTAACATACTGACGGGTAAGTGCAGCAATCGCGTAACTAGGAATCGCTGAAGTATCCCCAAATGGCTCATCATAATTCCATATCAAACGGGGAAGAATATCGGCGACCGGAGCCTCCACCACAAGTTCGGTGTGAGCGGTCCCATAACGTTCCGCTACTTGCCTCGCGAAGGGGCGCTCATCAAATGCTTCATCCTTGAAGCCTACCGAAAATGTCTGCACGGTGCGCCCCAGTTCCTGTGCCATGGTAGCCACCACAGCGCCAGAATCGACTCCGCCGCTGAGGAACACGCCAAGTGGGACATCACTTACCAAACGTAAACGGACTGCCTCGGCAAAGCGCCAACGAAATTCTTCAACTGCTTCGTCAACGGAGATCCTACGCTTTGGTGAGTAGCGCAGGCGCCAATATCGATTCGTCTCCACTACGCCGTCGCGGACTTCCATCCAATGCCCGGCGGGCAGCTTATTAATACCAACGAAAGCCGTTCGCGGACCCGGAACGTATCCCAGAGCGAGAAAATTGTCGATCGCGGTGGGATCCGCCTCCCGTGGGACGCCATCATCGGTCAAAAGGGCCTTGATTTCCGACCCGAATAAAAATCGATCCTTTCCCGCGTAATAGAATAGTGGTTTCTTACCTACTCGATCTCGCGCGAGAAAGAGGACTTTGGAACGGTCATCCCAGATGGCAAATGCAAACATTCCCCTAAGACGATCGAGGCACCCGTGGCCATATTCTTCATATGCATGGAGAATTACTTCGGTGTCGCTGCGGGTACGAAAGCAATGGCCTTTGGCCTCGAGATCCGGCCGCAACTCCTGAAAATTGTAAATCTCGCCGTTAAATGTGATCCATACCGTCCCGTCTTCGTTACTCATTGGCTGACCAGCCACATCTCGCAGATCGATGATCGCCAAACGGCGGTGTGCCAGACCCACATTTTTACTTGCCCAAATCCCTTCACCATCCGGGCCGCGATGAATCATGGTCGCCGCCATTGACCGCAGTTCCCAATCGCTAACCGAACGATCTCGATCAAAATAGACTTTACCGGCAATCCCACACATGACGATTGGTGAGCAGTGAGCAGGCAGCAGCGAGCGGTATTACCGCTACGCGGTAAACCGATGGTATTTAACCGGGGAAATCACAAACATCGATATCAACCGCGGAAAACCAAGCGAAAGAACTGCAGCCAAATAACAAAAGAGGTATTTACCGCAGAAGTACGTAGGGTGCTTATTTGAAAGCGTCCTCTGTGACTCTATGGTAAGTTTTGCCGAATTTGCGGTATGCGTTTTGCCATCGAACGTTGACGACCTCTTCGTAAAGGTCTTCGATCTTGCGCAACCGATTAGAAAAAGAAAACTCGCTCTCAACGCGTCGACGCCCCGCTAGGCCCATACGCAACCGGCGATCATTTTCACCTAATATAGAAAGCATAGCGCTTGCTAGCCCCTCAACATCCTGTTGTGGGATTACCACTCCAGTCTCACCATCAACTACGAGTTCTTTGGCACCTGCCACGTCCGTCGTCACTACGGGAATGCCCAACGCCATAGCTTCTAAGATGCTATTCGGAAGACCCTCACGACGTGAACTTAGGATAAAGAGATCGAACGAAGAGTAAACCGGAAGAAGATCGGACCGGTATCCAGGAAAGTGAGAACGATCAGCAATGCCAAGCTCTCTGGCCAAGCGCTTGAGTTCACCAAGCGTGCCGTCATCTTTTCCTTCACCGACGAGAACAAATCGCGCGTCTGGAAATCGTTTCGCGACTAGAGCGGCCGCCCGCAACCATGTTTCCAAATCCTTTTCAGGCATGATTCGGCCGACGTAGCCAATGACTGGAAACACCTGACCGAGGTTCAGCTCGTCTCGTAATGTGCGTGAGACCCGCTTTGGTGACCATGCGTCAGTGTCAATCCCATTATGTATTACGGTAATCAGGGTAGAGCTAATACCTGCAGCAACCATTTCATTTTTCGTAGCGTGAGAGACCGCAATCAGGTGATTAAATCGACGCATCAACGAAAGATCCATGCGACGATAGATTTCTCCTTTGAGGCCGAGCATGACCCAGGCATGGGCAGTGGACACGACGCTCAGACGCCGGCGCCAAAGCCATCGCCGTAAAAGATATGCGAACAAGTCGCTTTTGTGATCGTGACCGTGGATGAGATTAATGTCATGCCGCAGAACTATTTTCCGAAGCTCTTTTAAGACCCTCGGATCGAACTTGCTGCGCTCCTCAATTTCGTAATATGTAAGCCCTTTTGCCCGCGCTTTGTCGCCAATACTAAATTCGCGATCCCTAGCATCGCGGATGTAAACGACCACGACTTCCACTCGCGACGGGTCGTGGCGTTCTGCCGACAAAAGAATCGTTTTATCCGGGCCTCCGCCCCACTTGTAGGTGTTGCGGAGCTCAAGTAATCGAACTTTGGCAGGCTGCTGAAAAAGACTCATATGGCAATTGTCCTGAGCATTGTCGAAGGGTGGGCTTATTCGCCTCGCTCCAACGTCCTGACTACGCCTCCGCTCATCCATGGAGCCATCGGTTGTTTTCTCCGACGTACTGATTGTTGTAGTGCGCAACTAGAGGTGTTTCCCCACTACGATCCACGGCTTCGTGATCCGCATAGAGCTCACCAAAAATGACGGCAGCCGTAATCGTCGAAATCAATTATCGCCATTGAATCCGAAACAACCAGCAGTTCCTAGTCCCAGTTTAGGCAGCACTTCACGATTCCTTTGTAGAGCCGAAGATTCCAGGGCCAATGCCGTGCGGCCCTCAAGTACCAACCGATGGCCTTGGCCCGATGCTGGGGTGCCGCCAGCCACGCGCCGATTTCCCATACACTCGCCCGAGCCCGGCGAGTGGTTTCTCGACTCACTCGTTGCCCACGCGACGACGAGAGCGCCCGTTCCAACACCGCTAGACGCTCCGCCGCCCGCAGATCGAGGTTTTGCGTCATCTGCCCGGCATGAATGCGGTAGCGCGTCAACGCGTCACGGACTACCTTGACCCGACCGCCGGCGGCCGTGTATCGTAACCAGAGATCCCAATCTTGAACTCCAGTATGCTCTTCCAAGAAACCGCCGAGCCGTTCGAACCAGTCTCTTCGGATCAATACGCTGGACATCGAGATGAAGTTCCCGAGCAAGAGTTGCTCGAAGACTTCTCCATCGAAGAACTCTGTCGTATCGGATTGCCGGGCTTTCACGCGGTCACATGCGCCAAAATTCTCGCAGTCGGTGAAAATCAGTGCCGCGTCTTCATCCGCAGCGGCCAACTGCCTTGCCAGCTTCTCGGGCAACCACTCGTCGTCGGCATCCAGGAAAGCCAGCCATTGGCCACTTGCGAGCCGTGCGCCGAGGTTGCGGGCTTTGTAAGGACCACCTTTCTGCTGCCGCACCTTCTGAATGGCTCCGCCGAAACGGTCGAGCACCTGCCATGTAGCATCGGTCGACTGATTGTCTA
>AR_comb_assmDRAFT_10140824_pt1 | contig 10283 bp, 7 predicted proteins | sample ArasoioldDNA_FD_10543 | JGI IMG/M metagenome (IMG submission 10543) | reverse complement strand
CCTTCCCGCACCAGCGGGCGATCCGATGGTGTACGGCGGCGGTCCGGTGGACGTTGAGGTTTGGCCTCTCGAAAAGGTTTAGGTATCAATGGATCTTGGAATGTATTGAACGAGGGTGGCGTTTTCTTGCCCGGCGGGACGGCCGCTGCCGCGGCTCCTCGGGCTGTGCGGCGGCGAGGAACTTATTTCCATTTCCTGTCAGTATCCAGTCGATGGATGCCCCGGTTAGTTTTTGGATCCCAAGCAGCAATTCAGCCGACGGCAGTGAGTCGCCGTTAACGACCGCATTTATCTCGCGTGAATTGGACCTAAGCCGAAAGACGGTCTTGGCGATCTCCTGATACCCGAAAATTTCCAGAATGCGCTGGCCGACCTCGAGAGCTGCCGGCAAGATCTCGTCTCTCGCCAACAATCGTTCACCCTTCTCCGATGTTTCACACATCGGCTCGTCGGCCGGCCCCTTTTTTTTCATACTACAAACGTTTATTCCTTCCACGATTCCTGACGGTCATCAGGTTCCGTGTCCTGCATGCTGCGAAAATCACCTCGGCCGCCCCCCAGGTTTCGGGCAGCATCGGGGCCCAGCGTATCGGTATCGAGATCATGCACGTCGTTCGACGGCGCATTCTCACTGTTCATATTCTCCGGAGCTTTAGGATCGCGGCCCTCCCGTTCCCTTGCAAAATATGCCTCGTCTGACTCTTTGCCGACCCCACGAACGGTTGCGTTTCCCTGCGGCGGGTTTCCTGAGGTCTTATCGTGGTAATTTTGTTCGTTTTGCTGTCCCATTCGATTTTCTCCGTGGCTGGTTTTTGAGAGATTCCAGGCGCACTATACCTCCGCGGTTGAGTACATTTGTGTATGGTGGAATACCGTTCTTGCTGTAAGTTTCGCGCCGGTGAGTGGTATTTGTGGTCTCTCTGGAGTATCGTCGTTTTTCAGATGGATCCTGAGATATTGGCAAAGGTAATTCGCGGCGAGACCGTCGAGTCAATACACCGCGGGCACCTGATCGTTATTGACGGCGATGGCGAGACCATCGCGTCGATCGGCGATCCGGCGACGGTCACCTTTTTTCGCTCCTCGTCCAAGGCATTTCAGGCTATACCGTTTATTACGAGCGGGGCGGCGGAAGCGTTTGGCTTCACCGATGATGAGATCGCCCTGGCCGTTGCTTCGCACTCGGGCGAACCGATGCACGTCGAGATCGCCGCTCGTATGCTGGAAAAGATCGGCCTCAGGGAATCGGACCTGAAATGCAGTGCTCACCTGCCTTTCAACGAGGCCGAGGCCGAGCGGATGATGCGCTCCGGCGAAAAGCCGACGCAGCTCCACAACAACTGCTCAGGAAAGCATGCCGCGATGCTCGCCTTTGCCAAGCACATTGACGCCGGTATCGCTGATTACGAATCGACGGATAATCGTATCCAAAAACGTATCCTTCGCTGTGTCGCGGATCTTGCCGAGATCTCCGAGGACCAGATCGCCATTGGAATAGATGGCTGCTCTGCTCCGAACTTCGCACTGCCTGTCTCGGCGATGGTCCGCAGTTTTGCAAACCTGATACGCCCGGCGAAATTCCCCGAAGCTGTCCAGAACGCCTGCAGCCGGATTGTCTCGGCAATGCTCGAATATCCGGAACTGATCGGCGGCACCACCCGACTCGATACTATGCTCATGCAGGCCGCGCCAGCCCGCCTCATCTCAAAGGTCGGCGCCGACGGCGTCTGGCTCTGCGGCGTCCTCCCCTGTGACCTCTGGCCCAAAGGCCTCGCCATCGCTTTAAAGGTCGAAGACGGCGACGATCACCGGGCCCGGCCTGTTATTGCGGTTGAGGTTTTGCGGCAGTTGGGGGTTTTGTCTGCGAGCGATCTACCTGACCTTTCGCCAATGCCGATCAAGAATCGACGGGGTGTTATTGTTGGAACCGTCCAAGCGCAGTTTCGGATTAACTGACTTGATTGCTAGAGGGCGAGATCATACCGCGGTACTAAACTCTTTCTTGAATTCTTCTTTCCCAAATGCGCGGTCCAGCCATAAATTTGTTAGCTTTTCCTGAATGCTGTTTGCCCGCAACCTCTCATTCAGGTTCTTGAAATCCACAAAATCGAGATGCTGGTCCTGGTTAAAGCAGGAGAAGACAAAAAACTCTTCGCCGGTGTGCGGGTTGACGTGACGCTGCAGGCACTGGGCACAGACCTCTTTCATCATGCACTGCATCGGCGAGTTTATTGAACCGATGGCGACATGGTTTTCCTTAAGGAATGGCTTTAATGTCGTATGGCGGGCCTCGCGAACTCCGTTCATCATACGGTCAGAACCGATGGCGATGATGCGGTCCACCTCTTTAAGGTCGATGGCCGGTTTTCCAAGCCGCCCCTCAGCATAGGCGACCATTGCCTGGACGATATTCCCGCGAAAATGCGCATCCGTCGGCCGCTGCGGCAAGATCTCGTCCCCAAAATCCGTCGACCAAACGACCTGGTCCGTAGCCTTCTCTATCTCCTCCCGCTTATACAGATCGCCGCCATTCTTGTAACCGGCAAAGTAAATCACCTTGTTGTTGTTTTTCTGTAATGCCCGGGCGATCGAAAACAGAACGGCATTCCCCAGCCCGCCACCGGCGAGCAGGACCGTTTCGTTCTCCGTGATCTCTGTCGGCGTCCCGGTTGGACCCATGACGAGGACCTCTTCGCCCTCTTTAAGCAGAGAGCAGAGCCGCGAAGATGTTCCCATTTCGAGGACGATCATAGACAACAGGCCTTTCTCCTCGTCAACCCAAGCTCCGGTTAATGCCAGTCCCTCCATCATCAGCCGCACACCGTCGACGATCGGTGCCGACGTCTCAAAATTCTGCAGACGATAAAACTGTCCGGGCTCGAATTTCCGAGCCTGCAGCGGGGCTTTAACGATCACATCGACGATCGTCGGTGTCAGGCGGTCGACCTTTACTACATACGCCCGCAGTTGCTCGTCGAGGGTCGCCTCGAGATCGTCAAAGGTACGGTCGCGTTCGGCCTGCGGCAAGGTCCCGCGTGTCGCCAATTCGTCTGCAAACAGATCGACGACACGTTCGTAACCATCCTTAGCCGACGCCATCGCCTTTACGACATTGCCCGCGTACCGGGGATGGTTGTCGCCGTAATAGCTGATGTATTTGTTATCGTGCTCGTACGAGGTAAAGAACCCGGTCTCGCCAGCCGCGGTTTCTGTCAGGCGTAGCCCGCCGTCGCCGTTCCGCTCCATCTTGAACGGCTGGAAAAACTGCCGCCATTCGTCCATCTTGAACGTGCCCGGCTTTTCCTTTTCGTAAATGACGTTGGGCGACGTGCCTGCCGCAACGCAAACTGTATGAGCCGGAAACTCGTGCATCTCGCCAGTGTTCTCAAATTTGCCTGTCTCGGCAATATACTCGAGCCTCTCAAAGATCACTGCTTTGACTGCGTTGTATTCGTCCGGAACGGCCTCGGCCGGGTTCATGCACTCAACAACATCTATGCCTTCCTCGAGCGCCTTTTGCACTTCCTCGTGATTGAGCCGGTAGGCCGGCGAATCCTGCAGCCGCTTGCGGTAAATCAGCGAAACACCGCCCCAGCCGCGGACCAGTGGGATAAAGTCTGGCTCCTCACCTGCGGCGGCCGCGCGTTGACGTTCCAGTCGGATCTCTCGGCCATGCTGGAGAAACTCCTGCAGGACCCGGATCTCCTCTTCATCAAAGGCCTCGACAACCTTTTCCTCACCAAACTCCGCCACAATCTGCTCGTATTTTTCGAGCATTTTCTCGACCTGCACCGGGTAATAGGCAAAAAGCTCGGTCGCAGTGTCGATGCCGGTCAAGCCGCCGCCGATGACCACCGCCGGCAGCCGGACCTGCAGGTTGGACAACGTATTCTTTTTGAACGCCCCTGTCAGCTGCAGGGCCATGAGGAAATCTGACGCCTGGCGAATGCCGCGGATCAGGTTGTTCTTCATTGGGACGATCGTCGGCCGACCGGCACCCGTCGCGATGGCGATGTGATCAAACCCAAAATCCCACGCATCCTCGATGGTCACAGTTCCGCCAAACCTAATGCCGCCATAGGACCGAAAACGCTTTCGCCGCGTCAGCATCAGCTGAACCATGGTCAGAAAGTTCTTGTCCCAGCGCACGGTAATGCCGTATTCCGACACTCCGCCAAACCCTGAAAGTATGCGTTGGTCGAGTTCCTCGGTGATCTCGCAGATATCCCGGATAGCTTTCGGGCATGACTTTCCGTTTCCGCCTGTCCATTCGTTTGGCAGCGGCTCGATCTTTAATCCATCGATGCCGACCACGCCAAATCCCTCGTTCAGCAAATAATGGGCGAGCGTATACCCTGCCGGTCCGAGACCGACAACCAGTACATTTTTCCCGTTATAGGGCAGCGGGTACGGCCGTTTTGCGTTCAACGGATTCCATCGGGTGAGCAGACTGTAGATCTCAAAACCGTACGGCAGATCAAGAACGTCAGTCAGGACCGAGGTCTCGGCAAGCGGTATATTCACCGGGTCCTGCTTCTGAAAGATACAGCCCTTCATGCAGTCGTTACAGATACGATGGCCTGTTCCGGCACACATGGGATTGTCGATGGTAACCAGAGCCAGAGCACCGATTGAGTCACCGTGCTTTTTGAGCAGGTGCATTTCCGAGATCTTTTCGTTCAGGGGACACCCCTCGGTCTTGATCCCGAGCGGATTGCGTTTTGGGGCTCCACTCGGCTCATGCAAACCGGTCGAACATGAATCTTTTTCCCGCTCATGGCAGATAAGGCAATAATCGATCTCGTACAGGGCGTCACGCATCGTGCCGCGTTCGTCGGTCAGCTTAAAACCGTCTCGTCGCCTCAACTCCTCATCGGCACCCCGCATTATGTTGTGCAACTCCGACTCAGGATGTATTAAATGGACAAGGTTTTGGTAGTCCAGCGGGTGCGGGGTCCTAAAGCTATACCATTTCTTAGTTTTGTTAAAGAACGCAGACGCGGACCAAGCCTCTATCAAATACAAAGCGGCCTTTATTGGGAGTAAATCACCGGTGGCATCTTCTTTTACAATGAATTCCCCGAACAGTTTGCCAAATGCATTGTCTTTGAGCTTTTCATAAGCAGCGTTTATCCGGGCAATAGTGTCCGCAGTATAGGCCGTGATCTCCTGCTCCTTTTCCAATGCTTCTTCCGCGTCAAGCAGGCGAACCGTGAGCTCGGCGACCGACAACTCTTCATCTCGCACCAATGTTTCATCAAAGGCCGTATTTCTGAGCTCCGTCAGCGCTTTCCACAACATCGGCTCGTTTAGTTCCGAGATCTGGTCGGCCTTGTACTTTTTGATCGCCCGGCGCTGAACAAAGAATTTATAATTCCAGACAGGATTTTGGACGAGGATGTCGCCGGCCAGATCTGAACGGTCGGCATCTATCTTGAAAAGGCGTGCGACGAACTGGGAAAGATATGGTGCGGAGTCGGTCAGGATCTTAGACCGGACCTTTGGCTCATAACCATTACCCTGCGTGGCAATGTATTTAGAAAGGGCTGAGTGCAGGACCGGATCGTCTTTTTCGATCCCGGCGTAAAAGATCTCGGCTAACTCTCTGAGCTTTACCGCATCAAAGAGGTCAGAAAACCTGAAGCCCGGAATACCAAGGTCGAGATCGGCAGCTGAGCCGGAGGAAACGTTTTCGGAAATTACCGTCATACCACTGTTTACTATCCAAATAACCGGCTAGTAGGCAAATGATTAATATATCATCCGCGGTCTATACAGCCAAAAAACGGCCGAATTAAGGGGTCGGGATATGCCGGCAAACTAGCCATTAAATGGTGAAAAGTTAGGCCAAATATGTTATAAAGCAAGTTCGTGCCAGTTTAAGAAGCAGTAAGCGAGTTTTTAGCAGCAGTATGGAAAATGACCAGCGGTTGACCCCTCTACCCATTACAACCGACCTACAACACACCCACATTGAGTATACCCCGGGGTATTCGTCCATGTACGACGACACCCTGGCCGGCAAGCGTTCGATCAGGCAGTATTTCAATATTGTTTACAAGCGGCTGCCCATTATCGTAGCTATCGTTATCATCATAACGGCCGCCGTTTCCCTTTATTCTTATCGCCAGCCTTCTATTTACGAGGCCCGAACGGGAATAATTATCGAACCACGCAAGCCCGCCCCTGCTGCCTCAAAAGAGATCAACATCAACTTTGGTGACGATCAAAAGTATTACAACACTCAGCTCGAGCTGTTAAAAAACCAGGACCTGATGAAGCGGGCCGTCGTTTCTCTCGGGCTGCACCGCGAGGCGAACCTCCTCGGTGAACAGAATCGAGGGCTTCTGAGCGGCATTCGGTCGATGTTTTCGAGCGGACAAAAGCCCGCCAGCCCCGATAATTCTTTGCCTATAGTCAGTGAAACCTCTCTCGAAGCAAATAAGAGTGAGCAGGTGCAGCTAACGCCGGAAGAAAATTCACGGGCAGAGCTATACGCGGCAATGCTTGTAGGGGGTTTGAGCGTCATCCAGGTTGACAGGACCAATATCGTAAACATCTCGGTGCAGACCTCAAACCCGTCAATAGTCGCGAAAGTCGCCGATCGAGTAGCAGAGCTTTTTATTAAGGAAGATGCTGACCGCGAAACAGCCGGTGCACGCAAGGCTTACGAGGACCTTGGCTCATCGATCGAGGAGCTCAAGGCAACTATCGCCCAGCAGGAAAACGAACTGGTCGCAAGCATGCAAACCGTTAATCTTCCTCTTCAGGATAAGGGCGGCGAACTAAGGTCGGATAATCTCAAGGTCCTGCAGAACCAAAAAAACGAGGCAGAGCTTGATGTCCAAAAACTGCAGGCGATGTATACGGCTGCCGTGAACGCAAGTCAAAGCGGCGACATCCTCTCGATAGTCGGCGATAACAAAGCCATCCAGGACGCTCGCAGCCAGAATCTTAAACGTCAGGCCGATCTCGAAAAGCGCATCGAGGAGATGGATAAGAAGATCGATGAGGCTAAGGAAAAGCGGAAACAGCTTCTAACCAAATATACCGAACAGCATCGAGAGGTTATTTCCGTTACAGCCCAGATCGCCGAGTTAGAGGATCAAAAAGTAAGAGTAAACGCCGAGGTTTCGGAAAAGATCAAGATCGAGGGCGAAAAACTTGAAAAGAATGCAGAACGCGAGGTCCTCGCCAGCATTCGCTCGCAACTCTCCTCGGCCCAGACCCGACTCGCACAGGCCGTCGCAGCGTTTGATCAGGCTGCATATAAAGCGAATAGCGAGGGAATCGAGGAAATTAAGCTAACCACTCTGAAAAGTGAGCTTAAATCCAATCACGACCTTTTAGACAGCTATACCCAGCGGCAAAAGGAACAAGAGTTGGCACTTGCCAGTGGGCGGCCCGACAACATTTCGATCCAGAGTCATGCGTCAACGCCGGGCGGCCCGATCGGACCGCAGCGGGGACGGAACATCCTGGTTGCTCTTTTGCTTTCGCTGGCAGCCGGCATCGGACTAGCGTTTCTGCTGGATTATCTTGATGACTCAGTGCGTACCTCAGAGGATGTCAGCCGTCATCTCGGCCTGCCGACACTCGCACTCATACCGCACTATTTGAATACGGACAAGAAAAAACTCCTTTCCGTCGCCAATGGCAATGGTGCCGTGGCAACTGCCGCTCTTATCACGATGGACGAGCGCCACTCGCCGATGGCCGAGGCCTATCGGCATTTACGGACCTCTTTGCTCTTTTCGAGCGCAGGCAAGCCGCCAAAGACAATCCTTGTCACGTCGTCACAGCCGTCAGAGGGTAAGACGACGACGGCGATAAACACCGCAATCACCCTGGCCCAGTCCGATGCTGACGTCGTTATAATCGACTGCGATCTGCGCCGGCCGCGGCTGCACACCCATTTTGGCCTGGAGAATACCGAGGGGCTGACCAACTATCTTTCGGGTGATAAGGACACAGGCAATCTCATCCGCACCTACAAAGACCTGCCGCGGCTTAAGATCGTAACAAGCGGTCCGATCCCGCCAAACCCGGCAGAATTGCTGAGCTCGAACGAGATGCGCAACCTGCTGCAGTTTATGTCGGGCAGGTTCCAGCACGTGATCATCGATTCGCCGCCGGCGATATCCTTTACCGATGCGGCTATCCTCTCAACGCTGGTCGATGGTGTCGTTTTAGTGGCCATGGCCAATAAGAGCTCGATCCACCTGATGCGCCAATTCAAACAGCGGGTCAGCAGTATCGGCGCTCGGATCTATGGAGTCGTTCTTAACGGAATCAAAGCGGGCTCGATGGAATACGATTATTACGGGTCGGGCTACTATAAGTATTACTCGCAGGCTGATGACGATGAGTCTACGCCCCATATGGAACCCCGGGTCACTGCAGCACACGACTCGAATATATAAGCCTATCTATCTAGCAGGCTCATCTGCTTGAGCAGCATATCGGCAAAGCGCCGGGGCTCATCTATGTTCCGAAGCACCACCTTGCCGCCCTCTTCGCTGGCATTGTCGATCTCGACATTGCCGAAACCCAACAGCCTTTGCGTCACGCCGGCTGCCACTGTCACGTCCTGAATCCTGCGGATAGGGATGTTCCGGGTCGTTCTGGCGATCAATCCGGTGTCTATCTCGAGCTTGGTTTCTGTCAATCGATACCTCACCAGCTTTTGTCGGAAATGATAATACGCAGGTATCAGGAACAGGAGAAGGCCGATAATTACCGAAAGAGTAATAGAGAAAAATTGATAGAAATAAGCACTCGTCAACGCGACCAGCACGACGGCTCCGATCGCCGCCAGGACATACCCGATCTTGACGAAAAGAAGGGTTGGGCTCGCGGTTGCGATCTCAGCTTCACTATTTCTGTCGTCGCTTTCTCCCCGGGACGTCGCCATCACTGGCTTTTTTGCCACTGGAATGACCGGTGCTGCCGGGGGTGCATATCCGGCAGATATGTCTCTATCGAGCGGGGGAACCTCTGCCCGTCTTTGTCGGACACGTGTCGATTCTTCGATCTCCTCGATCGGCTGTCCACATTTTCTGCAGTATTTGGCTGTATCTGAATTGTCCGCTCCGCATTTATCGCAGTACATATTTATCGGGCAATTATATACCTTTGCCGCGAGAAGCGTTCAAACTACAAACTGCAATAAAAACGCGGCCGACGCGTGCCGGCCGCATGTCTTTTCGACAAGTTGGAGAAGAACGTCACACTCGGTGGGAACCTTTCATAAACTTTATTGATTTACCAATCTCATAGTGCCGTCGGCTAATTTGACGGCGACGGGAGCGGGTTCATACATACTTAGCGGGCGAGACTCTTTTTGCCCCAGCTTTGACGCTTGTGCGGTGCCGACGCGGCGCGCAATGTGAGCTATACGCGGATCTGAGATCTCGCCATAGCGGGTCGATATGCGGCGAACATACTCACGCGTCTCTGAATAAGGCGGTATCTGGTAACCGTACTTCATCACGGCACCCTCGCCGGCGTTGTAGCCTGCTAATGCGAGATTAACGTCGCCGCCAAACATGTCGAGCAGCATACGCATGTATTTGACGCCGCCCTCGATATTTTGTCTCGGATCGTATATATCGGTTACGCCCAGGCGGCGGGCCGTCGCAGGCATCAGCTGCATCAGTCCGCTTGCACCTTTGTACGACGTAGCGCGCAGTTTGAAGGAAGATTCCTGGTGCATCTGCGAATAGATCAGCAGGGGATCGATAGCGTATCTTCGGCTCGAATCGACAATGTACGAGTCGATGAGCACATTTCCGGTCGAGAATCCCTTTAACTGTGTCCCGTTGGACATAAGCAGCTTGTTATACTCGGCCGGGGGCATTTCCCTGGCGGCGAGTCCCTCGCTGACATTCATCCGGGACTGGACCGTCTTTTGAACGAGCTTTTTATTGCGTGACGAGCCTTTCGTCTTTTTTGTTATAACTGGTAGGGATTCGGGATGATATACCTGGACTCCCGTGGCGGTGTCGAAATTATCAAAAAATAAACCTGTGCGGTCCTGAGCAATTGCAGGGACAATTGCAAGCAGACAGATCGTCAATACGAGGTGTGCGTTCTTCATTTTAAGTTGGTTGGTAGGTGTCGGGTTACAGCCTGGCGGCTGCTTTGGCGTTGACCCTTGCGTTCCAAACCTTGCGGACGGATCGCTTCGCCTATTTAATAAAAACGCCCAACTTACCGGGCGTTCCACAAATTATAACTCATTTTAACAATGTTGTAACCAGAAATGTTTTGCGGCAAAACCC
>AR_comb_assmDRAFT_10515741_pt1 | contig 10285 bp, 9 predicted proteins | sample ArasoioldDNA_FD_10543 | JGI IMG/M metagenome (IMG submission 10543) | reverse complement strand
AGCGTCCTCAGTGCCTGAAATCGATCAGTTCGGTCAGACTCCTTGAACGTGAGTTATAGAGGAAGACCTCACTCGTCTTCCACGTCGTCTATCGCCCTTTGCAAAACTCCGTGGGTCGCTTTTGGCATTACGGCACCACGGTGCATCTGGCTGGCGGCGTTGCTGATCTTTGCTGGCCCCCTGGCCTGTCTCATACGGCGCAGGGATGCGAACACCTGACAGAGGCCGCTGACGAACACTTTGCCAATGCTTCCCGGCGTCTGGGTGACACGGTGCCTGGGCGCGACGAACACTTACAACCTTGAACCGATATGCTGGAGCGGCTTGGACGTGTTGGAGGTGGCAATGGCCGATCCTAATGATCATGTGGGCCTGTCGAGTTCCCTGACCGATCTCATGACCTCGCTGGCAGTGATTTTTATTTTGTTGCTGGTCGCCTCACACAATAATAAACAACAGCAGCTTAATGTGAGGCAAGACCAGCTCGACGATACACGAGCCCGTTTTGAAGCCGCACAGCGTGAACTCCTGAAGGCACAGGAGCAGACGCACACCACCCGTCAGAACATTCTGGTGACGCTGCAACAGGCGCTCGACGTCTTTGCGACACAGGGAGTGAAGGCCGAAGCCGATCCCCGCGATCCCCTCGGGTTGCTCGTCCTGGTGCCCGAGGGGCTGTTGGAATTTGCGTTAAACCGCGATACCATTCCGCCAGGCGGCCTGGCTTTTCTACGGAGCTTCACTCCCAAACTGGCCACGGCGATTTGTTCCGAGACCTTTCGAGACGAGATTAGCACTATTGTCATTGAAGGACACACCGATTCCTCGGGCAGCGATGCGATCAATTTACCGCTCAGTCAGGCGCGTTCCCTGGCGGTGGTGCAAGAGAGCTTAGCAGTTTTGAGCCCTGAACCCGCTCTGCGCACGTGTTTTCTCACCTTTCTCGCCGCCAGTGGCCGCGGCAGTAGCGAACTGTTCCGCGATGCTGCTGGCAGAGAAGATAAAGCCCGTAGCCGACGTGTCATCTTCAAAATCCGGGTACGTTCGCTTGAGCAACGACAGCTCCAAGCCGTGCTCAGCTCGAGCACGCCCCCGCCGCCAGAGAGATTGCCTGATCGACGGCAGTGAACCAGGGACAGCCTTACGTGCTGCCCTGCGGCGCCTTGAGGGTGTGGCGCAGGTGTTCAAGACACAACCTGACGTCTCCAACTGCCCCTGCGGATAATGCCCTAACCGCCTCCGGCTGACGGCGGTGGCCCGGCGAAGCCAAAGTTGGCGCGCCAGACCATCTCCACCCGCGCCATCACCTCAGGCTCCAGGGGGCCGGTGCCCGGGACTGCTGCCATTTCCTCCAGGTGTTCCAGAGCCGAAAAGCCGCCTAAGACTACCGTGACGCCCTGGTGCGTGAGAATAAACCGGATCGCCGCCTGGGCCAGGGTCTGCTGTCCCTCACGTATAAGGAAGCTCAAAGCCCGGGCCATCTCCAGGTGACGGCGATACGCCTCGGAGGCCGTGTCCCGCGCCCCTGCCAGGGGATGGCGCTCGCCTCCAGCAACGATGTGGTTGGTGAGAAATCTGCCAGCGAGGGGGCTGTAGATGGCTGTCCCCACCCCGTGCTCATAAGCGTAGCTGATCACGTCACCGAAGTCCCGGTCCACTTCCAGCCCTCTGGGCTTGGCCATACCCGCGGTGGGATTCAGGAGGGTATAGGGCACATTGATCATGTGAAACATATTAGTATCCAGGAGCTGCCGGACCTGGTACGCATCGTTACCCCGGCAGATGAAGCCCAGGTACCGGGCTTTGCCGTCCCGCAGTACCCGCTGCAGGCCTTCCAGGGCCCCACCGGGCCGCAGGTAATCTTCGATCCAGAGTTGGGTATACGAGCGGCCTTCCAGTGACGAGGGAGACGGGGCCGGGCCATTGTGGATTTGCAGGATGTCCACATAGTCCACCCCGAGCCGCTGCAGGCTCTCCTCTGTGGAGCGCACCACATGCCCAGCGATGTCTCCCAGGTTTTCATTGCGCATCTCCACTTTGGAGGTGATGACCGGTCGGAGCTTCAACTCCTTGAGGACACGGCCGAGGTGCTCCTCCGCGACGCCATTCCCATAGTCGGGAGCGTTGTCGAAGTAGTTGATGCCAAGCTCGACCGCCCGCTCCACCACGCGCCGCTGTTCTGCGGGACTGCCCCGCACCATGAGCCCCGCGTTCCCACCGCAGCCAAAGCCGATTTCCGAGACCCGCAGCGCGGTGTTGCCTACCTGCCGATATTCCACGGTCGCCTCCTTCTCACGCGCTCCGCCTGCTCCCCTGCCCTACCAGCCGATGGCGTAGCCAATGTTCCCCTTAGGGGATGCGCCACCGAGGATGACGCCGCGCTCCTTATCGTAACGAATGCCCATGACCTTGCCGTTGCTCCAGGCATCGGTGACGACTACCTCATGCCCGCGGCGTCCCAGCTCGAGGAACACCTCCGGGGCGAGGCGAGATTCGGCTACCACGCGTCCGGGGTAGGCCCGGCGCGGATAGAAGGAGGAGGGAAAGTGGACCGAGTAGAGCGTCGGGGCATCCAACGCCTCCTGCAGGTTCATGCCGAACTCCACATAGTTGAGGAAGAACTGCAAGAGCCACTGCTCCTGGCCATCTCCCCCCGGCGTACCGAATACCATGAAGGGCTCACCCTGCCTGGTGACCAGGGACGGGGTGAGGGTGGCGCGAGGGCGTTTATGGGGCGCCAGGGCATTCGGGCGCTCGGGATTCAGGTAGAACATCTGACCGCGGGTCCCGAGGGGAAACCCCAGACCCTTGATGACCGGAGAGGTGCCAATCCAGCCGCCGCTTGGAGTGGCGGCGACCATGTTGCCCTCGCGGTCGACGGCATCCAGGTGGGTGGTGTCACCGACGTGGGCATGCCCGAGTCCGAGATCCCTGACCGCCCGCGCCCCGATGCCGAGGGCGCGGCGGTTGTCGGCAGCGACATCGACGGTCGCATAGGCCGGGACACCGTGTCCGACATCCCCAGGACGCATCTCCAGTGAGGCGCGTTTGCCAATAAGCTGGCGCCGCGCCGCGGCGTATTCGCTGGATAACAGCACGTCGAGGGGCACCTGGTCAAAGACGGGATCGCCGTAGTAGGCCTCACGATCCGCAAAGGCGAGCTTGGCTGCCTCGATCCACACATGCAGGTAGTCGGGGGAATTTTGCTTGAGCCTGGGCAGATCAAAGCCGTCGAGAAGAGTCAGATGCTGCAGGAAAGTTAGCCCCTGCGTCCAGGCAGGACATTTGTGGACGTCCAGGCCCTTGTATGGAACCGTCACCGGCTGCTCCACCGTGGCATGCCACTCGGCCATATCCGCACACGACAGGAGTCCGGCATGTGCTGTACCGCTGGCGTCCTCGACGGGGTGCTGGGTGATGAACTCGACGATGCGCTCGGCAATGGGACCTGCGTAAAAGGCATCCCTGGCGGCCTCGATGCCGGCCACCCGCCCCTTGTGTCTGTGCTCTGCCTCTGCGTCACACATCGTTTGCAGGGTGTGCGCAAAATCCAGATTGCGCAGCACCTCGCCCACCTCAGGCGGGCGACCGTTGGGGTAATAGACCGCGCCAGTGGTGGGATAAAGCTCGGTGAACTTGCGAAAATTCGCGCGCAGGCTGTCGTGCAGACGTTGATAGACCGGGAACCCCTCGGCGGCCAGCTCAATGGCCGGCTGTAAGATCTGGGCAAAGCTCATGGTGCCAAAACGCGCCAGCGCCGTGGCCCACGTATCCACGACCGCAGGAACGCACGCCGGCAGGTAGCCATCGCCGGGGATGAGGTCGAGTCCCTGGGCGCGGCACCAGTCGATGGTGAACGCCTGGGGCGACCAGCCCATGCCGCTGATGGCCAAGACCTCTCTGGCCGGCGCGGAGTAAATTAGCGTCGGCACTTCGCCACCGATGCCGTTGCTCTGCGGCTCCAGCAGATTCAGACAGAAACACATGGTCGCCGCCGCATCAATGGCGTTGCCGCCCTGCTGCATGATGCGGAACCCGGCGGCGGTGGCCAGATAATGCCCCGAAGTGACCACGCCGTGCGTGCCCATAATCACCGGTCGTGTGGTGAACCCTGCCATTGTGCTCCTGCCTCTCTATGTCGCGGGTAAATGTGTCACAGTTATCGCTGCAACTCCACACGCGCCTTGATGGTCTCGTCATGCAGATTGCATTGCATTTTTAGGGCCCGCTAGGACACTCAGCCGCAAAACTCTAGGCCCCTGGCTCAGCCATACATCATTACCTTCCCCACGGTATGGAGATCGGCCTTGCCTGCCCTGAGCTTCTAGTCTACTTCCTCCAAAAAGCGGATCGTCTGACGATCATAATACCTTTCCCCACACGTTCGACACACGGGAATCCGGATCGGTACGTACACGATATCGGACGCGATCCTCAGCTCCTCCCGTACCTCGGTGACTTCGATATCCTCCCCATGACAGACAATACATTTCATCTCTTTCTCCTGCGGTAGTGCTCCAGCGCCTGGGATCCGACTGATAGACGGTGACGATCACCACACGGTCGGCCTCGCTGTCATAGGCACACACCGCGTGTAGCGGTCGGTTGACGTGCGTTGTACCAAAGAGCAAAACGCTGGGATAGGGCGTGTCATCAGGGTATGTTTCGATGACCTCTCCGGTACAGATCGCCTCATAAAGCTCCTGATCAGTGATCGGACCAAACTCCTCCTGTCGCATTTCGTGTCTGGCGTGGCCAGAATAGAGGACTCTGTCCGCCTCGAAGCATCGACGTAGAGTTTCAGGCCAGTGCACGACCTATTCCTATTGCTTCACGACAGCGCCTCGAGCAGGGCCCTGGCCTCCTGGAGGTCGCGGCCGTATCGAAGCCCTCGGTGCACCAGCCGTAGAGGAGCGCCAGCAGCGCGTGGGCCGCGGCGCGCTTGCCCTGGCGCTGCCATAGGCGCGCCAGGCCGGTGGCGGTGCACAGCATGTAGCCGTCAAACCGATGCATGACCTCTGCGAGGGACTTTGTGCAGATCATCTCTGCGGTCTCACAATGCGAATGAATTGCCCGGAAAGCTGCGGAAGTGCCTCGATAGCCTCATGGATGCGGTCAGCTAGGCCGACAAAGTCGAGATCTTCCGAACATGCAATGACGCCCTCATGGTCAGGTGTCATGGCGTGCAGGTCTCTGAAGTCTCTCCGATTGTGCGTCACAACAGCCCGGCCATCAGCACAGGCGTCAGCCAGTACCACTTCGTCAGGGAGCTTTTGCTGGGCTTTCCCTGCCTCCTGAACAGTTAACACATCGTGCCCTAACGCACGTAGTCGCTCAACAGCGGGCTGGGGGAAATTTTCATCCGCGTACAGCCGGGCCAATTCTAGGCGGCCTCATTGGCGTGGATCTGATGCTCGATCTCATCCCGATGCGCCCGCACATAGGCCCAGGCGTTTACCAGATCAGCCGCACGCAATGTTGGATACGCCCGTAATAAATCCACGTCACTTGCCCCCAGTCGTCTGTACTGCTCCAGGATCCAGACCGGAATCCTGGTACGGACAATACACGGGTCACCACCGCAGACTCCAGGGACACTCTCGATGCCTGGGAAGGCATCGCCCAAGTCTTGCACTACCCATTGGAGCAGTTGGGCCTTTTCGGCACGGTTCATCGCAGAGAGGAGTTTTTCAGCCTCTTGCAAGAGTGTCATGGCTGCCGCCTTTCGTGTGGTTTGCTTGTTCGTGCTCCTCGGTATAGTCTCAATCGTGCTGACAAGCATATGCAAGAGCATCCCGAGCCAGATCGAGTAGAATACATCCACGTCTCGCCCATACTATCCACCGAGCACTTCAAGTAGGGCCCTAGCCTCCTGGAGGTCGGCAGTGTCAAACCCCTCGGTGAACCAGCCGTAGATGGGTGCCAACAGCTCGTAGGCCTCAGCGCGCTTGCCCTGGCGTTGCCACAGGCGGCTCAGGCTCATAGCCACCCGCAGCTCATACGCCGTCGCCTGCTGCTGGCAGGCGACGGCGAGGGCCTGACGAAAACAGGTTTCCGCCTGTGATTCGGCAGGAACGATCTGCCGCAGGAGGAATTTCCCCTTGAGGTGATGGATCTCCGCCTCATCACGACGGTCTCCCGTGCACTCCACGACAGCCAGTGCCTCGGCTAGCGTCGCGAGTCCTTCCACTGTCTGCCCCATGTTCCCCTGGGCCTCAGCCAGCAGGAGCAACCGCCACTGACGCCCGATCTCCGCCCCCGTCGCCCGCCAGGCAGCCAGGCCCTGACATATCTCGGCCACCCCCTCCGCTGCCTGTCCTTGCTCGGCCAGCGCCCAGCCCCGTAACACAATGCCCAGAGCCCACCACTGGGGAAAGCTCTGGGTGGTCGTCAGGGCGATAACGGCTTCGGCCAGCTCGTGGACGACCTGGGGCTCCCGGCGGATCTGTCTGATGGAAGCGAGCCGTCCATGATAGCGCAGCCGCGAGGCTCAGAAGGTGCGCCAGCCCCTGGGCCAGGGCAACCATCTCGCGCCTTCTCCGCAGGGCCTGATCCGCATAGCCGAGGTACCCTAGGGAAGCGCTCAGATGGTTTAGGCACAGCACCCCCACATCGTATCCGGCGCCGCGATACGATGTGGGGGTGTTGCTGGGGGTCATAGAGGGCCAGGCCCTGCTCCGCGTGGGAGCGGGCCACGGCAAAGTCACCAAGATAAAACAGGGTGGCTGCGAGCGCCGCATGGGCCTCCAGCACGAGGGTGGCGTCGTCCTGGTGCTGGGCCAAGGTGAGGCCCTGCTCCCCCAGCTCCCGCGCGATCTGCAACTCTCCCCGTGTATTATAAAACTCCCGCAGCCCCCACAGCACAGGGAAGGGCTGCGGTGTCTCGCCCACCTGTGTGCACAATACACGCGCCCGCATATAGACCTGCTCCACCTCGGAAGCCCCCTGGCCCTTGATGGCCATCAAGGCTGGGCCCAGGGTGATCTGTATGTCCAGTTCTTGCTGGATGCGCTCGGGCGTGTCTGGGAGAGTGGCGAGTATCTCTAGCCCTTTCGTGAGGTGTGCAATCGCCTCCAGATAGGCTGAGCGCTCGCTGGCGCGCCGGCCCGCCCGTTGCCAATAGGGAAGAGACTGTGCACCGAGCCCTGCCTCCGTGTAGTGATGGGCCAGTAGCTCGGGCTGGATTTCGCAGAGGTCGGGAAATTGCGCCTTCAGCACCTGTGCAATGCGCTGATGGAACTGCTGCCGGGTGCTCTTGAGCAGCGACTGATAGGCCGCTTCCTGGATCAGGGCGTGCTTGAAGAGGTACGTCGCCTGCGGCGGCAATCCCTGCTGATACAGAAACTCTGCCTCCACCAACTGCTGCAGCCCGCGCCGTAAGGTCGCCTCATCCCAAGGCGCGACGGCCTGCAGCAACCCATAGGAAAACTCGCGCCCCAGCGTGGCTCCAAGTTGTGCCAGACCCTTGACGGTCGCTAGGCGATCCAGACGCGCCATCAGCGAGTCGTGTAAGGTGGTGGGAATAGCCAGCGAGGGCAAAGGCCCGGTCAGCTCATAGCAGTCTTCCCGCTCCTGGAGTAGCCCAGACTCCAGCACCATCTTGGTCAACTCTTCCACAAACAGGGGCACTCCATCGGTCTTGGCCACTACCTGCTCGACCACTGCGGGTGGCAAGGCCTTGCCGTGCGCCACCCGAGCGGTCATCTCGGCGGCCTGACGCCGTGGCAAGCGCGTCAGCGTCACCTGGGTGAGATGCGCGCGTCCCGTCCAGGGTGGGCTGAAGTCGGGCCGAAAGGTCAACAGCGCCAGGATGCGCGCGGTGGGGCCTTGATCGACCAGGAGACTGAGCAGTTCCAGCGTGGACGGATCGACCCAGTGCAGGTCTTCCATAATAAAGAACAGGGGCTGCTGCGCGGCGATACGTAACAGGATGGTCAGTAGGGCGTGCATGGTCTTTTGCTTCAGCTGCTCAGGCGACACGGTCAGGGGGGCATAATCAGCCGTCAGTGGCAGGGAGAGAAGGGCGGCAAAGAGCGGCACGGCCTCTGCCAATGGCAGGCCATACTGCACCAGGAAGCCCTCCAGTTTACGCAGTTTCTGCTCGGAGGACTCCTCGCGCTCATAGCCCAGGGCCACCCGCTCCAGCAGGTCGATCAGTGGATACAGCGCTGTATTCTGGTAATACGGCAAACACTGGCATGGGGTCAGCCATGCCTGCGCCCAGCGCTCCAAGAGCAGCCCCACTTCCTGCTCGCGGCCCACGAGCGGAGTCAGGCCGGTGCTGCCCACGGCGTCCAGGCGACTGCGCGCTGTACTCTCCGACAGCACCTGATAGACCTCCAGCGGCTGCGCAAAGCCCTTGAGGAGCGGGGTACCGAGCGACTGACAGGCAAAGAAGCCCCGCAGGAGCTGCCAGGTCACCGCACTGATCACCAGCGTATTGGGCGCTGCAAGCCCTTGCAGGCGGGCCGCCAGGTTGGGTGTCTCACCGAGCGCCAGCTGTTCCTGCCGCGTACCGCTGCCCACCTCACCCACCACCACCAGCCCGGTATGGACTCCCAGGCGCACGGCAAGCTGCACCCCGTGCTCTTGCCCCAGGCGGGTATTGAGCTGGCCCACTGCCTCAATCATGCCCAGCCCGGCGCACACAGCTCGCTGCGCGTCGTCTTCGTGCGCCCGCGGGTAGCCAAAGTAGACCAGCAGGCCATCACCGAGGTACTGAGCGATATGGCCCTCAAAGAGAGCAATCACCTTGGCGCAGGCCTCTTGATAGGCCCGCACCACCTCCCGCAGCTCTTCCGGGTCGAGCTGGCGGGCAAGCGCGGTTGAGTCTACCAGATCACAAAACAGCACGGTAAGCTGGCGACGTTCGGCGTCAGGGGTAGACGGTTCGGGAGGTGGGACAGCTATATGGCCAGTTCGGGGAATCGGTGTGCCAGGTTGCTCTACAGGCTGAGGGGAGTCAGAGGCTGATAATGGTACAGCGCCCGCATCACCGGTCCATACCAGGCCACGACCGGTCTCATCGACGGCCTGCGGATGCGCGAACAGGATGGCCTCATCCAGGGCAAACTGCCGCGTCAAGGTCCGATACGAGACCCGTCCGCGGCGCTGGAGCATCGCGAGTACCCGATCGAGGAGTTCCTCAAAGGTCATATCTGCACCTTTGCCATGGTATGACTCTGGCTCATCCCCTGTAAGGACAAGACGCTCTACCACCACCACCCGGACCGCAGGAGTGCTGTTTGCACTGCCATCGTGAGTAAGGGCTGCGTGGCACCTCGAGCGGCATCATATCACCTTTTTTACAAAAACTCAGCACTTTGGAGGGTATGCGCTCCGGTATGCTCTGTACTGTGCATGGTCGACTATGCTTCTCTTTCCTTCCATGGCAGACCATGCTACCATCGCCCAGACGGTGAGCCACAGCCCGCAAGAGACAGCACCTGCTGACATTTTGAGGTCAAGTACACGACGACGTTCCCCCGGTTTCAGCGGCGTGTGGAAAAGGCCACCCGGGAAGAGTTTGCAGCCTGGGATGACCTCATTGAGTGGGAAGCTTACTACCGGGGCTATCAGGAGTGGACAAAGCGCTATGCTGAGTTGCGGCAAAGCAAAGGAGATGTCTAACGAAGTGTCGCTGTCAGCGCCAGAACAGAGGAGGATCAGTCATGCTCAGCGTCGAAAACAACGACCTCTTGACCAGGGTAGGACCTGGCACCCCCATGGGCACGCTCATGCGGCACTACTGGCAGCCGGTTTGCGCCGTGGACGAACTACTCAGGAGCCCCTTCCGCACGCAAGAGGTAAAAGTCCTGGGCGAGGAACTCGTCGTCTACCGTGATCGCCGTGGCCATCTCGGCGTCGTCGATAAGTACTGCACGCACCGCCGTGCCAGCCTCGCCTACGGCGTGGTCGAGCACGACGGCATCCGCTGCCAGTACCACGGCTGGAAGTTTGATGCCAGCGGCCGCTGCGTCGAGCAGCCGTTCGAGGACACCACGCACCCGGAGGACAACTTCCGTGACAAGTGCGGTATCCGCGCCTACAAGGCCGAGGAACTCGGCGGGCTCATCTTCGTCTACATGGGCCCGGAGCCGGCGCCGTTGCTGCCGCGCTGGGGGCCACTGGTGTGGGACAATACGGTCCGGGACATTGCTATCACGCACTTGCCCTGTAGCTGGCTGCAGTGCCAGGAGAACTCTCTGGATACCACCCACGTGGAGCACCTGCACGGGTACGCTGGCAGGTATTTCAAGCAGATTCTCGCCGGCGAGGAGCCAGA
>AR_comb_assmDRAFT_10015296_pt1 | contig 10285 bp, 8 predicted proteins | sample ArasoioldDNA_FD_10543 | JGI IMG/M metagenome (IMG submission 10543) | reverse complement strand
CGACTTTTTCTCAACTCGCAATTTCTTTAGATCATCAACTGTGAGGATGCGCTGGAGCCGGCCTTCATTGATCAGTTGCTCGTCAACTGCCGCCCAACGACCCGCATAGATACTTGACACGGGAACTCCCAACGCAGCAGCCTCTCGATTGATGGTGCCGCCCGCGCTGATAACCAGATCACTCGCTGCAATCAAATTTGGACCATCCATCGGGATACTCGGAATTACCAGATTCTGATGTCCCCGGGATTGATAAGTTGCCCGCTGGCCTTCGGTTCTTGGTAATAAGATCACCTTTACATTCTCGATTTTCAGCAGTTTGCTTAAGGCTTCATAGAAAAGAGTGTTGTCAAAACGATGATAAAGCGCCTCATGAGCGGGGGGGCGCATCAGGACGAGCACATTATCCGCGCTGATCCCAAATTTAGACAACTGTTCACCAAATGATTGATCGGGTTCAAACGCTGCGAGATACACATCTTCCTTGGTGCCATGATAACGACGGACCTTTTTCTCAGCTGCACCGTATCGCTGCAACCTGTCTGCGGGAAAGCTCTCGGGTACAATCACTCGCGAAGCAAAACGAAACGCCAGGTGATTTGCCGGTTGAAACTCATAGTCCATCAAAGTTACTGACTGCAGTCGTAGTAACCGGGCCGCCAGAATCTGCGAATAAGAATTGTGACTCAACGCGAGATCAAACTTCCTGGTCCTGGCCCAGCGTGACAACTCAACTGCTCGACTCAAGAGAGTACCCGCCTTGCCGGAGAGTTCTCGCCCACCGTGTCGACCAATAGTCGTCGGCAACATGCCAGCTGCCCGCGCAAGCGGAATCGTCTCCGCAAATTCACGAGCCGTGATTTCAACTTCGTGGCCCATAAACTCGAAACGATTTGTCAGCGCTCTAAAGAAAGGAACGTGTGGAGAGTTAGCGAGGTCGATCCAAAGACGCATTGCAAACTTGCGCTCAATACTACAAGGCCAATTCAATCAAACGGCCACGTCCAATTAATGACTTTTCAGCAGCTTCGATCATCGAGACCATCCGCAATCCCGCGTGGCCATCAGTTTCTGGTTTGGCGCCATTCTCAATACAGTCGATGAAATGAAGCGCCTCGTTCTGGAGCGCTTCCGTGTTATCAAGTCGCGGAGCGTACATATCACCTGACCGGTAGCTCACCAGTAACTTGTAGACATCCTCGGGTCTGGGTGTGACGGTAATGCCTTTGTCGTAGACTTTGATCTTTTCGCTGGGCTCGAGATCATCGTAAAGGATCATCTTCTCGCTACCACCAATCAGCGTGTGACGGACCTTAACAGGGGTTAACCAGTTGACATGCACGTGCGCAATTTGCCGGTTCGCAAAGAACAGTGTGATGTACGCGACGTTTTCCGGCTGACCGGGAACATGACTTATGCCAGTTGCCGAAACAGCCACCGGTTTATCAGGAAGCACAAAGTCCATTATCGAAAGATCGTGTATAGCGAGATCCCAAATGACGTTGATGTCGTGTTGAAAAAGACCGAGGTTCACGCGGACGGCGTCGTAGTAGTAGATTTCACCCAACGCTCCCGTCGTTATTAACTCGCGCATCTTCCGCACGGCATCGGTGTACACAAATGTATGGTCCACCAGCAGCACCAAATTCCGAGCGGCTGCAATTTCGATTAATTGGCGTGCCTGGTCCGAGGTAGTGGCGAGCGGCTTTTCTACGAGCACGTGCTTGCCGGCCTCTAGAGCGGCAACCGCCAATTCAAAGTGTGATGAAACAGGCGTAGCGATAATTACGGCATCAACTGCCGGATCATTGATGATGCTGGCCGCGTCTTTGGAAGTTTTCAGAGATGGATAAAGCTTACGTAGAGGTTGGAGTCGTTCTTCACGAAAGTCTGCTACTGCGACGACGGATGAACCGGGTGCCGCCATAAAGTTTCGTACAAGATTTGGCCCCCAATATCCGTACCCGATGACACCTACGTGAATCATTTCGATCTATCGTTCCCGAACATCGCCAACCACTCGCGCCGGAACGCCCGCAACTATTGCAAAATCGGGAACATCTTTAGTCACCACCGAACCAGCTCCGACGAGTGCGTTCGTTCCGATTGTCACTCCAGCGATTACTGTAGCATTGCTTCCAAGACTAGCCCGTGTCTTAACGGTAGTTTTCACCACGGTCCAATCACTTTCAGTTTGCGGAGTGCCGTCTTCATTCACTGCGCGCGGATAAAGATCGTTGGTGAACATCACTCCATGACCGATAAATACTTCGTCTTCGATACTTACGCCTTCGCAAATGAAGGTATGTGATGACACTTTGCAACGTGCGCCGATGCTGGCATTTTTCTGAATCTCGACGAACGCGCCAATCTTCGTTTCCGGCCCAATCGAACAGCCATAGAGATTGACGAGATCTGGTTGAAAGATCCGCACATCTTTACCAAGTCGAACATCGGCTGCTATGGGCATAATTGATTAACTTTGAATTGCTCGACGCTCACGAAGGCGGGCCAAAGCGTACAACGTCCAGGCTTGAGTCCATCGCATATAGGGTTTTTGGACCGTATAGAAGCGCCGCCGCTGATAATAGAAGAAGCCCTGTTCATCACGCATGTTAGTTATCAGCCATTTAGCGACTTTTTCGGCACTCGCCGCTGCACTAGAATCAAGACCAGTCAACTCCAAAAAAGTAACAATCGCACTTGCGCCAGCATGTACGTCAACAGGGTACGGCTGCCGATGGTAGTATTTCGGCCACCCGTCCGCAAGAAAGAAGCTGTCTTTCCAAAACTCGTAGCCGAGTGACAAGGCGGGACGAAACTCTGAAGCTGACGGAACGCTCTTGATAATACGATCCAACGAAAATAGCACGTAAGCCGTGTGAAAATTGTCGATCCACGATTGCGATGGATCCGTGCCATAGGACCACGAGCCATCGGGTCTTTGACGATTAATCACAAAGCGAGTTGCCCGCTGGGCAAGATCACTTAAGTTCTCTTCCTTCGTTATTGCTCCAACATCCGCTAACACCTCGGCCGCCAGTAAGCTGGCATTGAAAATCTGTGTCGATGTTTCCGGCGCATAACTAAAACAGACTTCGGTTGTTGTATCTACCGGTCGCGGCAAATCTGCCACTATGAAATCACAAATACTGCGGGCTTCCTGAAAGTAACTCTCATCATTAAATGCATGACCGGCTTCTATAAAGGCCCGTCCGGCAAAAGCCGTGGGAACAATCGTCGCCGTGCCGCGTGGTGCAAAAAAGTTTCTACTCTGCCAGTCGAAGTTATATCCCCAGGAAGACCCTGCGTAATTCTTCAGCTTCATCTCACGCAAATCTGCAAGCAGTAAGCGCGCCGCGCGTTCGGACTCAATCGTTCTTGTCGAGCGGTAATCAGCCAGATGGGCCAGCGCGAACAGCGCAATGCCTTTTGCGTTCCGCTGCGGAGGAACACGAGCCAGCTTGCGAAAATCAGCAGGTGAGCGTTTTAGTATTTGCGTGAAAGCCAAACGCGCATTGCGAGACGATGAAAATGGAGAGGCTTGAAAGAGCCGGCTGTTGAGCGCATCAAACGGATCGTGTCCCGCGAAGTCTCGTGCGCGACACCACGAAAGAAGCTGCGAGTAAACTAGATCCAGGTGGTCGTTTGATATGGTTGAAAGATCAGTCACGCGAAAATCGCTTCACGTTAACTTCCGACAGAGGTTTCAATTCTTCTTGGAGTTTCAACAAAACTCTCGTGCCAGAGTTCGAACATCAATAAAGTCCAAAGCGGCTTACGATGATTTGCGACTCCACGCTCATGCTCATCTAGAAGTTTAGTTACATAAGCAGGATTGAAGACTCCGGCCCGTCTGACACGTTCCGGCGACAAGAGGTCTCGCGCAAGCGGTCGTAATTTCACCTTCAACCATTCAGCGACGGGTACTCCGAAACCTTTTTTACTGCGCCTGGTTACAAAGCGAGGCAGCAGTTGGTCCACCGACTTCTTTAGAATGTACTTTGTTTTGTGACCTCGGAGTTTGTAATGCGGTGGTAAAGACGCAGCGAACTCGGCTACGCGCGGATCCAGAAACGGCGCTCTCACTTCGAGGGAAACGGCCATACTCGCCCGATCTACTTTCGTCAGAATGTCTTCAGCGAGATAAAGTTTCGTATCGAGACTCTGCATCCTCGTAACCAGGTCTGAACTATCGCAATCCTCGACAAGCTCTCGAGCTTGCCGGTAAATATCCGACTCGGTCACGGCCAGTGCATCCGCGGAAAGTAATTGCATGTGCTCTTCCGGAGTAAACGATCCGAACCAGACGTGGTGCCGAGCGACCGGGTCGTACTTCGCGCCGGTCACAAACTTAAGCGCTTTGTAATCGAGGGAAAGATTTTTTGTCTTAACAGGTAACAAACGGATCAGCGGCTCGAGCATCCCGGCGCGCAGAAATTGTGGGACCCTCTTGTAAATCTCAGCCCAGCGATGACCGGCGTACATAGGATAGCCGGCGAAAATCTCGTCGCCTCCGTCCCCACCAAGAGCGACCGTCACATGTTTACGAGTGAACCGCGAAAGCAGATAGGTTGGAACCAGCGAGGGATCGCTGAAAGGTTCGTCCATCCACGAGCCAATTTCACCGACCAGATTCGCTGCGAGGTTTGCACTCAAGCGTTCTTCGTGATGGTCCGTACCGAGAAATTTTGCCACCCCGCGAGCGTAGGCGGACTCGTCGAATGACGATTCGGCAAACGAGATCGAGAATGTCTTGACTGCTTCAGTAGATGCAGCAACTGCGAGTGCGGCCACGGTGGACGAGTCGACCCCACCGGAAAGCAACACACCCAAAGGAACATCCGAAACAAGACGCATGCGTACTGAATCGGCTAAGAGTTCGCGTAAGTGATCGGCGGCCTCTGTTTCCGTTGGTACCTTCGCGCTGGTCTTATAGCTGAGTTTCCAGTATGGCTCGACCGTAACTTTTCCATTTTGCAGAACGAGACGGTGCGCGGCAGGAAGTTTTTTGACGCCCTCGTAGATCGAAAGCGGAGCAGGAACGTAATCAAATGACAAGTACTGGCGCAATGCCTGCAGGTTGAGTGACGGTTTCACCGATGGATGGGCCAGGAGAACTTTGGGTTCTGAGGCAAACAGCAAAGTATTGTCGAACACACCCCAGTAAAGAGGCTTTTCACCAAAACGGTCGCGAGCGATCAATAACCGCTGTCGGACACTGTCCCAGAGTGCGAATGCGAACATCCCGTTGAGCTCCCGGACCATCTCGTCTCCGTACTCTTCGTAGAGATGGGGCAGTACTTCAGTATCGGAGGCGCTGCGAAAGGTATGTCCACGCTTTTCAAGATCCGCTCGAATTTCGCGATAGTTGTAGATTTCACCATTGAGGACGACCGCTACACTTCTATCCTCATTGAAAACAGGCTGTTCACCAGTTAACAGGTCGATGATCGCAAGACGCCGCATTCCCAGTGCGGCACCACGCGTGACAAAAAGACCTTCGGAGTCTGGTCCGCGATGCAGCATTCGCTCGCACATCGAATGCAATAAATCTCTACCACCGGGAGATGGCGGCACGTGCGCATCGAGGTTGGCCCAACCGGTAATTCCACACATAAGGCTAGAACTCTTTACTTCAAATCAGTGAACCCGAGTCTCTCACGCACTGCATAAATCGGCTTAGCTTGAGACTCATGATAAGTACGGACCAGCATCTCAGCGAGCAGTCCCATCAAGACAAACTGGATGCCGACAGCGAACATGACGATCGTCAAGATCGGGAGGGGAGTTTGCACGAAATCAGCACGATGAAAAATCTTTAAGAAGACGGCGTAGAGACCGGCCAGGAAAGAGATCGCAAACGCCAACATGCCAAACGATCCGAACACGTAAATTGGTTTCGTCTGGTATGAAGCCATGAACTTGATCGTCATCAAATCGAAAACGACCTTTAGAGTGCGTTCGATTCCGTACTTGGACTTACCCATCGTCCGAGCGTGATGCTCCACGGGAATCTCGGTCACTCTCGCGCCGGCCCACGAGGCGTAGATTGGAATGAAGCGGTGCATCTCGCCATACAGACGTACATCCTGCAACGATTCACGCCGGTACGCTTTGAGCGAGCAGCCATAATCATGAAGCGGCACGCCACCAATCCACGAGATCAGTCGATTAGCAAGCATCGAAGGAATCTTGCGCGAGATCATTTTGTCCTTACGATCTTTGCGCCAGCCGGACACCACGTCATAACCTTCGTCAAGTTTGGTCAGCAGCCTCGTGATATCGGCCGGATCGTTTTGCAAGTCCGCATCCATCGGGATCAAGACCTCACCCTGCGCCGCATCGATCCCTGCCGCCATGGCGGCTGTTTGGCCGTAGTTTCTTCTGAGAGCGACGACTCTCACGCGCGGATCCTGCTCAGCGAGCTCCCGCAATATCTTCAAACTTCCGTCAGTTGAACCGTCGTCGACATAGACAATTTCTGACGTGCGATTGAGAGCCTTTAGTGCCTCGACCAACTTGTCATGCAAAGGTCGTAAGTTGGGCTCTTCATTGAAGACAGGGAGAAAGATTGAGATCTCCGGTGCCGTTTTAGTCACCGGTGATTCTTGGGGTGCCGGCAGGGTTTCCCGTGCTTCAACCATTTTCATTTTTGTTATGGACCAGACCTAACGACGCCGCGCGACACAAATTGCCGAAACGCCAAAAGGTAAATTGAAGTTGCGTAACCAGAACCGTTCCGCGCCGAGCAGCATTCCCAATGGCTTATTCGCAGCGCCGATCGTCAAATTGTTTTCCGAAGCTGGACGAAGTCCCGTTATTCGCATCAGAATCCTTCCGAGCAGAATCGGGGTAAAAAAAGTGATGTTGGCATAAGAAGCTCGCTCGACTTCAAAGCCTGCCTCTTGAACTCTCTGCTTCAATTCTTTCAAAGTGTAGCGTCGCCGGTGATTACTGATGTCGTCCTGAACTCCCCATAAGAACATAAAAGCGGGCACAAACAACAGGATGCGACCGCCCGGCTTTAAGACTCTGTACATTTCGAGCAAGCCAGCGAGGTCGTCATCGAGATGTTCCACGACATCCAATCCCGTCACCAGATCAAATGTGCCGCTCTCATAAGGAAGTTTCTCGGCGGCACCCTGTCGCACCCGCTCAAGGCCGCGCTGCCGGCAAAACTCTAAGGCATCAGCGGAAACATCAACACCTTCGGCAACACCAAATTGATCGAGCAACTCAAGGTTGGCGCCCGTACCACACCCTACGTCGAGAATCGCTGGTTTGGAGACCTCAACCTGTGGGAACAGTCGCGAAAGAAAACTGGCGATGATGTGCCGGCGTCCCGCAAACCACCAGTGCCTGCCCTCGATCTGGTACATGATCGGGTAGGTATGTTCTTCCATTTCCTTTGGAAGTGGTTGATTTGCCAGGTTTGCGGTGTACGCCATGTCTAATTCTTACTGAAGTTTCTCCTTAATATGAGTGAGATGCGCAATTCGTATTTGATCCCAGTCTCATTCTAACTTTGAGACTGAAACCACTCAACAAACAAGCGGATTCCCTGTTCAATCTGGGTGTGCGGATTGTAACCAAGTAGCTCGCGAGCTTTGGCGATATCGGCAAAAGTCTGGGGCACGTCGCCTGGTTGCAGTGGCTGGCGATCGATGATGGCGTTCCGGTCGAGTTGCTGCTCCAGTAACGAGATCAATTCGCGCAGCTCGACAGTACGTGACTCGCCGAGATTGAAGACTTCGTAATTACTCCCGCTGTAGTTGATGGCCCCGAGGACGCCGCTGATGATGTCATCTATATAAGTGTAGTCGCGGCGGGTGGAACCGTCGCCAAAAACCGGGATTGCCTTCCCTTCGTTGATTAGCTTCGCAAATTTATGAATCGCCAGATCGGGACGCTGTCTTGGGCCATAGACAGTAAAAAACCGCAGGCAGACGCACCTCATGTCATAAAGATGAGAATAGGTGTGACAGAGTAGCTCGCCGGCAGCCTTGGTTGCGGCGTATGGCGAAATCGGCTGGCGAATCTCATCTTGTTCAGTGAATGGCACCTTGGCGTTTATCCCGTAGACTGACGAAGACGAGCCAAAGACGAACTGCTTTATGTTTGCGCGACGTGCGAACTCGAGCAGGTTTACCGTGCCATCAATATTTGTTTCGCTGTAAAGCAGCGGGTCAGTTAACGAAGGTCGCACTCCAGCCCTTGCGGCGAGATGTACGATGCAATCGAAGTCTGATTGCGCAAACACTTTTTCGAGAGCCTGACGGTTGCGGATATCAACCTCGAATAGTCTGTAACGAGCATCCTGCTGCTGAGCGTCGATATTTTTTCTCTTTAACTCAGGTGCATAGAAGTCGTTGAAATCGTCGACGACTGTGACTTTTTCAATGTTGGTGGCGAGTAGGTGGTCCACCAGATGAGAGCCAATAAAACCTGCGCCACCGGTGACAAGAATGCTTTTCATGTTTGGTTATTTTGTCGCGTATATCCAGAGATGCCAGCCCCAACGCTCGGCCAATTTCGATTCGAGAGTTCTGGGTAATAACGGGCCGACAATCGGGACCCATCGTTTATTCAGAAAGTAGATCCTGGTGGTAGTTTGCGAAAAGTTACGAAACAGACTTGCGGCTTCGGAACGTGAATAGACCCGGGCCAAAGGATTTCCAGCTCCGTCAGTATTCTGACTGAGGAACTCTTCTGCGCTGAGATAAGAATTATCTGTGTTCAATCTCTTAGCATGTTCGCGCAAGGCTGATTCGGGCTCACCCGTTACGAGTTGGACCAATTTTAAACCTGCATTCCACTTCAGGAGTTTGACGCCGGCTCGTCGCAGGACAGAAATGTTGATGCGATAGTTGTAAGAGTCGCGATGATAGAGCATGACCACGGCGCGCCCACCCGGTTTAAGTACGCGGTGAACTTCGTTGATGGCTTTTTCGATATCTGGGGTGTGATGGAGAACGCCATGGGAATAGACCAGATCGAAACTGTCATCAGGAAAGTCGAGTTGCTCAGCGTCAGCAGTACGAAATGTTCCTTTTAGATTTGCGAGCTCAAAGCGGAGGCGCGATAAATCGACGGCTGCTTCAGTCAAATCGATTCCAGTGTAATCGGCACCAGCTTTGGCAAACTGAGCGCCATCGGTTCCGAGTCCACAGCCAATTTCAAGGACGCGAAGATTTTTAGTCTGAGCAAACCCGGCAGCCTGAGGGATGTGCCATTCTTTTGAGTATCGATGTTGTTCGACGAGCTCGTAGAAGCGTCTTGATCCGGGCGGGGCATCGGCGAATTTGGTGCCGCAAGGATTTTCTTGCCAGAACGCGCGGACCCGTTCCTTCAGCTGAGCGTTTGCTTGAGACATAAATAAAGCAAGACAGGATAGCAGGATGAGCGGCAGTAGACCAAAAGTTGGGGATGCGATTGGGGAGTCTGCTCTGATCTCGAGGCTTCGAGCTCTTGGAGGATGCGAGTGAAGTGATATTTGAGAATTGGCTTTAAATTGTGAATCGAAGCGCTTGGGGGTGCGGGATGAAGTGATATTTAAGATTTGATATTTGAGAAGTGCTAATTCTGAAGGAGGAGAGCGCCCGCCAATCCACGGATTAAGCCTGATTGACATAGATTGGGATTCAGAAAGTTGCACATTCGCGAGTGACTCGAGGGTTAGGACGGAATTCAGTTGTTTCGCCGGTTTCTTTCGAGAAATCCGGGTTCAATCGGACTAATCGGTGGAGGGGTCGACCTTCACCTTCAGAATTAGCACTTCTCAAATATCAATTCTCAAATATCACTTATCCCGGTTTCACCCCGTCTAAGAAATGCGTGCGAATGGGGTTGAGTTAGCGGGAGCGCCTTAGAAAATGAAGTGATTGTTTAACTCAAGGCAAATAACTTCCAGCTCCGCCGACTTTGCGTCCCAGGTCCAGTTTAACTGGGCGAAGTACCCCGAGACGCAAAGGATGGCGAAGGCCGCCGGGGTGAGGATCCCAAATCCAGCTCGAGACACCCACCTGTCTCTCCAATCGAATTTGCCCCCTCCTTCGACTGGCTGCCGGACTAAACGCCAAACTCAAGTTGTCCCTAAGTTTCTTGCCAACCTAACCAGCCTGCTCATAGAATCCCCGAGTCTAGTTAAGGGCAGCGGCGCTTGACGGTCTGAGGACTATACTCACGCAACAATCAAAAGTCCTTAGAACAATCTCAAAGAGTTATTAACTGCTTCTTAAGGTCTTATGCCTCATAGCAACAATCTCTGCTACGAATTTGGGCC
>AR_comb_assmDRAFT_10413410_pt1 | contig 10286 bp, 7 predicted proteins | sample ArasoioldDNA_FD_10543 | JGI IMG/M metagenome (IMG submission 10543) | reverse complement strand
CCCTTTGCGTCCCAAGGCATGCTGGTCAATTCTTACTTCGGCTGCTGCTGTTGGTCGTTGCTCATGGCTGGGGCGGCTCCGTTGGCGGAGAGCTGCTCCAGGTCATTCTTCAGGAGGCTGACTTCGACGCGGCCTCCGCTGATCCGCTTGGTCTTGGAAGCATCATCCGACGCGACGGGCGCGTTGCCCATGCCGACCAGATAGATGCGGTAGACGGGGATTTCATGGTTCAGAACCAGGTAGCGCACGACGGACTCGGCCATCTTTTGCGAGGTCGTAATGGCAGCCTGTCCTTTGCCCGAGGAAAATCCCTGGACTTCGATGATGTAACCGCGCTGACCCTTCAAGGCGCCAGCCATCTGGTCAAGAGCATCCTTGGCATTCTTGCTGAGTTCGGTCTGGCCGGAGCGGAAGCGAATTTCGGTCTGGTTCGAAGCCTTGTACTGGTCGATGTTGCTGACGACGTTCTCGACCGTCTGCACCTTAGCGGTCACTTGCTGCGCCGATTGCTGCGCGGCAGTGGCTTTGTTGCCGGCGTCGATGGCGTGCTGATCGGCCTGGTTCGCCTTGTCCGAGGCCAACTTGATGCCCTCGGTGGCGCGCGAATCGACGTCTTTGATCTGCTTGCTGTTGGCAGAGGTTAACTCATCGAGTTCGTTTACGCGATCGCGGATCGGCTCGGTCTGGCGCTGTACATACTTTTTGCGGGCAAACGGGTTAACGCGTCCCCAGAAGCCTTCGCGCGACGGAGCGGCCAGAGGCGCTTTGCCCGTGGCGTTGCCGGCGTCGCTCGGCGTCGACTGCGTCTGCGGGCTGGCAGCAGGCTGGCTCTGATCAGACGAGGTGGTCTGCGCAAGGGCCGGCATAGCAAGGACTGCGGCCAAGGGCAGGGCGATTAGTAGACGGTGGTTCATAGTGACTTCCTCCAAGTTGGGGGAGCGTTTAGCTCCACTCCGGCACGTCTTAGCGTGCGTGAAATTTAATCGCGTCCCTGAGAGCAACTAAAGAAGCCAGCAGATTCGCTGAGCCGACCGGCGCTGACGCTACGCCTGGCCTGGAACCTCGGGCGCCCCACTGCAGTAGCGCCGTCTGTTCTAATACATGTCGGATGCCAAATCAGGCCGCGGGGTTGAAGAGCTAAGTGCTTGATATCCATAGATATTGGGGCCACCCCGGCGGCAGAGGGTTAGGTGCAAGTGCATGCGCAGGGTAATTTTGGGAAAGCTGATATAAAAAGTGCGTGCAGAAGGTAGTCATTCGTTGGCTGTCAATCGTTCGCCAAGCCTTTGATTTGGCGCTACAACCGTGGAGGAGAGTTGGGACCGAATCGTAACAGAGGCATTGCAGTTTCGAGGTTACTAGTAATCAGGTTACTGGTAACAGTGGCCCTTTTTTGTGGGCTGACCTATGCGGAGGAGTCAGCAATGCCGTCCTCGCGCATCTCCGACGAGCATCTTCGCGAGTACTCCGATCTCGCCGAGAACTGGATGCAACAGTATTTGCGCGTGGATACTACCAATCCGCCCGGCAATGAAATGCGCGGAGTGGAATTCTTCAAGAAAATTCTCGACGACGAAGGAATTGAAAACCGGGTGTTCGAGATCGCGCCTGGACGCGGGGACTTGTGGGCGCGCCTTCCCCACACCACCGCCGAGTCAAAACGCCCCATCATCCTGCTGAACCACATGGACGTGGTCACCAGCGATGCGTCCCATTGGAAAGTCCCGCCGTTCAGCGGGGAGCTTCGCGACGGCTATATATGGGGCCGCGGCGCGCAGGATATGAAAGACGAGGGGCTGGCCCAACTCGTCGTCATGGTTATGCTGAAGCGCGAGAAAGTGGCTTTGGACCGTGACGTGATCTTTCTCGCGGTGGCGGATGAAGAGGCCGAAGGAAAAGGCACGGACTGGTTCACCAAGAACCAGCGCGATCTGCTGGGGAATGCCGAGTTCCTGATTAACGAGGGCGGCGAGAACCTGCTACAGAACGGCAAGGTCAAATACGTTGGAGTGGATGTCGGCGAGAAGACCTCGTACTGGCTCCATGTGGTGGCGCACGGACGGCCGGGGCACGGATCGCGGCCGAATCCGGACTCTGCCCCGAACCGGCTGGTGCACGCGCTGAACAAGATTTTGGCTTACAAGACGCCCTTGCGGGTGCTACCCGTAGTCGATGAGTTCCTGCGCGACATGGCGCCTTACGAGCCACCTGACCGGGCGCCTTATTACCGAAACGTAAACAAGGCCATCGAGGACAAGAAGTTTCAGGCGGAGGTAGAGCGTGACGAGTCGCTGAATTTCCTGCTGCGCGACACGATCTCGCTCACCATGCTCGGAGGCTCGGGGCAGACCAACGTAATTCCTCCCGAGGCCTGGGCGAATCTTGATGTGCGCATTCTGCCGGGCGGCGATCCGAAGGCCGTCCTTGAGACACTACGTCGTGTGGTGAACAATCCCGATGTGACCATTGAGCCGCTCGAGACGGAGTTCCGCGTGGCGAACTACTCCGGCACCGACAATGCTCTGTTCACCGCCATCCGCGAGGCTTCAGCGAAGTATTTCCCAGGGACGCCGGTAGTGCCGCACATTACCAGCGGTTACACGGAGAACCAACGTTACCGACCGCTGGGGATCGTGGCCTACGGGTTCAATCCTTACACCGCGACCGAGGAAGAGGGCAACACGGAGCACGGTAACGACGAGCGCATCCGCCTAGAGGAAGTCAGGCGCGGACCGCGGGTGTTGTTTGACGTGGTGGTGAAGGTAGCTGGGACAAACAACTGACTGAATGTGGAGCAGCCGCCTTCGGTTGTCCGCAGGCCAAAGGCCCGCTGCTGGGGCATGCACGTTTATTGCGGAGCCTTTCGTGCCGCGAAGTCGGCGAGATACCGGCAAGGCTTGCCTTCGCCTTTGCCCGACAGCCGAAGGCGGCTGTCGCCATATGATTGTCGTCAGGTGCCGCAGTGCTTTTCGTATTGCTCGAAGATGAAGGGATCGGTCATGCCGGCAATGTAATCGCAGACGACGCGGGGCAACCCCTCGTTCTTCGCTTTCTCTTGATACTGGTGAGGGAGCGACTCAGGATGGGCCATCCAGAAGGCGAATAGCTCGGAGACGACGCGTTCCGCATCATCCTTCTCGTCCGCCAATGACGGGCTGTGATAGAGATTCTCGTAGAGGAAGTCCTTGGTCTGTTTGCGCTCAGCTTCGACCTCCGGGCTGAAGGCAGCCAATCGTCCCGGATGTTCGCGTATTGCTTCTACGCTCTGAATCCTGGCCTCATTCAATCTTTTCTGCGTCGTCCGGATGAGGTCGTCCACCAGCCGGTTGAGCACGCGCTTCAGCGTCTCATTGAACTTCAATTTCTCGGCAGCCTGCGGGTAAAGCTGCACGACCTCGCGATAGAAGCGCTCGAAGATTCCAACGCCCTCCCGAATTTCGTCCAGCGGCAGCAAGTGCGATTCGTAGCCGTCGTCCAGATCGGCGGTGTTGTAGGCGATCTCGTCGGTCAGGTCGATCAACTGGGCTTCCAGCGGCGGACGCTGGTTCAGAAGATACTCTGCCAGTTCCGGATGCTCCTTCAGATCGTAACCGTGCGAATGCTTGATGATGCCCTCGCGCACTTCGAATGTCAGATTCAATCCGCGAAACGCCGCGTAGCGCTGCTCAAAATCCTCGACGATACGCAACGCATGAAGGTTGTGGTCGAAGAAAAGTCCATGCTCGTGCATGGCGGAATTGAGGGCTTTCTCTCCGGCATGTCCGAACGGCGGATGGCCGATATCGTGCACCAGCGCTAACACCTCAGTAAGGTCGGAGTTGAGCCCGAGTGCTCCGGCGATGGTGCGCGAAATCTGCGTCACTTCGAGGGTGTGGGTCAGGCGGTTGCGGAAGTGATCGGAGTAGCGGCGGGTGAAGACTTGTGTCTTGGCCTCAAGCCGGCGAAAAGCGCGGGCGTGAATCACACGATCGCGGTCGCGCTGGAAATCGTTGCGATAAGGATGCGGGGATTCGGCGAAGCGCCGGCCGCGGGATTGCGTCACCTGCACCGCGTAAGTCGCCAGCATGGGGCAAGCATAGCATTGTTGATTGTTGAATTTGATTGTTGATTGAAACGTGGAGGTCTCCGCGCTCTTTCAACAATCACCACTCATCAATCAACAATCATCAATCAACAATTTCCTAGCGCAGGTTCAGCCGCATCTCGTTGCTGTCTTCGAAGCCGAGGGATTCATACAGCGGCCGCCCGTGCTCGCTGGCGTGCAGGCTGACGCGGGCAAAGCCTTCCTGCTTGCACCAGGCAAGTATGATTTCCATGATCTGGCGGGCAATCCCGCGGCGCCGGTACTCGGGCTCGGTATAGACGTTGAGGATGGTCGCCCTACGGCATTCGAGATCATAAATGTGTGCCGGCCATGGGCTGATCACTACGGCGCCTCCGGCAACGACTCGGCCGTTGTCGCACGCGAGCCAAGAGCGGAAAGTGCCTTCGGGAATCGCCCTTTTCAAATAATCGGCGGTCACGTTTACCATCGATGAAAGGACATCGGCGTCCGTGTAATTCATGTCCTCGCACATGCGGCGGCGTTGACGGGCGATTTCCGGAATGTCGGCGGTGGTGCCTTCGCGAATGGTGATGCTCGGAGCGGGCTCCATTACACGAGTCTATCGTGAGGTGCCGAGACGGGTGTCACCAGAGGAGTTCGGTTCTTCGATTCGATTTGTCGAAGCTCCGCTGCCCGGGTACGAAAGTCAAAGTCCCCACCCTAACGTCGCAAAAAACGCGACGTTAGGATGGGGCACCCTCAAGTCACTGTTTGTTGGATTCTTCTTTGGCCAGTTTGACTTTAGCGGCGTCAAGCTTTTGCTGCACCTTGGCGAACGCGTCTGAGTCCTGCTCGGCGGGAACGGTTCTGTTCCATTCCTGCACCGCGCGATCCCAGTGGGACGCGGCTAGCTTGAGCCGGCCGGTCTTCTGGTATAGATCGCCCAAATGTTCCTGCACCGTGGGATCAGAACCCATGTGCACGGCGGCTTTGTTGAGGTTCTCTTCCGCCAAGTCGTATTTACCCAGCTTGAAGTAAGCCCAGCCGAGCGAGTCAAGGTAGGCGCCATTATTCGGCTCGAAGGTGAGTGCCTGCTTGATGTAGCTGAGCGATTCATCAAGTTTCACGCCGCGATCGGCATTCATGTAGCCCAGGTAGTTCAGCGTGGCCGCCGCCTGCGGATCTGTCGGCGGAGTCACGGAGAGTACTTTGCGGAATTCGCTATCGGCTTGATCGAACATTTTCTGCCGCTGATAGAGATCACCGCGGAGGAAACTCACGTACGCTTTGTCTTCGGGCTTAGTCGAAAGTTGCTCAGCCTTGCCCAAAGACTGGTCAGCATCGCTCCAGCGCTTGGCGCGAGTGTAGATGATCCCCAGCCGGAGATACACTTCCCGGTCTTCCGCACCGCCTTTGAGCATGCCGCGGATGTCGGCGACCGCCTGATCGAACTCGCCCATATCGGCAAGCTGCGCGTCCAGCACCATGCGCAGGTCGCGATCGTTTGGCAACTTCTGCACTGCTTCTTTCGCCGCAGCGGTGGCCTGCGGCCACTGCTTCGCGTCGCGATAGGTGTCGATGATCTCCTGATATCCGCTACGGGCATTCTCATCGCCCAGCGTGAGCATCTTGCGGAACGTCTCGACCGCCGCGGTGTAGTTGTCCTGCTCGCGGTAGATCATTCCCAGGCGCTCGATAAAGATCGCGCGATTGTTGCGATCGGCCTGGCTGGTGCCCACTTCACTGGTCTTCTCGGTCTTCTTCAGAAGGTCCTGCAGCAGCTTGGCCGCTTCATCGTAGCGTCCCTGCGCCTGGTATACGGCAGCCATGCTGTAGGGAACTTCGGCCGTGTCGGGAATCAGGGTATCCGCGCGCTTCAGACTTTCGAGCGCCAGATCATACTTCGCCTGCCGCCGATAGATCTCAGCGATGCGAACGTAAGTCTGTGCGTCTTCAGGATTCGAGTCGGAGATGACTTTGTACTGTTCGAGCGAGGCATCGAGCTGGCCATCGTTCAGGTAGTTTTCGGCCAGCCCGCGGATGGCGTCCAGATTGTCGCGGTCGAGCACGATTGCATGCTTATAGGCATCGATGGCGTTCTTGTACTCCTTGCGCTGTTCGTATGCAGCTCCGAGCGCGGAGTAGAGCTTGGCCGAGCGCGCCGAATCGGGAATCGAGCTCAGAACTTTGAGTGCATGCGCCGTGTCGCCCTCATCGGTGTAGAGCATCGCCAGCGTGGTAACGGCTTCTTCTGAATTGGGATCGATCTTGATCGCCGTGTTCAGCTCGGCCTCGGCCTTCGACATCTCGTTACCCAAGCGGTACAGGCGGCCAAGGAGCAGATGATCGTCTACGCTCTGCGGATCGAGTTTTACGATCTCCTGGTACTGCTCGATGGCGAGCTTCAAAATGTTGTCCGAGCCGTTTCCTCCGGGCATGTCGCCCAGAGAACGCAGGTAGATCCGCCCCAGCAGCTTGTGGGCTTCCAGATTCGAGGGATCGCGCTTAATGATGTCCTGAGCTTCTCTTACAGCGTCGGCAATGCGGCCGGTCTTGACGTAGAGTTCGGCCAAACTGGAGGTCAGAAATTCCGACGACGGGTCGGCTTCGATGGCCAGGCGGTATTCTTCTGTTGCCTTCAGGGCCAGATCACTGCGGCCATAGGCCGTAACCATTTCCTCGTACATGTGCGCGAGCGTGTAGTGGTAGTAAGCGGCGGCCTTGTCGACTTTGCGCGGCGCGGGCTGGCTGGAGTCCGCCGTGGCGGGAGTAGATTGGCTGGTTTGAGCGACCGCTACAGATGCCACTCCAAAGACTAAGAAAAGACGGAAAATTCTCTTCATTCTGGACCTGACTGCGCTCACAGCGCTCTTCCAAATTACCTCAAGCCTGTTGGATGCAAAGCCATCGGGGGGAAGGTGCTTATATTTTACCCTGAGGCTGGTTCGGAGCGGGAAAAATCACGCTAATCCGGAAGGACAGGGACTGGTGGGGACAGGCGAGCGTCGGGCGTCAGGCATCAGCCCGAAGAGTTTCAAAACATTGGACGCAAATTTGCCATTGCAGTTTTCAAAACTTTACATTGATGGTGGCGCCTTCACGCAAGGCGCAGACGCCCTCACCAACAAAACCGGTAAGGTGCAAAGCAGGTTCCCTGACGCCTGAAGCCCGCTTTTCAGTGTCTGAAGTGGCGGACCCCGGTAAACACCATCGCCAGACCCAGCCGGTCCGCGGCCTCGATTACTTCCGGATCGCGTTGCGAGCCGCCGGGCTGGATCACGGCAGTGGCACCGGCCTTGGCGATTTCTTCGACCCCATCAGGAAAGGGAAAGAATGCATCGGACGCGACCACAGTGCCCTTGAGCGGGAGTTGAGCCTTCATGGCACCGATCTTGGCCGAGTCGACACGCGACATTTGTCCTGCGCCCACGCCTACCGTCTGTCCGTCGCGCGCGTAGACGATCGCATTGGACTTCACGTGCTTGCACACCTTCCAGGCGAATAGCAGCGCGCGCATTTCTTCCGGTGTAGGCGGCCGCTTGGTGACCACTTTCAGGTCAGCGTCCTTTAGGGGGCGCGCGTCGGCATCCTGTACAAGCATGCCGCCCGAAACATTCTTCAGGATCCATTTCTGATTCGCTGCTTTTACCTCGACCAAGCGGAGGTTCTTCTTCGAGGCGAACTTCGCCTTCGCTGCTTCGTCAAACCCGGGAGCGGCGATCACTTCCAAGAACAGCTTGTGCATCTCTTCGGCCGCCGCGCCATCAACGGCACGGTTCACGCCAATGACTCCGCCGAATGCCGACACGGGATCGCACTCCAGCGCCCGCTTGTAGGCCTCGGCCAGCGTATTGCCGGTCGCGGTGCCGCACGGGTTGGTGTGCTTAATGATGGTGACCACCGGCTCGTCGAATTCCTGCGCCAGATCCCACGCCGCCTGCAGGTCGACGATGTTGTTATAGGACAGCTCCTTGCCCTGCAGTTGCTGCGCGTTGGCAACCCCTGCGCCCGAGCCATCGGAATACATCGCTGCTTTCTGGTGGGGATTTTCGCCGTAGCGCAGGTCGAGGATCTTGTAGAACGAAGACCGCAATGTGTTAGGGAAACCGTCCGCCGGCTGCATGTTCTCGGGGCTGATCCGCTCCAGCGTCGAGGCGATCGCAGAATCGTAGGCCGCCGTCGTGGCGAAAGCTTTTTGCGCGAGCCGCCACTTCGTCGCTCGGGAGAGTTGCCCCTTCTCGCTTTCGAGTTCGGCAGCGATCGCATCGTAATCCGCGGGCGAAGTCACAATGGCGACATCTTGAAAATTCTTCGCCGCCGACCGGATCATCGATGGCCCGCCGATGTCGATGTTCTCGATCAGCTCTTCAAATGCGACTCCGGGCTTCGCCGCAGTCTTTTCGAAGGCATAAAGATTCACAACCACCATATCGATGGGCTGGATGCCGTGCTCTTTCACCGCGGCGACATGCTTGGGATCTTCCCGACGATGCAGGATTCCCCCGTGAACCTTGGGATGCAGCGTCTTCACGCGCCCGTCGAGCATCTCGGGAAAGCCTGTCATGTCCGAGATATCTTTCACACTGATGCCGGAGTCGCGAAGCAGCTTGGCGGTGCCTCCGGTGGAAATGAGTTCGATACCAAGGGCGGACAGTCTACGGGCAAAATCGACTAGCCCGGTCTTGTCGGTGACGCTGAGAATCGCGCGCTGAATGCGGGACATGATGGCCTCTGGAAAATTGTGGATGGCGACCGAAGATTTTATCAGTAAGCGGTCGTTAGTCGCGCGCTACGGTGGCTGGCTTTGGGAAGGGCGCCGCCTCAGCCGTGTGGGAGGAATCTTTAAATTCTTGTTTTTCAGTCTGCAAATCTAAAATCTGCAATCTGAAATTGGCTTGCTGCCTACCGCTCGCTTCGCTTCGCAGGACAGCCGAAGGCAGCTGTCCCAACATCAGCCGGATCGCTCAGTAGGAAAGTCGAAATCCCGGGGAATTGCGGATGTCAGATTTTGGATTGCACACTGATCAAGATTTGGCTTTCGCTTTCAGCTTGACATGGCCGTCGGCCAGTTCGACCGAGTACTCGACACCTTCGCAGTGATATTGCTTACGAATCTGCTCCGTCTTTTTCTGCACGAACGCGGTGAAGGAGTCGATCGTACCGGTGACGTTTTCTCCCGCTTTCTTCTTGGCCGCAACCAGGGTGTTATAGAGCCGCTCTACCTGCTCGCGTTCCGACGGGTCGACGCTGTGCAGGGTGAAAGGATGGGATGCTGTGCTCCCTGCGGCCGCGGCCGCTGCCGCCGCCTGGCTTACGCCGTACACCGGATGGTGGTGTTGCTTGTGCTCTTCCTCGGCGGTTCGGACTCCCTGCACCGACAACAGAGCGTCCTGGGGACGGCGATAGCCTTCCTCGCGAATGCGGCACTTCTTGCGCCATAAATCGCTGTAGATAGCGTACCGCTGGGCCATTTCGTTGTAGCGGTAACGCTGTGAAAAGTTCATGCGGCCGCCATCGGAGAACTTCCGCAACAGCGCGAGCACCTTCCACTCAATGTCTGTGGGAGGACGCTTGCTCGGATTGCTGAAGAAAATCTCGTACTCGATCTTCAGCCGGCGCAGTTGCGTGTCGAGAACATTCAGTTCCTCGTCGGTGGTCACGGGTGTCTCCACGCATAGTCTAGTGGAGAGACGATCCCGGACACGAGGTTCCCATCGGGCACCAAAGGGCATGGTACGAAAGTAAGGGAGCTTCGAGCTCCGAGCCACGAGCTACGAGTTACGGCTTTAAAGAATCAAGAGATCTTGCCTCGAAGTGTGGGACTGGCCGGTTGGCCTCAAAGGGTTTGCTCGAAGCTCACAGCTCGTAGCTATTTTGCGGAATTCGACGCCATCTTCTTCACCATGGCGAGCACCAGCTTGCGGTCGCTGTCGTTCAGGCTGGTGGAATAGCGGCGGATCTGGCTCAGGAAGCGGACTTCGTCGTCGGAAAGCTGGGGCAATCCTTTGGAACCGTTGCTGTGATTGGGATCGGAGAAGAATTGCGAAAGTGGCAACTCCATGGCTCCGGCGATTTTCGAGAGAGTATCCAGAGATGGAATGGTGTGGCCGTTTTCCACGCGCGACAGGTAGCAGCGCAGCAGGCCGGTGCGCTTTTCGATGTCGCCCTGAGACATCCCTTTTTGGAGCCGGTAGTTGCGGATCGTCTCGCCGATATTCATGGTAGGGAGCATTTCAGGATG
>AR_comb_assmDRAFT_10315197_pt1 | contig 10286 bp, 6 predicted proteins | sample ArasoioldDNA_FD_10543 | JGI IMG/M metagenome (IMG submission 10543) | reverse complement strand
AATCCAACACAATGCGAAGCGCTAACTATGATTGCAGCGCAGGTGATGGGCAATGACGTCGCCATAAACATTGGTGGCGCAACCGGTCATTTTGAGTTGAACGTTTTTAAGCCAGTAATGATCTACAATTTTTTGCACAGTGCAAGATTGATTGGTGACGGCTGCGTTTCATTCAATGATAAATGCGCGGTTGGCATTAAACCAATTGAAGCAAACATTAAGAAACATCTCGACAATTCTTTAATGCTGGTTACCGCGTTGAATAATAAGATCGGCTACTACAAAGCTGCTGAAATCGCCCAGAAAGCTCACAAAGAAGGAACGACGCTAAAGGAAATGGCAGTGAAGCTAGGCTACCTCACGCCTGCCCAGTTTGATGAATGGGTGAAACCGGAGAAGATGGTTGGGAAGATTGACTAGGCTACTTCTTTTTTAGAGAAACCAAATTGACGCCAACACTTAATCTGAAATTTATTGGTTCACCGGGAGTATAGCGCCATTCGTTATTTGCCGTATTAAAATAACCTTCCCTTGCGTATTGAATGTTGGTCAAATTATAAACGTTTAAGCCGACATTGAATTTTTCTTGTTGATAGCTTATTGCCGCATCAAATAAATTATACACTGGGAGGTAAACATTTTTTCCCGGATCATTCATATATAAGGCGCTGCGACGACCCATATACTGATAACCCAACGAAAACGAAAATCCTTTGAATTTTCCGTTTAGTAATCGGTATTTCATCCAAAGATTTCCGCTGTGATCAGGAGTCCCTAGTTTTTTCTTACCTAATTGATTAGAGTCTCCTTCCGAAACCCTTGCGTCGGTAAAAGCATAATTTGCACTGACCATCAAAGCTGGGGTTATGTTGCCAGCTATGTCCGCTTCCACTCCCTTGTGGACATATTGTGCAGTTTGAATAAAATTGTCCGGATGCAATGGATCGCTGCTAAGAGCATTGTTGGCAATGATTCTATAAATGGACAAACTTGTATTCAATTTTTTACTGAAGAAATATTTCTTTACTCCTGCTTCTGCATTAGAACCAGTCAAAGGGTCAAACGGCTTGTGTTGGTAATTTCTTTCAAACTCTGGAATAAAGAATTGATCATATAATGAATAAATGGAAAAGTCGTCTGAGAATAACCAGCTGAGTGCAACCCTGGGTGTAAACACGTTGTATGAAGTTCTTTGCTGATAAACAGGAACCCAGCTCCCTCCTAATTTTACGTCTTCATGCATAAACCTGCCGGCCATGGTTACTATAAATTTCTCGTTGATCTTGATGAGGTCTTCGAGGTAGGCGGAATAATTTTTGAAATCAATTTTGTCAACATCTTGATCTGTTATGTTTGTCAGTAATGCGGGGTTTACGTAATAATTAGGCGACGGAATATATAACCCAAAACTTTTCCCCTCCACATTTATCCACGGGTCATTGTAGCCAAGATCATTAAAGTCGAGCGCGCCTAAAATCCTATGTTCTACCTTTTTCCCAGTGTAGAATGATCCATTCAAATATACCTGCGCCACTTTTGAAAAGTTTCGCCAGTCATCCCAGTATACATTGCGATATAATGTATCATTCGTGACCGGGTGATCACCATCCGCAGACAGCCGGTACCCTTGTCCCCATATTCCATGAACATAACCGAGAAGTAGATTCAAAGTCCAGTTATCATTGAACTTATGTGCGGCCTGCAACCTGAAGTAACTGTCATGGACAATCATTGTATCGGTTTTGGCATTGGCAACGGCGAAATTCCTTGGCAGAGAAAACATTTTTCCATCCCGAGAAGGCACCAAGTCATTATTTCCCAACGTGCGGCCTCGCATGAAATTAAATTCGCCCGTGAGTGTATTCTTCTTACTTGCATCGTACTTGATTGCGCCGCAAACAAAATATCTTTCCGCGTTACCATATTGAAAAGCCCGGTCTTGTTTATGAATACCAGCATTGAATCGGTAAGAGAAATCTGATTTTTTTGAAAACGGTCCACCCCAATCAGTAGTCAAACGAAACAAATTAAAACTTCCAAACTGTTCATCTATTGACGCTACCGGCTGTCTTACCGGCTGCTTTGTTACCATATTTACAAAACCACCGGGAGGAAAGCTGTTAACTATAAATCCGGCAGGGCCTTTTATGAATTCAATTTTTTCAACCATGGCAATGTCCTCCTGCTGGTTCCACCAGTATCCGCCTATTCCATTGCGGAGCAAATTGTATGGAACTTCAACACCACGGACATTCAGTGTAATATCATTCAGCCCCCCGTAATTTTTCTGAATTCCACTTACCGTGCGAATGGCTTCACTCATCGACACAAGTCCCTGGTCGGTGAGCAGTTGACGCGTAGTAATTTGAATGTTTTGCGGGATCTCGATTAAAGGAGTATTTAAACGAAGTGAGGGCGACGGTTGGGTCTCCGCGTATTTTCCGCTCTTTGCCTGCACGATGACTTGTTGCAGCTCAGCGTAGCTTTCCTCCAGCTGCACACTTAGCATCGTGTCTTCCCCACGCTGTACTTTTACCTTAACTTCCTTTTTGTTGAAACCCATTAAAGAAAAAACAAGGAGGTAATCTCCTTCTTTTATCTTGCTGAATTCAAATAATCCGTTCTCGTCCGTTACGGCTGCCTTTCCAGTGTTCCGCATGAGGACAGTAACCGCTTCGGCGCTCTTTCCGTCGGCAGTGAGAACTTTGCCTTTAATGCCGCTGTATTGGTTCGTTTGCGCGAAAGCAAATGCTGAAAAAGAAAACAGCCAAAACAATAAAAGCCGTTTCATAAAAGAGCAATTGGTGGTTTGCAAACATAAGTTACGTCATCTTTCCTTTCATAGCCTTAATCACCGCTTCAGATTTGGAATGTACCTGTAGTTTTTTATAAACGTTTTTTATATGCATATTCACCGTGTCCATTGAAATTGTGCACTCATCCGCTATCATTTTGTAGCTCATCCCTTCTACCAGGCAGTTCAGAATTTCCTTTTCACGCCGCGTCAAATCAAATTCTTCCACCGGTGCTGATCGGCTTTTGCCAACCATCTTTAGCACCTTGTTTGCAATGGATGGCGTCATCGGGCTTCCGCCTTCATGAATTTCCTTTATAGCGTCCAATATTTCTACCGGTGCTGTACTTTTTAAAATATAACCTTCGGCTCCTGCACAAATGGAATCGAATATCTTATTATCATCTTCAAAGATTGTTTCCATCAGAATCTTGACATGTGGAAATCGCTGTTTTATTTCTTTTACCGCTTGTATTCCTGTAATGCCCGGCATTTCAATATCCATAAGCACTACGTCAGGTTCTGTGGCCGTTATGTTTTTTATCGCGTTATCACAGTTTGGGTAAGCACCGACACAAACAAGACCGGGCGAGCCATTAACAAGTTGGTATAATCCTTCACGCAAGCGGTTGTTATCTTCGAATAGCACAACTTTTATGGGCATAAGAACTGTACTTATTTATTTTAGGTTGTCAAAATCACTTCAATTGATGTCCCTTCGCCAACAGCGGTTACAATATTCAACTGGGCCTTTATTTCTTCGGCCCTTCGTTTCATATTTTTTATTCCATTTCCATTGAGACTCCCATTTAAGTGAAATCCGTTTCCATTGTCACGAATCTCCAGTCGCACCTCTTTCCCTGCATTGTTAATGACAAAGGAAACCCTGGTAGCCTCGGAATATTTCACTATGTTGTTGGTCGCTTCTTTGAAAATGAGATAAAAATTTTTCCGCACCGGCATGGAAAGAGCAATTTCATTCAATGATGCGTCAGCCTTGAAGACCATTTCGATCTTTTTTGCTTTTAGCACCTGGTGCGCAAACGAACGCATGCGTTGCACAATCTTTTCAAAACTGTCGTTCTCCGGATTTATAGTCCAGACAATATCACTCATGGAATCGATGATCTTCCTTGAACTTATACCTATCTCTTCTAATGCGGGAATATTTTCTTTTGCCTGCTGCTTTGCGACTTCGCTAAAAATGGAAATACTGTTTAACGTTGATCCAATGTCGTCATGCAAATCACTGGCGATATTGTTACGAATCGTTTGCAGCTTGATTACTTGTCTTACCCGATAACGATAAATCGTATAGAAAACCCCAACTACGAAGACCGCACACAAACAATAGAACCACCATGTTTGCCAAAATGGAGGAGTAATGATCAGCGCAATCATTGCTTCCTTGTCACTCCATACGCCGTCATTGTTACTTGCCTTCACGCGAAAAACATATTTCTTGGGACGAAGGTTTGTATAAGTGACCGTTCGATTTGATGCATTTGTATACACCCAGTCTTTGTCGAAACCTTCCAGCTTATATACGTAACTATTTCGCTCAGGATGATCAAAATTAAACGCGGCAAATGTGAATCCAATAACGTTCTGCCTGAAGCTAATTGTTAGTTGTTTTTCAGTAGTGATCGATCTTCTCAGAAATTGTGAATCAGCAGTTGGATCCACCGTTTTGTTATCGAGTAACAGCTGAGTTATAACCACAGGCGGTCTATATGAATTGTCTTCAATACTATCCGGATCGAAGACAACTAATCCATTCAAACTGCCAAAATATAGTTTACCATCGCTTGACTTGGTGCATGCATTATAGGAGAAATCGTTTGAGCCCGGACCATCACCAATATCATACTTTATTGCTTCCATTCTGGCTGGCAATCCTGGTTTTGTTCGGTCAAAGACACATTTGCTTATTCCGTTTCCTGTGCTTATCCATAAATTGTTGCAATCATCGACCAACAAACCTTTCACAACATTCGAAGGGAGTCCGTCCGCGGTCGTAAAAGTTTTGAATCGTTCTGTGCGCCTGTCAAATACGGACAAACCGCCACCATCGGAGGCGACCCACAACAAACCTTGCTTGTCAAAGGCCATGGTGTTGACCCGGTCATCGCTGACGGAATCTGGATCATTTTTGTGCAGATCATATTTTCTTACTGTCCCTCTTTTAATATCTATTCGGGACAGCCCATTTGCGGCACCGCCAACCCATAGCATCCCTTTTTCATCCTGAACGATGGATCCTATGTAATCCTTGCTAAGAGAACTATCTTGACAATTTGTGACACGTCGTGTTCCCCGATCATATGTTTTAAGGCCGTCGCTACTTCCCAACCATATTTTCCCAGATTGATCAATGCAAATGCATGTGTATTGTCCATATCTTTTCTCAAGTCCTTGTTCGACGGCTAATGAACGATGCACCTTTGGCAATCCGGTGTTCCGATCTAAGGAAAGCAACCCATCCATTGTTGTGGCAATCCACAAGGTTCCATCGGGCGCATCGGCAAAACCATATTGCGTGTCAAAAGTGCCTTTTACCATATCCGATTCATCCCAATGCCATCGCCTAGATTTCGACGTTGCCGGGTTAAAACAAAAAAAGCCACCGCTGAGAGTTCCTATCCATATTCCATCATGAGCACAATACAGGGAAATGATATAGTGCGTTCGTGGTTGCGGATCGTAATTTTTATAAACGGTGAACGTTTGCTTATTGAGGGAAACTTTGTTTAAACTGCCGCCGTTAGTGCCGACCCACAGCACATGGCCGGCATCTTCATAAAGACAGGTGGCGAAATTGTTGCCAATGGACATCCCATCAAGGGGATCATTTTTGTAAACAGAAAAAGTTCCGGTCCTTGGGTCAAACCTGCTTATCCCACCGCGATTCGTGGCCACCCAGATACAGCCATTGTGGTCTTCGAGAACGCGATTGATTAAATTAGATCCGATGCAGCCGGAAATATTTTTGTCAAATTTGTACCTGGTAAATTTTTCCGTACCACGATCAAAACAATTTAACCCTGACAGTGTAGCAATCCACAATTTTCCGCTTTTATCTTCCAATACTTGCTTCACATTATTTCCGGAAATGGAAAAGACATTCCCTGCTTCGATTTGATACACCCGCAGTTTCTTTGTTGAGGGATCCAGCCGATAAAGTCCATGACTAGCCGTGCCGAGCCAAATAATTCCAGTATGATCTACAAAAACATTTTCAATATCATCTTTTTTAAAAAAGATTGACGGTCTCTTGTTGTTTGCCCCAGTGCACAACAACTCCCCCTCGCCTGTAACAAACCATAAATTCTTGTTTCCGTCCTCACAAAGCGAGGATACTCCTTCATCAGCAAAAGACTTGTCTTCATTGGAAGCAAAGTTGAACTGAACAAGTCTTTCCCTCGCAGCGTCAAAATAGAACAGACCGTTTGCCGCGGCTATCCAAACACTGCTGTCCGATCTAACACAAATGGAGTTTATCTCCTGGTTCTTAAAAAAGCGTTTATCGTTGATCGGATGGGAAAATGGTCTGAACTCGTAGCCATCGTATCGGTACACTCCGTCACGAGTACCAATCCAAAGGAATCCGGTCTTGTCTTGCTTAATGTCCGTCATTACGCTTTGAGGAAAGCCCTGGTCAGTACCGAGATGTTCAAACCTGAGTTTGGCCGTAGTCGCCTTCTGCGCGTCAGTGATGTGAAAGAATAACAAGCAGCAAAATATTGTTGCGCAAATTCTTAGCCAATAAAGAATGCGGTTGTTCATGACGCCGACATTAACACGAAGAGTCAATTAAAGATAATTCCATTTATCTGCATTGCCATTACACATAAAATAGTGTACTACCCCAGAGAAAAATGGCCAATACACCTGTTTCCGCAATTGTCCTGTTTCTTGATTCAACTTTTCTTTGTTCAGTCAAATTTTATCAGTCCGGGATTATAAAAAGCCAAAAAAAATGAGAAAGAGAAAATTGCCGCTTGTGAGCACTACTTTTTCGCTTTTGGTAATAAGTCAATTTACATTAGCCCAATCTCCTAATTGGCAATGGGCAAGAAGAATGGGCGGAACAGCTAATGATGTAAATGCCGCTGCTGTTGCTTTGGCTGTTACAGTTGATGCTACGGGAAATGTTTACACCACTGGTTATTTTAATGGTACGGTTGATTTTGATCCGGGTATTGGAGTATTCAATTTGAGCGCAAATTCTAATTACTATTCAGGCATTTTTATTTCGAAAATAGATGCCAGTGGCAATTTTGTTTGGGCAAGATCGATGGGCGGAACGACACAAGGAAATGTCACTGGCGGCGGCAATGGCTATGCGATAACTATTGATGTATCCGACAATATCTATACCGCCGGAACATTAGCCGGAACTGTCGACTTTGATCCGGGGCCTGGAGTATTCAATTTGACTTCACATGCATCGCAAGATGTTTTCATTTCCAAATTAGATAACGCCGGCAATTTTCAGTGGGCAAAAGCTGTAGGCGGAACATGGTATAGTTATGTTTCTTCTCTCGCCGTTGATGCTTCCGGCAATGTTTACAGCACCGGCATTTTTGCCGAGACAGCTGACTTTGATCCAGGTGCAGGGGTATTTAATTTAACATCCCCCAATTACAACACTTTTATTTCCAAACTTGACAACTCAGGCAACTTTGTCTGGGCAAAGGCACTGGGAGGGGGTTCAATTGATTGTTATAGTAGTGCGATCGCCGTTGATGGTGTCGGCAATGTATTTACCACGGGTCGCTTCATAGGAACGGGAGACTTTGATCCCGGTGCAGCTGTATATAATTTTAACGCAGCAAGAAGTGATATTTATATTTCTAAATTAGATAACGCAGGGAATTTTAAATGGGCGAAGCAGATGATAGGGACAGACATTGGTGAAACCAATTCGGTAAAGGTGGATGCTACAGGCAATATTTATATCGCGGGAAGTTTTGGTGGTACAATTGACTTTAATCCGGGTCCAGAAGTTTTTAATCTAACCTCTTCTTCTGAATGTGTTGCCGGTACGATGTTTATATCAAAGCTGGATAATGCCGGCAATTTTATTTGGGTAAAAGTAACTGGGGGAACAGGTTGCAGCACTACTATTTCGTTAGCACTGGATGGATCGGGTAATATTTATACCGCTGGAAATTTTAGGGACACGGTTGACTTTGATCCCGGTGTAAGTGTGTTTAATTTGATTTGTCCTCCTGGAAGCGATAATGATATTTTTATTACCAAGTACAATAACGACGGCAATTTTACCTGGGCAAAGTCAGTTAGAGGAACAGGCAATGAACATAGTGGAGGTATTGCTGTCAACAGTGCCGGAGACATTTTTGTAGCGGGCAACTTTCAAAACCCTTCCATTTCATTTGATTCTTTAACTCTAGTTCCCACAAATGCCAATGATAATGTCTTCATCGCCAAATTAAATACTTCGCTGATTACAGGGATTTCTGGCATGGGAAATCTCAATAAAAATGCTTTAGTTTTTCCAAACCCCGTATCTACTTCTCTAACTATTGCCTTGGGGGATAACAAAAAAGCGACAGTAACCATCACTGATATTTCCGGCAAAATAAGTTTCATCGGGACTTTTAAAGAAACGAAAAAGATAGAAATAAGCACAGAACATTTTTTAGCAGGAACTTATGTTGTTCAAATCACGGGTGCAGATTTTATCATAACCAAAAAGATTATCGTAATTAGGTAATCATTGTCAACCAAAACAAAATGAAAAAGAAAAATTTAGTGCTCAGTGTTATGATTGTTTCATTCGCTGTAATAAATCAATCTGAAGTTTCAATCAAAATCTTTGATTTGTCAGGGCGATTGGTAAAAACTCTTGCAAACAATGAACTTCAGCAGGGCACACACCAAATAATATGGAATACAAAAAATACGAACGGTAATGTGGTGTCATCAGGAATCTATTTCGTGAGGCTTAGTGCAGGTAACTATTCTATAATAAAAAAACTATCAGTAATTAAATAATCACTTTGTAATCTAAAATAATGAACCCGGATAATAAATTAACAGGCACTACTTTGATAATTATAACAGTAATGATTATTTTATCAGCCTGCAAAAAAAGTGGTCAATTGAGTCCCGGAGACGGGAATGGTTCTGGAACTGTTCAGGGCGTTATAACCGATTTGCATAATTCCCCGGTTAGCAACGCAACCGTTACGGGCGGATCCGCAACCGCAATCACGGATGCAAGTGGCAAATTCACTCTTGCTAAAGTGCAGTTCAACTCAGATACTGTAGTTGTGACGGTGACTAAGAATGGATTTTTCGAGGGCGTAAAGGGATTTGTTTCAGGTAACCACACTATCAGCAACGCAACAATAAAGCTAATCCCCAAAACTGTTTCAGCAACAATTGCTGCGACCTCCGGTGGAAATGTCACCATTCAGGGTGGGGGTTCAGTTAATTTCGGTCCTGGGTTTGTCACTGCATCGGATGGTAAAGCATATACAGGCAATGTTTCCGTTTCGGCATATCATTTAGATCCTTCAGATCCTAATTTCAGCGTCAATGCTTCCGGGGATTTGAAAGCAGCGGGAACCAATAATCCGCAGGGATCACTTCAATCGTTCGGCGTGGTTTTAGTGGAAATGAATGATGCCTCCGGCAACAAGCTGCAATTAGCACCCGGCAATAAAGCCACTATAACCCTGCCTACTGCATTGCAGGGCAAAGCTCCTTCTGCAGTGCCGCTTTGGTATTTTGATGCATCTAGAGGCACATGGAAACAGGATGGTATTGCCGAAAAACAAACCAGTAATTATATCAGCACTGTCAGCCATTTTTCGTCCTGGAATCCGGGAAACATTGTAGATACCAGCCAGTACATCAGGCTTACATTAAATGGAACTAATTATTCATGGTCGCCTTCTGATTCTGATGGGGTTCATGCGGACTATATGGATTTTGATGCGCTTACCGGCATTACAGGGGGATCCGCAGGTTACTATTATTTCAAGGGCCAAATTGTTAATAATAATGCTACTTCGGTCGGCAATTATCCATTCATCCTTAAGCTCATAATTAAGGGCATTTTCTACAGTACAAATTATCCTGATAACCGCAATCAGGCAAGTGTTACTGAGTATGGGCCGGTTGGCGGCTATATTAAGGGGTCGGCGTCGGGATGGATCGATTCATTGCCATTTACGAGTACATACAAATTAATAAGGATACAATAAAATTATTTTCAATTCAAAAATCAGAACAAAATGAAAAAGAAAAATTTATTAATAGCAGGCATTATGGTTTTAATGCTCTCCTTAAATCAATTTGGGAATGCACAAACTTGCACCGGCGATGAAGTACTTATGTCAAAGGGTTGTGTTTGCGGTTATAAAAAATACCAGTGTCAATCCAAATGTGCGAGACCTAATCAAGTTCAAAGCCTGTTAAAACAAGGGTGGTATTTTGGAGAATGCGGCTGGTGTTGCCC
>AR_comb_assmDRAFT_10133184_pt1 | contig 10286 bp, 7 predicted proteins | sample ArasoioldDNA_FD_10543 | JGI IMG/M metagenome (IMG submission 10543) | reverse complement strand
CTGAAGCAAGGCGCAACGGGGGGTGAAAGACTGGCCGCGGATCGCGGGTAGCGACTCTTTTACTTGGGTACGCAAAGAGCAGAACGGGACTTGAGATTCAAGTCCCGATTTTTTCGCCAATGACTTCGCCGGACACGACGATCTCTACGCGGCGGTTTTTCTGCCTGCCAGCGGCTGTCTCATTGTCGGCGACTGGTGTGGTCTTGCCGAATCCACGCGAGGAAACGGCGGCGTCCGGCAGTCCTTGCTCGATTAGATAGCTGCGGACCGTATCTGAACGCTGTTCGGAAAGTTTCTGGTTCGCCTCGTCGCTACCAACGCTATCGGTGTGTCCCTCAACTTCGAGCTTCAGGCCCGGATGCGCCAGTACAATCCCAGTCAGTTTCGCCAACTTCTCGCGGGCCTCAGAGCGCAAATTATACTTGCCAAAATCAAACAGCACGTCGCCCATGTTGACAACTAATCCCCGCGGCGTATCTCTGGTCTCCAGAATGCGATTGAATTGATCGAGGAGTTGGGCGCGCAATTCGGCGGCAGCCTTACGCGATCGTTCAGCTTCCGCCCGCGCCGCCTCTTCTTTTGCTTTCAATGCGTCGGCTTCCGATTTGGCCTTGGCTGCAGCTGCGTCTGCCTCCGCCTTGGCCTTGGTTGCGGCCGCGTCTGCTTCCGCCTTCAGCCTGGCTTCTTTCGCGGCGGCAAGTTCTGCCTGCCGTTTGGCTTCTTCGGCAGCTTTCGCTTCCGCTTCCGACTTGGCTTTGGCGGCGGCAGCGTCCCGCTCTGCAGCTATGCGGGCTTCGTTCTGTCGTTGGGCTGCGAGTGCGCGCGCATCCTCGGCAAATTGGATGGCCTGGCCAGCTTTCGACACGATGTCTTTCTTGTCGGCTTTGCTGGTCAGCGCATTCTCCGCCATTTGCAGGCTGCTCGTAGCTTTAGTGAAAATCTCCGGCGAATCCTTGTCCGCTCCGCGCGACTTGGCAATATCGACTGCGTTGCGGGCCTCGTACATCTGTAGCGGAACACGCTCCAGATCAGGAGTCATGGCCAGCGGGTTGCCTAATTTTTCGTATTGCGCTCGCCTCATCAACTTGAAGTCATTGACGGGGAATATCTGACCCTTCGTGTTTTTGCGGGTGTCATTTTCCAAGGTGACCATCTCACTGGGATACCGTATAGCGAAATATGGTTCAGCGGTGACAAGCAGAGAAAAAGTCTGGGCGGGGGTTGTGGCCTTCAGCTTGCCCTCTCCGTTTTTGTTGATGATGATCTCACCGGTATTTCCGGATCGGCCGTCCGGGGTGACTACCCAGAGGACATAAGTCAAGAATTCCGCGCCCAGGGTCGAGGGCTGGGTCATGCCGATGACACTGACCTCGATGGTTGTGGCACCTGGCCTAGCTTCGACCTTGGCTTCGCCGCTAGCCGCTGGCATCAAGTCGGTGCCCTTTAAGTCGACCTTTGTGCTCCCGCCGCCGACCTTATATCCAATTGCCTTGATGGACTTGGTCGTAAGATTGGAATCTGGAACGCTTTGCTGAACTTGCGCCGAGGCTATGCTGGCTGCAAAAGACATCGCGATCAAACATAGGCAAGCTTGACTGATGCGTAACATAGTTTTCTCCACAGCGAGGCGCGATTAACCCGCACTGTATGTATCGTGAGCATACGCTCAACGACTCACTACTGTCAGATTTGACAGCCAGGGAATGCTGAGGTGCGAGCCTCCTGTACTGTCTTCTTTGACAGCCCTTGTACACGCCATCATCTTCAGACTCTCGGCGAAAGCCGTCGTTGATTCACGGGTCCAAGCTGGACCGCTGCGGTCCAAATCATCGGCAGATTCCGTTTAGGAAACCAGTCGAAATAGGTCCAAGCATGGTTGAAGTAGCCCTATTGATGGTTTCGACTGTGCTCCTATTGCTTGTGCTTTTCTAGTTCTTACAGTAACGAGTCTGGGCGAGCAAATATCTATCTGGGGTGCACACGTTAGCTCACGTGCTTGGATGACGGTCAGAAACTTTCTTCTTCGTGATGCGGCCGGCGATCGCACGGGCCACTGCGTATGGCATCCCAATTAGCACAGGTCCCAGAATGATTGCTGCTCCAGGATGAATTTCGTGAAAAATCAGGAATTGTGAAAGAATGTCCAACAGGATTGCGACCGCAACGATTTCGCGTAGAGATGCAAACGTACCGCGCAGCAACTCGCGGCGGTGCTCAGCATGAAATGCAAGTGCCCAAAGATAGGGAGGGACTCCCTTCCTAGCGTCTTTCTGGCCGTCGCGCGAACCGAGTAGTAGCGCGATTATTGGTTGGAGGACAAATCTGAACCGACCCGCCCCGGACAACCGCGCAAGCATGTCGTCGAAGAACTGCCGGGTAAAAAGATATAAATCGCCGGTTTGTAGAATGCGACGAATAGCGGCAGGTACCGTTGCCACAAGAATGGCAACGACGAGGATTGTGAGACTCCAAGTGCGCCATCTTTTGACAGTGACCTGTAGTTGCCCCATACGGTCCATCGCGAAAAGAACGTTTAACTATCCACGAAACTTTTCGCGTCAGGAGGCACCAGCTTTCGCTTTTGCGGTATGGACCTCCTCAACTTTCTTGAACGCGGCCTGGCTACCTACTCCCAGGAGCTGCGTGGCATCGAGGAAGCCAAAGAGCTCGATGAGTTTGGCAACGAGTCCTGTCCAACCGGTCTGGTGGCTGGCGCCCAACCCGGCACCATTGTCGCCATGGAAGTATTCGTAGAAGCAGATGTTGTCGCGCCAATGCGGATCGTTTTGGAACTTCTCCGTGCCGCCGTAGACGGGTCGTCGGCCATGCGCGTCGCGCAAGAAAATCCGGGTGAGCCGGTTCGAAATCTCCTTGCTGACCTCGAAGAGGTTCATCAGTTTGCCTGAATGCGTGGGGCATTCAATTTTGAAGCTGTCGCCGTAATACAGATAGAAATTCAACAGGGCACGGATAATGAGCGCGTTGACCGGCATCCAGACGGGTCCGCGCCAGTTGGAGTTGCCGCCGAACATTCCCGTGTTCGACTCTGCCGGGAGGTAGTCCACTCGGTGCTCCTGGCCGTTCACACAGAAAATGTACGGGTGCTGCTCGTGGAACTTCGAAAGAGAGCGAATGCCATAAGGGCTGAGGAACTCGTTTTCGTCGAGCATCTTGGTGAGGATCCTGCGGAGTCGCTCCGGGTTGACTAGGGCCATGATTCCGCGCTCGGCCACCCCGAGATGTCCCTGGCCCGTGGGATGCATCGTCTGCTTGAGTTCGGGTATCCGGCGCAGGCGTTCCTGCACACTAGCCATTGTCTGCGGAATCTTATCGCGCATAAACTTTTCGATTACCGTCGTGGCGCATAGGGGCAGCAGCCCCACCATGGAGCGCACCTTGAGCCTCTGAGAACTGCCGTCGGGGAGCCGCAACAGATCGTAGTAGAATCCGTCCTCCTCGTCCCACATCCCGTCCGTTCCTGGCTTGTTCATGGCCGAGCCAATGTAGTAGAAGTGCTCGGCGAACTTCATGAGCATCGGTTCGTACGTGGGGTCGACGGTGGTGATCTGGAACGCTAGTTCCAGCATGTTCTGGCTGAACAGAGCCATCCACGCCGTGCCGTCCGCCTGCTCCAGATGACCTCCGGTGGGAAGCGGGGCGCTGCGATCAAAGACGCCGATGTTGTCAAGACCGAGGAAGCCTCCTTCAAACACGTTCTTACCGAATCGGTCCTTGCGGTTCACCCACCAGGTGAAGTTCAACAGCAGCTTGTTAAACGTCGCCTTTAGAAAATCAATGTCGGTCTTGCCGCGCAGGGCCTGTTCAGTCTTGGTCAGAAACAGAGTCGCCCAAGCATGCACCGGAGGGTTGACGTCACTGAAGTTCCACTCATACGCAGGCATTTGCCCGTTTGGATGTAAGTAGGCGGCGCGCAGCATCAGTTCCATCTGCTCCTTGGCGAAATCGGGGTCCACGATTGCGAGAGGGAGCGTGTGAAAGGCCAAGTCCCAAGCGGCGTACCAGGGATATTCCCATTTGTCGGGCATGGAGATGATGTCGTGATTTAGCATGTGGAACCACTCCGAGTTCCGGGCATTTCGATATCCGGAATGGAGCGGGTTAGAATGGTGCTCGTCCAGCCAGTTGTCACCGTCGAAGAAAAAGAACTGTTTGCTCCACAACATGCCGGCGAGAGCTTGGCGCATCACTTTGGCGGCGTCTTCGCTCACCGATGGCGGCGTGACCGACTTGTAAAACTCATCGGCTTCACGAAGCCGGTTCGTGAAAATTTCGTCAAATTGCTTCCCAAAGGGCTCGCTCTTGTGGTCTGGAGAATTCTTGGAAAGCCGCAAGCGAATTACCTTGCTTTGACCAGCATCGACTTTGACCTGGTAGTGCGCCGCGACCTTGGTGCCTAGCTTTCCAGGATTCACCGCGCCGTGCTTCCCCTGCACGACATAGTCGTTGATGCCGTCCTTGACATAGGCACTCTCGTTCCTTTCCCCAGGGAAAAGTCGCTCGTGGTTAGTTTCATTCTCCGTGAAGAGCAGCGGCACATTGCCTTCGCAGGAAAGGATCAGATCACCTAGCAATGGATGCGTCGCCGCAACCGCGGTTGTGCCCGCGGCTGGCTCCGCCTGTTTGAGCATTGGTTTCGTGGGGGTCCTGTTTGACTCGGCAATCCATTTCGACCAGTTGTTGCGGAACCACAAGGTCGGCAACACATGCACCTCTGCCGCTTCCGGTCCGCGGTTGGCTGCCGTAATTCGGACCAGGATGTCTTCCGGCCCGCCTTTGGCGTATTCCACGAATACATCGAAGTAGCGGTCGTCTTTGAACACGCCGGTGTCAAGAAGCTCATACTCCATCTCATCTTTGGAACGGCGGCGGTTCGTCTCTACCAGATCGGCATAAGGGTAGGCAGCCTGCGGGTACTTGTAGAGGTATTTCATGTACGAGTGCGTTGGTGTGCTATCGAGGTAGAAGTAGTGTTCCTTCACATCCTCACCGTGGTTACCCTCGCTGTTGGTCAAACCGAATAGCCGCTCTTTGAGAATCGGATCCTTGCCATTCCACAAGGCTAGCGCAAGGCAGAGATGCTGCTTGTCATCGGAAATGCCGGCGAGACCGTCCTCACCCCAGCGGTAGGCGCGCGAACGAGCCTGATCGTGGGTGAAGAAATTCCAGGCATCACCATTTTCGCTATAGTCTTCGCGAACTGTGCCCCATTGGCGCTCGCTCAGATACGGTCCCCATTTCTTCCACGCTTCGGATTGGCTGCGAGATGCTTCTAAACGATCTACTTCGGCAGTCTTTTTGCTCATTGCTTGGTGCCTCCTAGTTTCGCGAAGGGCTCTTCTCCCGTTGAATTTTTCGCAGGGTGTTCAGTCTAAAAAGGTCGAGGCTTATCATTTCTTGCCGATCACTGTGCCTTTTTTTCAGTTGCTTTATGAACGCGTTGAGCTTATTCCTTGCGCAATTTTATAAAATCCTTGGGGCAAATTTTGTCCGTCGCGCCGCGGCCAGAGAAGTTTTCGTCCCTCGTGTAATACAGATTGAACTCAGTTCTGACGATCGTTTTTTCTTCCAGGCAGGAGCTAGTAGTCGAAAATTGCATGTAAGTCAGGTTCCAGTGAGGCCAGAAACTCCTCCTCCTCCCGGCAAGAAATTCCTGCTTTTGAACAATTGATCACCACCGGGAACAACTTCGCCAATTCTTCCTAGACCGACAGCACCGAACGGTTTTGGCGGCTTTAGGCGATACTCCAACTGCGTTGAAACAGACGCGTCGTCCCTCGGCGGGATCCTTGATGAGCCTAGACGGAGCGCGAATTTATGAGCACTGTTAAAATTCACAGAGAGATGCACGCTGCTCGCCCGTGCTGGCTTGACTTCATTAAGGGGGGGGATCCAGTTGGGGGCTGCCGTCGGGTGTGCCGATTCTCGTTGGGGGTCTCGGCCTGGATCCCTTATGTCGCATTGCGCCCAAGGTAGGATTCCCTGAGCGTCATTTGAACTGTTAAATGTGTCAGTGCAGAAGGGGAGCGAGGCTGGGACTCGAGGTTCCGCTTTTAAGGCGAAATGCCTGTTCACGACCTCCGATCCGCGATCAGGGTCATGTCTCGGAATGGCATTACTGTCGAATCAGAATTTTGGATTTGATAGCGAACTGAATCAGCTCAGCAGTAGTACCGATATTTAACTCATCCATTACCCGGTATTTGTGGAATGCCACGGTCCGCGGTGTAACCTTCAGGACGCTGGCGACCTCTTTCATGGATTTTCCCTCCGCAAGCAGTTGCACTACCTCTCGCTGACGGGGCGTAAGGGCCTTAGACTGACCCTTAACCCGGGGATTCTTGATAAAGGATTTCTGCATGCCGCGCCGAATCAGGGGTGTTATGTATGTTTTTCCGTTTAGCGCCAGTTGGATCGCGCAGAGCATTTCCTCCACGGCGGAACTCTTCAAAAGATAACCGGACGCTCCACAGCGCATCGCCTCCACCGCCAGGTCGGGATCGTCATTCATAGTGAGGAAAATCAGCTTTATGGTGGGCGTCTGCTCTTTCAATCGCAACCCGGCTTCCAAACCGTTCATAAGTGGCATACCGATGTCAGCCACGATCACGTCAGGATTGAGCTGAGGAGCAGTCTCCAGTAAGGCGCGACCGTCCGAAACAGTACCAACTATGTCGTAGTGCGGTTCCAAGAGCTTGCGGAATGCCTCGACTAGAATCGTGTGGTCATCGGCCAACATAAGCCGCGGTCGTGTCATGTTTACTCCACTCGCCTGATGCTATGAAGCCTAGCTTACTACCGGATACTGTCAGCTTTGACAGGTTTTGCTGACCGATAAAGCGGCTGGGATGATTCATTTCTTTGGGGGTGTCACGAATATAGCCGCCAAGGAAAGACCGTCTGCCCTCGTTCAGCGATCCCGCCTGGTTCCTCAATTCGCAAGGGTCAACTGTCGATCTTAAAGCCTTTCGATACACAGACATAAGGTGCAACGACGCTCCTGACCTCACGCCACGCGATGATTTCTAGAGCGACTCCTCGTCTAAGCTTGCACATTGGTTGCCAAGTTGACTTGCTTTATTTGACTAAGTAACCCCGGGCATCCATGCACGCGGGGAGGAGTCTGAAAGTTTCAAGTAGTTGGGCATGAGCGGATTGCCCTTATTGCCCCTTCGTTTTCTAACATTGAATGAGGGAGCAAGGCGGGCGGGAAACCGAGCGAAGCCAACCGTGCAAGGTGCTCCTTCCCACGCCTGAGACTGCTTAGTCTGTTCCGCAAGTCCTTACCTCGACATCCGCATCAACGAATCACGCCTTGGCGAAAAATTCCCGCCACTGTGCTCGAAGGCTTGATCGCCAAAACTAAATTTGCTAGTTCGATGAACACAGTCGCTATTTTTGCCGTGGGTCATGATGAGACTGGGATGATGTTGCCTTCGAGTGTTCCGGCATCGTCGCGTAAGCGGCTTTGGTTGGGCGCGCCCCTTCGCTTGCAAGAATTGCTCTGACAGACGCGTCGACGCTTCGAACATGCAAATCCTGCTGTGGGAACGGAATTTCGATCTCGGCATTCTGCAACGCCCTCGCAACCGCGATCACCACCTCGCTTTGCAATTGAAACCATGAATCCTGGTCCGCAGACCAAAAGCGAAGCTCAAAATTCAGCGCGCTATCGCCAAAACCGAGAAAATAAGCTGTTGGTGGCCGCTCGCGTAGAACGCGGGGATTTGACTCCGCGACCTCGACGAGCAGTCTCAAAAGGCGTTCCGGATCCGTGCCATACGCTACGCGGATCGGCACATCAACACGCCGCCATTGCGAGGATAGGGTCCAGTTTACCACTTGGTTCGACAGTAGATTGCTGTTGGGTACGATAACTTCTGCACCCTGGAAAGTCAGGATGGTGCTTGATCGAGCGCCGATGCGTCGCACCGTTCCAACCAATCCACCGACCTCGACGGTGTCGCCCAGATGAATCGGTCGCTCGAAAAGAAGGATTAATCCAGAAACAAAATTGTTCACGACATTCTGAAGGCCGAAGCCGAGGCCGACTCCGAGCGCGCCGGTGAGCACTGTAAATTTATTCAGCTCAACTCCCGCCGCGGCCAGACTCACAATCGCGACCAATACCAAGAGCACGTAATAAGTTACAGTGGAAACGGCATGTGCCACTCCGCGCTGAAGGGGCATTCTCGGAAGCAGGAACCTCTTCAATATGAAAGTAAAAACTCTTGCTAAAAAAAACCCGACGAGCACTATCAAGCTGACACTGAGAAAGCCGCCGAGGGTGAAGCGAAGATTTCCATAGCCGATCGAGTAATTCAGTACGTCTGAAATTGAGCTGAAAATCAAGTCGTGGATGGTCAACACCTGCAACAAGCCGTTGAGCCAAACGAGAATTGCAGCACTGGCGAGGACGCGGCCAGCCCAGCGTTCGAATAGGGAGAGGCGCACATTAAGCAGGACCCGGGCCCAGTCTGTTCGCAGCAGGATCATCAGCATTAGGGTCAAGACACGCGCTGCATTGTAAAGAGCCGCCCCACCGAAAAAAGCAAAGAACACGCTGACGCCCAAAACCTGCGAAAGCGACAGGAAGCCAAAAAAGTTACTAATGATAGAAACAGCTAGCAGTACCATTCCGGCTCGCAGTCCGAGTATTAAGAGCCGACAATTGCGACCCTCCATTCCCAAGTGGCGGAGACGCGTTGGACGAATCAGGAAGGCCAGAAGAATCAGGGCCAAAACCATATTCAAGACGAACAAGTCTCTTTTCAGGACAGTGGAGAACGGAATTAGTATCCGAGCCCCCTCGAGCAGGAGAATAGGGAGGAAGGCGTGGAACAAAGAGCGAGGTCCCGGCCGAATCAGGGGAGGAAGCAAGCGCAACGTTGGAATCAGCCAGAGTAATGCAAAAAGGATGACTATGCCGGACGTGGTGGATTGGAATCGGCCAATAGTGCCGAGCAAGGCGACAACCAAAGCCACTGAATAGGGACGTGAGCGAATCGTTTGACTTTGTGGAGGGAGTGCGGTTTCCTCTCGACCGCTTATATAAGCCCTGAGCTTGAAGACCGCGAAGAGGGACAGCCCATAGAGGGCAAGTGCGAAAAGCGCGCGCAACTTATGCGAACTCAGTAGATCGCCCGTGCCTCTTAGCTCGCGGTTAATGGTTCCATGGACTGATAGGGTCATTGGGCGATCGAGACTGCGCAATTCGCGAGCTTTCCAAAATGGTTGACCATCTCTCTCAAAAAGCTGGCCGCGCATCTGCGCGCGGGCCTGACTGAGCTGTTCTAGAACCTCTGTAATCTGCTGGTCCTGTTGCGAGATCTGGTTCTGCAGTGTCAAAACCAGATTGAGCTGCTCTTGGACCTTGTTTCGTGTGGCCTCTATCGCATTCAACTCCTGCTGGACGCGATCCACCACGCCCTGGATCCCCCGTGCATGACGGATTTGATCAAGCGTAACTTGCCAGACGGACTGTTCGCGATCGAGAAATTGAATCTGATCCCCAAGAGAATTGGCTTGTGAGGTCAGCGATTTACGCTCGGAGGTGAATTGCCGATTCAGGGAGAGCCAGTATTGGTCCTCGTCCCGAAGATCCATTGAAGTCGGAATGCCCTTGATCAACGCGTCCACGTAAAGGGCCCGTTCGCGAATATCCTGGGCTCGTTTCTGGATTACGCTCTCAGACGGAAGAACCTCTTGTGTGGAACTCAGCTGCTGATAAGTCCCCACCAAGCGGCTATGCAATTCTTTTGCCCGGTCGGCAATCTGGGGCAACGGAATCGCACGTCCCGCAGGATTTGACTGCGGAGCAGTCTCCGGCCCCTCGGGAATTTTAGGATTCGTCATGGGCGCGGGAGTCGCCGGCGATTTCTGCGCTTCGACCGCCCGGGGCGGAGCCGAGAAGAGAATCAAGAAGACCACTGCCAGCAATAACCAAAGTTGGCGCCCAATGCTCGGAGGGATGTGGAAATCGATCTTCGTGGCTCGCCGATGGGATGGCTTTCGAAAGCCCAAAGTCAGTTACCTTCTTCCGCAATCAGGAATCTGGGCGGGTTGCCACTTAAACGATATTTCCCGGGAATGGTTTACCGGCACTGTCAGAAGTAGCAGGCGATAAGACAAATTGTCGAGGTAACTTCCAGCTTTCTTTCGCAACTCTCGATAGGCGGCACGAACGTAAGCGTCAGATGAAGGCCGTCTTGACGAATGGTGGTTAGCTAGGCGGCGTTGCGAGAGTCGCCGGTGAGCTCGGCAGCGAT
>AR_comb_assmDRAFT_10224152_pt1 | contig 10287 bp, 6 predicted proteins | sample ArasoioldDNA_FD_10543 | JGI IMG/M metagenome (IMG submission 10543) | reverse complement strand
AACGTGTGGAACTGGATGGTCCGCATGGATCATCAGATCAACGGCGGAAATACATGGGCGGTCCGCTACCTGCGTGAAACCTCACCGCAATCGAACCAGTTCCCCGGTGTCACGACCTGGACCAGGTCGCGCGCCGAGAAGGAAGAGGACACCGACTACAGCTTCGTCGGCACGCTGAACTCGGTGATCAAGAACACACGCGTCAATTCGTTGAAGCTGTCGTACACGCACGAGGACGTGTTCTTCGGCAATCCGGGCTACTTCGACACCGGCGATCAGGCCGCGCTCGGGCCCGATTTGCTGTTCCAGACCCATCGCGACGGCTTCAGCACCCGCGCCAACCGGCGCATGGATCCCGCCTACCAGTTCGATGAATCGTTCGCCTGGTTCCTGCCCGGCAAGCGCGGCGATCACGATCTGAAGTTCGGCGCCAGCATCGTCTACACCCCACTCCACATCTACGATGCCAGCACGCTGAACGGCCAGTTCACGTTCTCGGCGAGCGATGCCGACTTCAACGCCGCCAACCCGCGCACCTATCCCGATCGCCTCCAGGTCCGCGTGCCGTCACCGTCGGACTACATCGTCAGCGGCACCTACTATGGCGTCTTCATGCAGGACAAATGGAAGATCAACAACCGCCTGACGGCGAGCGTTGGCCTGCGCTGGGACGCGGAGATCCTGCCGATCGAGGAAAAGGACAATCCGAAATTCTCGAGCCCGGACGATTATCCCCGCGACATGAACAACTTCGCGCCGCGCCTGGGCTTGACGTGGTCGCTCGATCAGGAAGGCCGCTCGGTCGTCCGGGGCGGTTGGGGCCAGTTCTATCAAAAGACACCGTTCGCGTTCCTGACCGGCGTGGTGTCGTCAGGTGTGTATTCGGATTCGTTCACCGTGAACTTCCCGGCGAACAATGTCGATCCGGGTCCGTCGGCGGGACGGCTGCCGACCGATCCGTTCCTCGTCAACGGCCCGGTTGTGAATCGAACCCTGCTGAACCAGATGTTCCCGGCCGGCACTCTGCAGAAGAACACTGGCACCGTACAGTTCGACAATCCAAGCCGCACGGTGCCGTATACCCGCCAGGCCAGCGTCGGCTACGAGCGCCAGATCGGTACCGCCATGGCGGCGAGCGTGGATTACATCCGCAATGATCTGAAGGATCTATATCTGCGCCAGGATCTGAACCCCGGCACTCGCGACAGCACGGCGCGCACTGCGACAGTGAGGCGGCCGAATCCCAACTTCACCGCGTCGGTGCTCGAAATCACCAACCAGGGCTGGGCGAACTCGAATTCGCTGCAGTTCAGCCTGGTCAAGCGCTATTCGCGCGGCTATCAGTACCGCGTTGCCTACACGCTGTCGAACACGTTCGGCAACGTGCCGTCGCCTGGTGTGATCGATACGGTGACGACGCAGGTGGGGACCGACCTTCATCTCGCAGATGGTGAGGCGAGAACGACCCAGGATCGGCCGCACGTGTTGTCGCTGACCGGCGCGGCGGAGATACCGAAGACCGGCGGTCTGCAGTTGAGCGGCTCGTTCCAGTATCAAAGCGGCACGCCGTTCACACTGACCGACAGCACCACCGACGACAACCGCAACGGCCAGTTCGAAGAGCCGCTGCCGGCTGGGACCTACAGCGGCGCGGCGAGCAACGTCGACGCGATCTCGGTGGTCAACGAGGGCGGCTTCCGCGGCGCACGCGGGCCGGATCAGATGTTGTTGAGCCTTCGCGGCCGCTACGCGTTCAAGCTGGGTGGGGGCCGCTCGTTGCAGGCGTGGGTCGACGTGTTCAATATCACCAACCGCGCCAACTTCAATACGCCGAGCAGCGATCGGCGCGACGCGGCGACCTTCCTGATCCTGCGCGCGGTCACGAACCCGACGCGCACGGCGCAGCTGAACTTTAGATTTTCGTTCTAGCCATCCCGGGCTGAGGGACCTTGCACAGAAGGTCCCTCCGCTCGATCTTCCTTCCCATACCGCCGCTCGCTTTGGCGCTATAGTGGCGCCGTCTTATACCGGGCACCGCCGTACTTCGTTTCTGTTTGCAGTAACGAACGCTTCAGGAGGCCCCATGCGTAGACTCGTTTGCTATTTGGCAATTGGCATGTTGCTGGCGCTGCCTGCGAGCGCTCGCGCTCAATCAAGTGGAATTGCCGGCCTGGTTCGCGACTCGAGCGGAGCCGTCCTGCCCGGGGTCACGGTGGAGGCGGCCAGCCCGGCGCTGATCGAGCGCTCCCGGACCGCCCTGACCGATACCCAGGGCCGCTACAACATCGTGGACCTCAGGCCCGGCGTCTATACAGTCACGTTCACGCTGCCGGGCTTCTCGACGGTCAAGCGTGAAGAGATCCAGCTGTCGGCTCAGTTCGTGGCCACGGTGAACGCGGAGCTCAGGGTCGGCACGCTCGAAGAGACCGTCACGGTGACCGGCGAGAGTCCGATCGTCGACACCTCGAATGTGGTCAAGCGCCAGATCGTCGACCGGGAAGTGATCGAGTCGATGCCGACCTCGAAGAACTGGTCGACGCTGGGCATCATGACCGTCGGCGTCTACAGCAACCAGAACGACGTGGGCGGATCGGCCGGCGAGCACCAGAACCAGCTGAAGGCGCACGGCGGGTCATTCAACGATCGCATCGTGCAGCTCGACGGCTTGATGATCGCCAACATGGCCTGCAATTACGCATGCACCGGCATTTCGACCAACGACGGCTCGACGCAGGAGCTCAGTTACGAGTTCGGCGCCATCTCCGCCGAAGTCGGCGGCGGCGGCGTGCGCGTCAACATCATCCCGCGCGAAGGCGGCAACAGCTTCTCCGGCACGTCGTTCTTCAACTTCGCGAATTCGTCCCTGCAGGGCAACAACGTCGACGACGCGATGCGCGCGCAGAACGTGTTGACTGCCGACAGCATCGAGCGGATCTACGACGGGAGCTTTGCGATCGGCGGCCCGCTGAAGAAGGACAAGATCTGGTTCTGGACGGCGCACCGCTTCTGGGGCTACGAGCAGATCCGCACCAACACGTTCTACGAAAAGAACCCGTTCGACTTTGTGTTCGATCCAGACCCGAGCCGTCCGGGCACGGAAACGCAGGAGAATGGCAGCCTCGACCTGCGCCTCACGTGGCAGATCAGCCCGCGCAACAAGATCTCGGGCTACTACAACTACGCGCCGCGCAACACCAATCACTGGACACTGGTCAGCACGATTCAGCCCGATGCGTCGAACCTGCAGAACCTGCCGGTCAATCACTTCGAGACGGTGACCTTCCGTTCCACCATCAGTTCGAAGCTGTTGTTCGAGGCGGCGGCCGGGAACATGACCGAGACCTGGACGCGCGAGCCCGTCGAGGACTCGGAAACGTCGACGGGATATCCGGTCACGGAACAGACCACCGGCATCAACTTCCGGGCCTACTCGGCGACGTTCTCGCGCAACTACACGTCACTGCGGTCGTATCGCACGTCGCTGACTTACGTCACCGGCTCCCACGCCTTCAAGGTCGGCATGACCCTCCAGGAGGGACCGGCGATCACGGACGTGTATACCAGCAAGGACACGGCGCTGACGGTGCGCAATGGTGCGCCGTTCCAGGTGACGGTGCGGACGACGCCCTATACGGCGCGCGAGCGGCTCGTCGCCGACCTCGGCGTCTACGCGCAGGATACGTGGAAGGTCAATCGCTTGACGGCCAATCTTGGCATCCGCTTCGACTACTTGAACGGCAAGATCGACAAACAGACGGCCGCGGGCGGGACGTGGATTGGTCCGCGCAGTTTCGAGGAGTTGACCAACGTGCCGAACTACAAGGACATCGGGCCGCGCCTGGGCGTTGCCTATGACCTGTTCGGCAATGGCAAGACCGCGCTGAAGGCCACCGTCAGCCGCTACATCCTGCCGTACACGCTGGCCGTGACACGCCTGCTGAACCCGTTCAACACCTCCGTCAACACTGCGACCCGGCCCTGGACGGACAACGGCGACGGCATCCCGCAAGTCTCGGAGCTTGGCGCGCTCTCGAACAACGCCTTCGGTCAGGTCAATGTGGCGACGCGCTACGACGACCCGACGATCCGCGGCTTCGGCAAGCGGCGCGGCAACTGGGAATACGCCGCGAGCGTGACGCAGGAAGTCATGCCGCGGCTGTCGCTCGACGTCGGCTACTACCGCCGTGTCCAGAACAACTTCACGGCCACCGATAACCTCGATGTGGCGCCGGCCGACTTCGAGCCGTTCTGCGTGACTTCGCCCCGCGACCCGCGCCTGCCGGGTGGCGGCGGCCAGCAGATCTGCGGCTTGTATGACATCGTGCCAACGAAGTTCGGTGTCGCGACCAACAACATCGTGCGGCGCGTCGCCGATCTCGGTGTCGAGCAGAACGAAGTGTTTGACGGCCTCGACGTCACCTTCGCGGCGCGTCCCGGCGGCGGCGTGTTCCTCAATGGTGGTGTCGCCATGGGCCGCACGCACTTCGATCAGTGCGGCTCTTACGTCGACAACCCCGCACAGGCCTACGGCCTGACCGGAGCGACCTTCGCATACTGCGACTTCTCGTCGGGAATGCTGACGCAGTTCAAGCTCAATGGCACCTACACGCTGCCGTGGCAGGACATTCAGATCGGCGGCGTGCTGCAGAACCTGCCGGGCCAGCAGATCCTCGCGCAGTGGAACATCACCCAGGCGGACGCGCAGAATCTCGGCAGGCCGCTGTCAGGCGGCGCCAACACGTCGCGTGTCGTGCCGCTGATCGAACCGGGCACGGAGTTCACGCCGCGCCGCACGCAGATCGATCTGCGGCTGTCGAAGTCGTTCAAGCTCGGCGGCGCGAAGCGCCTGCAGCTGATGGCCGACATCTTCAACCTCACGAACTCGAACGCCGCGGTCGGCGCAACGTCGAACGCCGGCGAACCGCCGGCGTCGCTGATCACGACCTACGGATCGGCGTGGTTGAAGCCGTTGAACGTTTTGCAGGCGCGCTACATGAAGTTCGGCGCCCAGTTCGTCTTCTAGGGCTGCAACACGAACGGCCGCTGCTTCTGGTAGAGCGCGATTCGCGCGCGGATCGCGGCCGACAACGACTCCGCGGGCGCGGCCGACAAGGCCGCGCCCGCAATCCGTACGGCCTCGTCGAAGCGGCCCAGCGCGGCGTGGCAGATGGCGAGCGCGTCGAGGGCCGCGGCGCGATCGGTCGCAGCCCTCGCGACGCGTTCGGCGAGCGCGAACGCGGCGGCCGGCCGTCGCGCCGTCGGATCGGCGTGGGCAGCCAGCAACACCACATGTGGCGTCAGGCCGCCGATCAGGCCTGGCGTGATCTCGAGCGCGCGCTCGAGTTGCCGCAGGCCGGCGTCTGATTCACCGTCGCCGATCAACGACAGTCCGAGATTGGCATGAGCGTCGCCGTTGGCCGGATCCGCATCGACCGCCCGCTCGAATGCCGCACGCGCGTCGGCGGTGCGCCCGTCGCGCAGGGCCAGCGCTCCGGCGTTGTTCAACGCGGGCGCGTAGCGTGGATCCAGCCGAATTGCCTCACGATACTTCGTGGCCGCGTCGGCGGCGCGGCCCAGCGCTTCGAGCGCCACGCCCTCGTTGAATCGCGCCGGCGCGGACGCCGGCATCAAGCCAGAGACGGCGGAGAAGTGGCGAAGCGCGTTGGCCGGCTGGCCAAGGGCCATGTAGATCTGTGCCGCATCGTTCCTCAACAGCAGGTGATCGGGCTCGCGCTGGAGCAGCACCTCGGTGCCGATTGCATCTTCCGCCAGCATCTTCTCCCCAATGACGCGCCCGAGGAGCGCGCGATCGTCGTCTGAATTCGCGACGACCTGCAACCACACGTCGGCCATCTCGTCGGTCGAGCGCCAGCCCCAGCGCGCTCGCATCGGCGGACGATCGGGATTGCGCGGATTGCCGACGGTGTTGTCGAAGAGGAACGACATCGACAAGCGCGTCCCCGCTGGCAGTGGCAGCGGGGACTCGTAGAAGTAGCGATCCTGCCAGTTGATGTCCCAATCATCGATGCGGATCAATGGACGCCGCGATCCATCGGGCAGAATCGCCTGCGCTTCAACCGACCGCGCGCGGTAATGTGCGTGCGGCTGAATGGCGAGCACGTCGACCGCCACTGGCAGCACGAACGAATCGGTGATCGTGTGCGCGGACGCGCCAGCCGGGATGTCGACATCCTGCTTGCCGAGCCGGATCATCGTCGGTGCATGCGCGGGCAGGCGATCGCCGAAATACAGCGCGATCACCGGAGCGATGTGCTCGGCCGCTCCGCTCGGCCGCAGGTGCAACTGGACGACGATGTCGGAGCCGCCTGACAGTTGCCACGATGTGGCATCCGACATTACGGGCGCAACCTGGCCAGGTGTCCAGCCCAGGAACTGGCCATCTGGAAAATCCGCCGAACGCGCGATGATCCCTTCGTAACCCGGCAGCGGATCGGCGTCGTCCAGCCGGCGCGACGCGGCGGTTCGGTCGATTCGAATGTTCGCGTGGTGGACCGCGCGATTACCCGGCCGGAACTGCATGCCGCGCACGATGCGCGTGGGTCCGCCGGGAACCGGCACCACGAAATTCCGGAACACATCCTGGCCTCCGGGCCGAAGCTCGTAGGCGGGCAGCCTGAGGATCAGGTCTGGCCGTCCGCGCTCCCACTCCGGATCGCGTCCAATCGCAGACAGTGATTCTTGCGCCTCGCCCGACGCCATTCCGCCCTGGACCCATCGCTCGATGATCGCGATCTCCTCGTCGGGCATGCGCCGCGAGCCCTGAAAATCGCCGGCGCCACGCGCCGGTTTCCATGGAGGCATGTAGCGGCTCTTCGTCACCGAGACGATCATCGATGCGCGCCGACGGACATCGTCGAGCGACGTCAGGCTGAACGGCGCATCGCCGTCCGTTCGGTGGCAGGTGACGCAGCGGGATTGGATGATCGGCGCGACGTCAGCCGAGAACGTGACTGACTTCGCGGCCGGCTGTGACGCGGAGGCCAGCGCGACGGCGACGAGCAGCGCCGGTGTCACGGGAAGATACCCATCTCCATGTAGCTGCGAGCGACCTTGTGGATCGCGGATAGAAACGCCGCGATGCGAAGGTCGGGAATTCCCCTGGTCTTCCGCTGCGTGTTCAACAGATCGTGAAAGGCCGCGATCATCGTGTCTTCGAGGCCGGAGTTCACGAGATCCGCCTCGTCCGGCCCCTTGGCAAACGCGTCGCGCTCGGTCTCCGTAAATTTCCGGCCCGTCGCCCCTTCGATCGCCTTGAGCATGGCAAGCTCGTTGGCCTGCTCGTGACGCTTCTGCATGCGGCCGAAGCGGACATGCGACAGGTTCTTCAGCCACTCGAAGTACGACACGGTTACGCCGCCGGCATTGCAGTAGATGTCGGGGATGACCAGCATCCCTTTTTCCCGGAAGATCGGGTCGGCGTCCGGCGTCGTCGGACCATTGGCGCCTTCGAGGATGATCTTCGCCTTGATGCGCGGCGCATTTTCTTTCGTGAAGACGCTTTCGAGGGCGGCGGGCAGCAGCACGTCGCATTCGAGCTCGAGCGCTGCCGATGAATTCTCGAGGTTGGTGGCGCCGGGGAAGTTGAGGATCGAGCCGGTCGCCTTGCGATGGTTGAAGACCTCGTCCTCGTTCAGGCCTTTCGCATTCATGATCGCGCCTTCACGCTCGGCGATGGCGATCAGCGTGGCGCCGCCCTCGCGGCAGAATTTCGCGGCGTGATAGCCGACGTTGCCGAGGCCCTGGACGACGATGCGCTTGCCGTCGAGGCCGCGTGACAGCCCGAGGCGCTTCATTTCGTCCGGTTCGTTGCAGGCCTCGCGAAGAGCGAAATACAGGCCGCGGCCGGTGGCTTCCTTGCGGCCGCGCACGCCGCCCTGTGTGACCGGCTTGCCGGTGACGCAGCCGAGCGCGTCGAGCTGCCCGGGATTGAGCGCGGCATAGGTATCGGCGATCCACGCCATCTCGCGCTCGCCGGTACCGTAGTCGGGCGCCGGCACGTCGGTGCCGGGGCCGAGGAATCCCTTCTTCGTGAGCTCGTGCGCGTAGCGGCGCGTGATCCGCTCGAGCTCGTCGAGCGAATAGTCCGTCGGCTCGATCTTGATGCCGCCCTTCGCGCCGCCAAACGGCACGTCGACGATCGCGCACTTGTAGGTCATCAGCGCGGCCAGCGCCATGACTTCTTCTTCGTAAACCTCGGGGCTGTAGCGGATACCGCCCTTGACCGGCATCTTGTGGTGGCTGTGCTCGACGCGCCACGCATGAATCACTTCGATCGCGCCGCCGGCCCGCCTCAGGGGGAAGTCGAAGCGATAGACGCTGTTGCAGACGCGAATCTGCTCGAGCAGGCCGCTCGGGTAGTCGGTGAACTTCGCCGCCTCAGTGAAGTACTGCGTGACCTGATCGAAGAAGTTCGCTTGTCCAGTCATGGTTCCGATTCTATCGAGGTCTTGGGTCCAGGGTCTTGGGTCTTGGGTCTTGGGTCCTGGGTCTTGGGCTTGGGGCTTGGGGCTTGGGGCTTGGGATACACTGAACGGCGTATATGTCGTCTCCCGAAGAGATTCGCCCGGCGCGGATGTGGCGCCAGATGCCTTCTGAACTCCGCACCTCGGCCGCCAGGGCGTTCTGGGCCGACGAACAGGCCGCCCTTGAACAAGCCGAAGCGGTTGCGCTGATCTCCAAGCAGATCAAGTTCCGTCCGAAGAGCGTCATCTCGCTGCCGCTCGACAAGAAGGCCAAGCACCTGGCCGGCCTGGCGCAAGTCTCCGACCTGCTCGCGGCGCGGTTGATGATCGCGTATCACCTCGAGCACCAGCGGCCGATGATGGGCGCGTTTCTCGATTTGCTGGGCATCGCGCACGAGGACGCCCTGATCAAGGACGAAGAGCCGAAGCAGCCCGACGAGGCGACGCTCGACAAGGCGGTCAAGGAGCTGTCGGCGCAATACCCGAAGGCCGACGTGGCGCGCTATTTCTGGGCCCTGCTCTGGCAGGATCCCGAAATGTGGGGCGGACTGAAGGGGCGGCCCGAACTCGCACTCGAGTAGATCACCAGCTCACTCGATCACCAGGTCACCAGATTCCGCCGTGCCTCCGTTCGACAAGCACATCTTCATCTGCTGCAACCGGCGTGAGCCGGGGCACGTGCGCGGCTGCTGCGACCCGACCGGCTCGGAAGCGCTGCAGAAGGCCTTCAAGAAGGCGCTCGCCGAACGCGGCATCAATCGCCGCATCCGCGCCAACAAGTCGGGTTGTCTCGATCAATGCGAAAAGGGCCCGACCGTTGTCGTCTATCCGGAAAACGTCTGGTACGGCCGCGTCACCGAAGACGACGTCATCGAGATCGTCGAGGAGCACATCATCGGCGGCCGGCCGGTGACCCGGCTGTTGATGGCCACAGAGAACGATCCACCGATTAAGTGAACCGCCGTTCTGAACCGCCGGCCTGAACCAGCGGACTGAACCACAATGACGAACCACCGGAAGCGACCATGGACGCATTCCTCTCGGTAGACGGACTGATCGCGCTCGTCACGCTGACGGTACTCGAGGTCGTGCTCGGCATCGACAACGTGATTTTCATTTCGATCCTGGCCGGCAAGCTGCCGCAGGCGGAGCAAGCGCGCGCGCGCAGGATCGGGCTGATGGCGGCGATGGTGATGCGCATCCTGCTGCTGCTGTCGATCGCGTGGATCATGCGGTTGACGGCGCCCCTGTTTTCGATTGCCAGCCATCCATTCTCGGGCCGCGATCTGATCCTGGCGATTGGCGGCCTGTTCCTGATCTTCAAGTCGACGCGGGAGATTCACGAGAAGCTCGAGGGCGAGGAGGGACACGTCCAGGCGCGCGTGGCGCCGTCGCTGGCGGCGGTAGTCGGGCAGATCATGGTGCTCGACATCGTCTTTTCGCTCGACTCGGTGATTACCGCGGTCGGGATGGCGGAGCACGTCTCGGTCATGATCGTCGCCGTCGTCCTCGCGGTGGCCATCATGCTGTTCTCGTCGGGAGCGGTCAGCCGCTTCGTCGACGCGCATCCCACCGTGAAGGTGCTTGCGCTCAGTTTCCTGCTGCTGATCGGCTGCTCGCTCATCGCCGATGGCGCCGGCGTGCACATCCCGAAGGGCTACATCTACTTCGCGATGGGATTTTCGGTGTTCGTCGAGGCGATCAACCTGCGGGTGTCGAAGAAGAAGGGCAAGGCCGTCAAGCTGCACGACGGCTACCACGCTGTCGAGGACTAACCGGCTTGCGGGCTCAAAACCTCAAAACC
>AR_comb_assmDRAFT_10293849_pt1 | contig 10288 bp, 10 predicted proteins | sample ArasoioldDNA_FD_10543 | JGI IMG/M metagenome (IMG submission 10543) | reverse complement strand
CCGTTGCGCATGCTGCTGACCAGATGCCTGAAAAAGCGGTCGTCTGCGGCGGCCGGCGGCCGTACGGCGCGCCGCCGCTCAGTAGAGGCCTGACCGGGGCGGACAGGCCGCCCCATCAGAGGTGCACCCGGGACGGGAGGTGTGTCGGACATGGTCGCGCGCACTATGAGCTCTGCGGCGCAGGGGCAAAGGCTGTGCCTGTTGCGAAACGCCGCAGAAGCCCAGAAACTTGCGTGAAATCAGTCAGTTAGGGGTACTGCTTTGAGACGTATGATAACAAATTTGTAATCGACTGACGATTCCGTCGGGGGTCAGGGCTTGCCGGGCGCGGGGGCGTGACTTTGGAGCTCCTCCCACTGGTGCATGAGGTCCCCGACCTTCCACATCAGGGCCTGGTGCTGGTCGACGATCGGCTGGGCGGCGGCGCGGTCGTCGTAGAAGCCGGGCGCGGTCATTGCGCGTTCGAGGTCCTTGATGGCGGCCTCGCACTCGCCGATCTGCTGCTCGAGGCGATCGATTGCCTGCTGCCGGGCCTGGTTCGCGCGCTGCTCGCGGCGCGCTTGCGCGTCGATCTGCTTTTTCGCCTCGCGAGAGGGGGCAGATTGTGAAGGCTTTGCGCCATCGGCAGGCCGAGGCGGTTCGCGATCCGCCGTGGGTCCGCGTCGTGGTTCGGCGATGCGTGACGCGCGCCCTCCGGTCGCGACGGGAGTCGACGCCGGCGCCGCAGGCTGCGCCTTGTGCCACAGGAATTCCCTGTACGTGCCCGGATACACGAGTGCCGTGCCCTGGCCGACCTCGATGATCTTCGTCGCAAGCCGTTCGACGAAATAGCGATCGTGCGAGACGAACAGGAGTGTGCCGCCGTAATCGACGAGAGCGTCGAGCAGCACTTCCTTGGAGTCGAGATCGAGGTGGTTGGTCGGCTCGTCGAGGAGCAGCGTGTTGGATGACTGCAGCAGCATGCGCGCCACGGCCAGCCGCGTCCGTTCGCCGCCCGACAGCACCCGCACGCGCTTGTAGACATCGTCGCCCGAGAAGAGGAATCCGCCGAGGATGTTGCGGATGGCGGGCACCATCTGCAGCGGCGATCCTGACGCCAGCGTTTCGTAGACCGTCGGATCCGGATCCATGCGCGCGGCTTCGTCCTGCGCGAAATACTGCATGACGACGTTGTGGCCGAGCGTGCGGTCGCCCGAATCGGGGGCTTCCTCGCCCGACAGCATGCGCATGAGCGTGGACTTGCCGACGCCGTTCGGACCGACCAGCGCAATGCGATCGCCGCGCTCGATGTGCAGGTTGACGTCGGCGAAGACCACAAGCTCGCCGTACGCCTTGCGCGCATGTTTCAGCTCGAGAACCGTGCGTCCGCTCTTGGGCGCGACCGGAAAGTCGAAGTGAATCTTCTTCCGTTCGAGCGGCACCTCGATCGGGACGACTTTTTCGAGCATCTTGATCCGGCTCTGCACCTGCGAGGCCTTGGTCGCCTGGTAGCGGAACCGATCGATGAACATCCTGACGCGCGCGACCTCTTCGTCCTGCTCGCGCTTGGCCTTGCGCAGCGCCTCGATTCGCTCGTGGTGCTCGGCGAGATACCCGCTGTAGTTCGTGTGGTAGTCGGTCAGCGTGCGCAGCGTGAGGTCGGCGATGCGCGTGACGACCGCGTCGAGGAAGAAGCGATCGTGGGACACGAGGATGACGGCGTGCGGGTATTCGTTCAGGTACTCTTCGAGCCAGTTGCGCGCCTCGAGATCGAGATGGTTGGTCGGCTCGTCGAGGAGCAGCAGGTCCGGCTGGTTGAGCAGCAGCTTGGCGAGCGCGATTCGCATCTGCCATCCGCCGGAGAACGTTTCGGTCGGCCGCTCGAAATCCGTCGGCCGGAAGCCCAGGCCGCCCAGGACGGTCGCCGTCTTGAGCTCGATGCTGTACCCGTCGTGGAGACGGAAGCGATCCTGCAGATCGCTGTAGCGGTGCAGCATCTCGTCGTGCTCCGCTTCGGGAATGGCCGGATCGCCGAGGCGTTCTTCGAGCGCGTGCATCTCGGCCTTGACCGCGAGCAACGCCTCGAACGCGCTCGCGGCTTCGTCGAAGAGCGAGCGGCCCGCGTGGGTGAGCCCGTCCTGCGGCAGGTACCCGACCGTGAGCGTGGACGGTTTCAGGATCGCCCCGGAGTCCGGTTCGTCCATGCCCGCCATCATCTTCAAGAGCGTCGTCTTGCCCGCGCCGTTGGGGCCGCAGAGGCCGACCCGTTCACGGTCGGTGATCTGCCAGGTGACGTGGTCGAAGAGGACGCGATCGCCGAAGGACTTCGTGAGCTCGGAAAGCTGAATCATTAACAAGGGCTGAGGGCTCAGGGATGAGGGCTTAGTGAAGGGCTCAGGCTCTAAGCCCTTCCCTTATCCCTTAGCTCTAATCCTTCAGCCCTGGCGTTGTGTTATTCGCCCAGCGCCTTCGCGGCCGCCGCGAGCACCTGGGGTACGCGGAACGGCTTGGTCAAGTACCCGGCGACGCCGAGGTTGACGGCTTCGATCGCGCTCGACTCGGTCGAGAACCCCGTGATGATGATGACGGGCAGATCGGTCTTGTAGCGCTTCGCCTCGCGGATGACCGTCAAGCCATCCATGCCCGGCATCTTGAGATCGGCGATGAGGAGGTCGTACGGATAGAGGCGCATCCGGTCGAGCGCCGATCGTCCGTCCGGCGCGACGTCGACTTCGTATTCCGCGAGCGCCAGCGTCTTCGACAACAGATCGCGGATGCTCGCCTCGTCGTCGACGACGAGGACGCGCGGCCGGGTCGTGCCCGCGGCGGGCTTGGACGGCGCTGGCGCGGCGGCCGTCCGGGCGGCGCCGCCGCGCGGACGTTGGCTGTCGAGCCACGCGTCGATGTCGCGCTTGCGGAAGCGCCACTGGCGTCCGACGCGGACCGCTGGGATCTTGCCGGCCTTGATGAGCCGGTACACGGTCCGCAGGTTCACCTGCAGGTATTCGAGGACTTCCTCGGTCGTCAGGAATGTTTCGTCAATCATGCGCCAATCTCGCGCGGCAACGCCGCGGTCGGTAATTCGACGGTGAAGACCGCCCCGCCGTCGGGGTGGTTGGCGGCCACGATGTGCCCGCCGTGCTCCTGAACGATGCCGTAGGCGATGGCCAGCCCGAGCCCGGTGCCCTTGCCGACTTCCTTCGTCGTGTAGAACGGTTCGAAGATCCGCGACAGCGTTTCTTCGGCGATGCCCGTGCCGGTGTCGCGGACCGTGGCGACGACCCGGTCCCGCCTGGAGTCCACCGACGTCGTGACTTCGATCCGCCCGGCGCCGCGTCCGCCGGCCGCGATCGCGTGCTCGGCGTTCATCACCATGTTCAGAAATACCTGATGCAGCAGCAGCGGATCGCTCTTCACGCGCGGCAGCTTATCGTCATAGTGTCGCACGAGTTCGATGTCCAGAGCACGGCAGGCAGGCGCCCGCAGTGCCAGGACCTTCTGCAGAACCGCGTTGACGCTTACCGAGCGGCGCGCGAGCCGCCGCGATCCGGCGAAGACCAGCAGGTTGCGCACAATCTTCGCGGCCCGGTCGGCTTCACGGTAAACCGTCTGGACTTCCCGGCGAATCTGCTTCGGGAACGCGCCGGTCACGCGGAGCAGCTCGAGGTGACCGAGTACGCCCTGCAGCGGATTGTTCAGCTCGTGCGCGATGCCGGCGACGAACTGTCCGAGAGCGGCCAGCTTCTCGGTCTGCGTGAGGCGCTTGCGCAGCTCCTCGCGTTCGGCCTCGAGGCGCGTATGCGGCGTCAGATCGCCCAGCACGATCACGCAGCCCACCCGCTCGCGCTCGGGATTCACGAGATCCGTCACGGTCACCATGAAGGGGCCGTTGAGGATCGGATCGACGATCTCGCGGGACGCCGGCGACTCGGCCGGTGCTGCGCCGCCGGCGTCCAGCTCGGCAATCCACGACGCCAGCTCCGCGCCGACGCAGTCGGCGAGGGGGCGGTCGACGAGATCGTCGCGGCTGCGACCAAGCCTGGCGGCAAACGCCCGGTTGACGTGCGTCAGGTGCCCGCGCCGGTCGGTGACGGCGACGAGATTCGTGATCGAGTCGAACGTGTTTTCGAGCTCGCGCCGCGAACGGATCAGGTCGTCCAGCAGCTGCATGTTCTCGATCGCGCTGGACAGCTGACGTCCCAGTTCGTCGGCGCGATCCAGGAGCTCGAGCTCGCCGCCCGGCTGGACACGCACGCCGTCGAAGACGATCGTGCCGAGCGCGCGGCGCGTGCCGCGTAGCGGGACGGTCACCGTCGCCGTCACCTCTTCGGCCGAGGCGGTCGCGATCTCGGCCCGCGTGCGGCGCATTGCGGCCGCCGCCGGTGCCGACACATCGTCGACCGCGACCCGCGTGCCGCGGGCCGCGTGCGTGGTGTCCGACGAAGCCTGGAGGACGAGCGATCGCGCGCGGCGATCGTGAATCCAGACGGACGTCCGGTCGGCGCCAAACAGCATGTTCGTGCCGGCGCAGAAGAGGTCGAGCCCCGCTGACAGGTTGAGCGTCGCGGACAGGGAGGCCGAAAAATCGGCGACGAGGGCCCGCACGTCGCGCTGCAGTTCTTCGCTCTGACGCAGGTGGAGGAGTTCCAGCGCCACGAGAAAGGCGTCGCCGACTTCGTTGACCGTATCGGACCAGCCGCCCGCCGGAGGCGCGGCAAGGCCGATGACGAGCAGGCCGATCCGTTCGTCGGCTCGCGCCAGCGGCAGGAGGAGCGCGCTGCGCGTCCCGATGCGCCCGGCCAGATCCGGCATCAGGCGCGCGAGGTCGTTGACGAGCACGGCTTCGCGCTGATCGAACGCGCTGGCCACAAGGGCGGCCTCGTCGCCGGCCGGCAGCCACGGCTCGGACCGCAGCGTGTCCAGGCGGAATCCGGATGTGGCGTGCAACGCGCCATTCCGTGGATTGTGCTGGAACAGCAGCGAGCACAGGCCGCCGGTCCGGTCGATCGCATGCTGATGGAGCGTCGGCAAAAGGTCGCTGGGCCGCACCGGTTGGGCGATGAGCGATACCGCCGGACCCGCGTACGCACCCGCGTCCTGTGCTGTCGGACCGGGGTTTCGACGGGTCTTCGGTTCCTGAGGGGCCATCAAGCCTGCGCCGGGGGGCGCGACGCGGGCGATTCTACTGCGAAGCCGACGGCATCCCTTCCCGCTCTTCTCGGCCGAAGCCCATAACTGAATGACAACACAAGAGTTAGTAAGCAGGGACGTATAATCGTGGGAAGCCGACTGCCGAAGGCAGAACATCGTCTTAGTTAATAGTTGTTAGCGGTTGGTCGCGGTTATTGGTCGTTCGTTGTCTTTTAACTTCGAGCTTCTGACGTCTAGCTTCTGACTTCGATCCGAATGACGGGGACCGACGAGGAGCTCGTCGCTCGATCGATGAGCGGCGATGCCGACAGCTTCAACGAGCTCATCCTGCGATGGGAGCGGCCCATCTACGCCCTCGCGTACCGGACCATCGGGCGCGAAGAGGACGCGCGGGACGTGTGCCAGGAGACGTTTCTCCGGGCGTATCGCGCGCTCCCGGGGTTTCGCGGCCAGGCGAAATTCTCGTCGTGGCTCTATCGAATCGCGCTTAATCTCTGTCGCGACTGGGTGCGCCGCGAACGACGCACGCCGGTCGTACAGCCGCCCGAGGACGGCGACCTGATGGAAATGGCCGCCGCAACCGAGCCGTCCGAATCGATCGAAGACCTCGTGATGCGCAAGGACCTGACGCGCTCCGTCGAGCGCGCGATGGCGCTGCTTCCCGAGGAGCAGCGGATGGCGATTGTGTTGAAGGAATACCACGGGCTGACGTTCCAGGAGATCGCCGACCTGGCCGGCTGCCCATTGAGCACGGTGAAGACGCGCCTCTATCAGGGGCTGACGGTACTGCGGCGCGAACTCGCGCGCGGCGCCAAGGTGAGCATGAAATGACCAACGATATTCTGTGTGGATACGCCGGCGATCGCGAAGCGATGCTGATGGCGTACTTGTACGACGACATCGCGGAGGGCGATCGCCAGGCCTTCGAGCAGCATCTCGCAACGTGCGCGCGCTGCCGCACCGAACTGAACGGGCTCGGCGACGTCCGCGCGCAGCTGGCGCGGTGGGCGCCGCCCGAACCGACTGTCGCCGGCATCCGCCGCCAGACATCGATCGTCGCGTCCCATTCGATCACCGGCATCACGGGCGCGGCCGCCGCGATCGAGACCGCCGGCGCGCGGCGCAGCTGGTGGCGAGACGCCCCGGCGTGGGCGCAAGTGGCCGCGGCGCTGCTCGTGCTCGGCGTGTCGGCGGGCATCGCCAACCTGGACGTCCGCTACGATTCGAACGGCCTCAATATCCGCACGGGCTGGTCGAGACCCGCGGCTGCCGCCGCCGACGTTTCGGCGTCGACGGACGCAGAGAACCTGCGCGCGCAGCTCGCTTCGCTCGAGCAGCAACTTCGCAGCGAGTTCCGTGCGTCGCAGGCCGCCGCGTCGTCCGCGCAGGGACAGGCGGTGCCCGTCCTGGTTGCGCATTCGTCCGACGCCGATCTGATGCGTCGCGTGAAGGCCCTCGTTGACGACAGCGAACGCCGCCAGCGCAACGAGATCGCGCTGCGCATGGGCGAGGCCATTCGCGATCTCAATTCCCAGCGCCAGGCCGACCTGAGGAAGATCGATCAGAACCTCGGGATGTTCCAGGATCGCACCGGCGTCGAAGTCCTGCGCAACCGTCAGAAGCTCGATTACATCTTGCAGCGCGTGTCGCAGCAGCCGCAGTAGGGGGTTCCGTGAGAGGGAAAGTGTTGTCGGCGATTGTCGTGGGTTGCCTGGCCGCCGCGCCGGCGGTGGCGCAGTTGCCCACCGCGCGTGAGGAGGCGGAAGCGCGCCAGCAGCGCTACGAGATTGGCTTGCTCGAACGTGTACTCGAGAGCGCCGTCGAGCACGGGGTGACCGTGACGCGCGATCGGCTGTCGGCGTTCGCCGCGATGCCCGCCGAGCTCCTGCTCAGCGACAACGCGCACGCGCGCGGGTTCCGCCTCGAAGGCTACGGCGTGTTCTTCGACGTCTCGGTGCCATCGTTCGAGACGACGCTGTGGACGTTCCGGACGCTGGATCAGAACGATCTGGGCCTTGATAGCGCGATGAAGCAGCTGCAGCAGGTCGTCAAGGGCAACACCGACGCCGAGCAGGCGCTGCGCCGCGTCGAGCTGCAGGTCGGACCGTCGCGTCCCGCCGTCGCCCGTCAGGCGAGCGAAGCGGTCACCGTGACGGGCGCGGCGCCTTCCACCAACGCCCAGTCCGCTCAGGCTCCTGCACCGCGCCGTCCCGCCGATCCGATCCTGGTGGATCCGAACGAGGCGTTTCGCACCGAGGTGATGGACGCGCTGATGGAAGCGATGCTGAACCACAGCAGCTCGCTCGGGATCGGTCCCAACGAGTGGCTGACCATCGCTGCGCGCGGCAACGAAGACCGCCCGCGCCTGGCGCCCGCCGACAACAACGGGTCGAGGACCCGGATCGTTCGTCTTCGCGGGTCCGATCTGTCGGCGTTCCTCGCGAGGCAGATCACGAAGGAAGAGGCGAAGGCGCGAATCGAAGTGCGCGTCTACTAGAGAAATTGCGGAGTTCGGATTGCGGATTCATTGAGTCCAATCCGCACTCCGAAATCCCAAATCCGAGATTAGAATGCCCGGATGCGCGTGATGCGTCTCGTCGCCCTGGGGCTTGCGCTCGCGGGAATTTCCTGCGGCCCCACGGTCGACCTCAGCAAAGCTCTCCAGATCGACGTCGTCGAAACGGGTTGGTTCGACGCCGGCATCGTCAACGGCCAGAACAAGCTCGTCCCCGCGGCGCGGATCACGGTCAAGAACAACTCCGATCAGAAGCTGGTGCTGCTCCAGATCAACTCGCTGTTCCGGCACGGCAGCGACACGGAGGAGTGGGGCAGCGCGTTCATTACGGCCGTCGGGTCCGACGGCCTGGCGCCGGGTGCGACGACGGTCCCGCTGCTCCTGAAGTCGCAGAACGGGTACACCGGCACCGATCAGACGCGCCAGGACATGCTGAAGAACAGTCAGTTCGTGGACGCGAGGATTCAGCTGTTCGCGAAATACGGTTCGGTGCAATGGGTCCGGATGGGCGAGCACGCGATCGAGCGGAAACTGCTGGAGAAGTGATTCACTTCTTTCTGAGCGCCCACAGCGTCAGCAACGCCACTGCGCCATCGCTCACCGCAAACAACAGGAACGACGCCGGCGAGTGGCGGAACGTGTAGTCCAGCACGAACGTCAGCGCACCAATCCCTTTCAGCAGCGGTCCCATGATCCACAGGTACGCGCGGCCGCCGCGCGAGCCGGGGTCGCGATACGAAATCGAGTAACCCGCCGCGACCGAGAGCAGGAATACGCCGTTCAGGTCGGCATGAATGGGAGGGACGGGAAGCGGGACCGCGAAGAGCGATGCGAAGACCGGACGGCCCGCGATCATCATGACGCCGATGCTGGCGTCGTAAATACCGGAAACGACCGACACGATGCGCAGCCAGCGATCGCTGTCCGGCGATCGCGGACTACTTGATTCGCTTGAGCTCACCCTGATACGTCGTCGCGTGATCGGTCGTGATGCGCACGTCGAAGACAAGCGGCTCGTAGCCTTCCGCGCGGACCTCGATGCGGTGCGCGCCCGCCTCGATGTGCAGCTTCTGGAACATGCCGTCGAAGTCGTCGACGACGCCGACGTAGAAGCCGTCGACGTAGACCTCGGCGGTGTTCGGCTTGATTTTCAGCTTGAGCGTGCCTTCGTCCACCCAGCCGCCGCCACTCGTGCCGCCCGAAGGCATCGGATCCTGCGCGTCCGGGTAGCCGCCAAACCACGGATCGGAGTAGCCGTAGTACCCGCCGGACCCGTAGTAGCCGGGATAACCGTAGTAGTTGTAGCCCCAATACGATCCGTACAACCCGGCGCCGCCAAACCACCACCACGGGTAGTAATAACCGACGCCGCCCGTCGGGCCGATCGGTCCACCAATGCCACCCGTCGCCGGAGGCACCGAGCCGCGCGGCACAGCGGTGCCGACTACGGGCTGGTCGGTCCGCGGCCGCGCGTACGCGGGAACGCCAGTCGCATTCCCGTCACCAGTGCGCGCGCCCTTGGCGGAATCCGCAGCAGTACCCGCTGCGCGCGGCGACGTCGCGCCCGAACCGGACGCAGTCGCGCCGCTGCTGTTGCTCGCGCCGGCGTCGCCGTGACGCCCGGTATTTGTGTAGGAACCGCGCTCGGGGTTGCGCGAAACCGCGACGCCGCTGCCGCCGCTGGCGGCATGCTCTCCGCCGCCGCTCGAGCGCGTGCCGCCGGAAGATACCGAACCGCCTCCGGATCCGCCGCGCGACACGGCTCCGCCGCCGCTGCTGCCGCCCGAGGACGATCCCGTGTTGCCGCCGCCTGACTTGGCGGCGCCGCCACCGCCGTTTGAACCCGCACCCGCGCGAGCACCCGACGCGTTCCCGCCGCCGGCCCCCGTCGCGGGCCGGTTGTCCTGCGCTGCGGCCGGCAGCGCCAGCATCACGAAGACGGCAAGCAGGCGTTTCATGGCGGACATCCTCTTAAAGCCAGAACAGCAAGCCGATTGCCAATACCAATCGCAAGATTTCCTAAAGTATACGCTCCGGGTTGTCGCCTGGCGATAGCGGAAACCGCTTTCTTGACACTGTTTTGAGACGGCCGATAGACTCCGAAATAGGTGTCTTTTCACAGCACAACTATCCTCGCCGTCCGCCATCAGGGCCGCGCGGTGATGGCCGGCGACGGGCAGGTGACCTTCGGGCAGACCGTCGTCAAGCACACGGCGAAGAAAATCCGGCGCCTGTACAACGACCGCATCCTCGCTGGATTCGCGGGCTCCGCCGCCGACTCGTTTGCGCTCTTCTCGCGCTTCGAATCCAAGCTGGAGCAGTATCGGGGCAACCTCGAACGCTCGGCCGTCGAGCTGGCCAAGGATTGGCGCACGGATCGCATCCTGCGCCGGCTCGAGGCGATGCTCGTCGTGCTCGACCCGACGTCGACCTTTCTCCTCTCGGGCAACGGGGATCTGATCGAGCCCGACGATGGGATCGTGGCGATAGGGTCGGGCGGCCCGTACGCCCTCGCTGCCGCCAAGGCCCTTGCAGGCAACACGACGCTCGACGCGCGGGCCATCGCCGAGCGGGCGATGCGCATTGCCGCCGACATCTGCATCTACACGAACGGTAGTATCGTCCTGGAAGAACTGTAGTCAT
>AR_comb_assmDRAFT_10245983_pt1 | contig 10288 bp, 9 predicted proteins | sample ArasoioldDNA_FD_10543 | JGI IMG/M metagenome (IMG submission 10543) | reverse complement strand
CCTCCTCGGATCCTCCTCGATTCGCCTCGAAATCCGAGGAGCCAATGAGGAGGAATCGAGGAAGCAAAGAGGTACCAATGAGGACGAGGAAGGTGCAGGAAGTGCAGAAAGTGTACAAAACTGCAGAAAGTGTACAAAAGTGCAGAAAGTGAAGGGTTACTTGGAGACACCCCAAGTCTCAACATAAATTTGATTAGACAGCCGAATTCGTACCAGTTAGATGCGCCGGCTGTTTTTAGTAAACTATTTGTTCACTCTTAAAAACCAAATGTATTGCAACATATGATATGGGCGCCTTGAGAAAATTCCTGCAACGTAGGTCCCATTGTATCGGGATTAACTCTGTGCGGTTGTCAGTGTAGTGACCGCGTAGCAAGGCAATCTTAAATTCGAACACCAGGCGCGGCGTAACGAATTTCAGTTTTACGCGGACACATTCCTCTTTAGCTTGCAAGCGTTCGCACATAACCGATGCCTCCTGGCGCCAGTTAGCAAATCGCAGACAATTCGCACGGGTTTTTTCTTGTTTTGAACCACGAGCAAATTAGGAATCTTACGAAGCACTGCTTTTCATTCAATACGTAACCCGCACTGGAGATAACAACCAGCCGAAAAAAACGTTTTAGACAAAACACGTACCCATGAAGATTTCAGTCATTCTTTTCCTTTTAATTGCCCCGGTTATTGCGTTTTCCCAGAGAAGCTTAGGATTTTATGAGTACGAGGTAGATAATTTCTTTCGAGTGGGATTTAACGCAGGATTGAATATTAATAAAATCCAGGGCAAATCCTTTGCCGATGAGTACAGTTACAATTACGGATTTAGAGGATTCATGCAGTTTAATTTTCATCGAAAATTTGGCATTCAGCCAGAGGTAGGTTACAGCCAGTCATCAGCGGAGCAATCTAACGACTATACCGATATCTGGGATGATCTTTCATTGGCAGGGAATCAGCAGAAGATGAAGTTGAATTATTTGAAGTTTGGCACAATGGTTAATTACAACGTTGGTGTTACCACGCGGATAAAACTACAGTTTGGGCCGCAGTGGGGTATGCTATTGAGTGAAAAAGTGGACAGCCTAAAAGGCTCCCAGGAAATCTTTAAAAAGGGGGATTTCTCGCTGGCAGGTGGTATCATGTTCCAGTTACCTGCAGTTCATTTTGGAGCCAGGTACGAACAGGGGCTAACCAACATTAACGCGATTGATGATAGAGATAAATGGACGACCCAGTCGTTTCAATTATTTGCCGGATTTACATTCTAATCACGCTGCCAATAAGGTCTATTTGAATTGCAAGTGTAGTGATACCTGGTTTGCATTCAACCCATTGCTGCGCAAATAATGCCCAAATCTTACCTCAACACTGTGAAAATGCTGTGATCCAAATAGTCCGTTTGCTGGGACAAGCCGAATATTACCTCCGAGGTAATTCGAATTGAATTTAGACAGATCGTAATCGCTCGTGTAAAAGACTTCGCTTGGCATATGCTGTCCGTAGGGAGCGAAATAGTTTGCCGCACTTTGTGCATAGAATCGGTAAAAAGGACTTATCGAAAAAAACGGCGAGAGTTTCACAGGTAGTTCGAACTCGAACGTGTGTGCCCTCACTCCCCAATTATCCTGGTAATAACGATAGAATGATCGCAGGATGAATTTGTCACCAAGAAAATAATTGGCACGAATGCCTATCGGGATTTTCGTTCGTGTGTCAGGCAGAGTTTCTGCCTTTAATGAGCCGTCGTTGAAATAGACTCGCTGATATTTTGTTGCTAACAACCCTTTCTGATAAGTTGGCTCTGCTACAAGCACCACCTGCAACTTTTTATTTACAACCTGCGCAATGGACAAGGATCCGCTATAGGAATTTCGCGGCGAATATCCCTGGATGCCGTTGTCATCGTCATCATACGTTCTCACCGATGTTCGCAGTTCGACGGGGTAGATCACGGCCCACGTGTCAAAATAGGCCTGGAGCTTTGCAGAAAACTCCGTGTTATTGTTTTTAGACGCCTTGGTAAAATTCACACCAATCCCACGGGAAGTGTAGTCAAATTCCTTTGAATAAGAAAGATTGGCTCCCACCGTAGTTTTTGTCTTCTCGTTTTGAACCGACCAACCCACAGAAGGATAGAACCGCGTGTCGCTGTAAGAAGGAGAAGTCAAGTTGAAACTTGAACCATGGGGGTCAATTTTATCAGACGATGCGGAGGTGTAGTGATCGACCCCTATTTCGAAATTCAGATTGTGTTTCAACCGTCGTCCGTATCCTGAGAATTTCAAATCGATGGTGTTAGCAAAGTCGCTAAGCTTTTCCGTTCCAATGCCGCCTGTCACGGCGGAGTTATTGCCGTCCTGGTGATAATATCCAGAAACAAAATTTGCCTCCTCAAATTTTAACTTCCGGTTTTTGTAGAACGTGCTATCCCCGGATTTTTCTTGTGAAAAAGCACTCAGGATCAGCATATGCATCCCAATTATACTTAGTGTAAGTTTTCTCATGCCAAAAGATCTTTTAATTACAGCCGCATCCCCCACCCGTTTTCCCGCCGTTAGCACCTGACGCGCCCTCGCGATACGATTGAAAGTTTTGCTCGAATTTTTGAACTTTTCTCGATGACAGTTCCATTTCAGAGTCGTTTAACTTGTTCTTTTGGTACTCTTTCACAGGCGTGCAGGAGTAGATCAGAGCCAAAGCGCACATTAACCATAAGCAAACGGCAAAATGTTTCTTGCTTGTCATTTGGAAATTTTTATGTTGTTTGATGTGTAAACCTTGTCTTGTTCGTCGATAACAATGCAGGCAATATGTTTCATTTGATTGATCAGATCCAATCCCACGCGGCGACCCATGACCATGATCGGAGTTGCGAGAGCATCAGCCAGTTCTGCACTTGGTGAAATAATTGTCACACTCTTGATCCCCGAGACCGGGAACCCAGTTTTAGGATCGATTGTGTGCGAGTATTTCTTTCCGTTTACAACGGCGCATTTTTCGTAATTGCCCGATGTCGCAATGGCCATGCCGCTCACGTTCAGATATGAAAATGGACAACGATCCATCGTCGGGCTTGCAATGCCAACTGTCCAAGGCTTGCCATCGGGCTGTGTTCCCCACGTGACGAGGTCCCCAGAAGCATTCACTACACCACTGTAAATTCCTTTGCGTTTCAAAAGTTCTTTGGCCTTGTCGGCCGCATACCCTTTGCCAATGCCGCCAAAGCCGATGCGCATTCCTTTCTCTTGTAGAAAAACAGTTGTGTCTTTTTCGTTCAGTATCACTTTGCGCCAATCGATCAACCTGACGGATTTTCGAGCAGTTTCTTTGTCGGGCAAAGAAGTCATATTCACATCAAAGTTCCAGAAGCGCTTGTCGATCGAGCCATAAGTGATATCAAATGCACCCTGGGTGAGTGCAGAGATTTTTAGCGAACGATAAATGAGATCAAATACTTCCTGGTCCACGGGTACGGGTGCAATACCCGCGTTACCATTGATCAAGGAAGTCTGGCTGGAATCATTGAATGTAGTGAACAGGGATTCTATTCTTCTTATTTCCTGGATGGCGTCATCAATACATTGCTGCGCCCAATTGTAATCTTCTGCCACCACGGTAAGCTCAAATTGATTGCCCATCAATTTTACTCTTCTTTTATGGGACCGAAGTTGTTTCAGCTCATCTACTACCATTCATCATGGAGTTTATTTCTTCGACAAATTTTTCGGCAGACTCATTTGGATCGCCTTCCCAGGTTTGCAGGACTTTTCCATCGGAATTTAACAGCAGGGTAAGTGGAAATTTTCCTGAGGGATTGAATTGCTCCGCTAGCTCGTCGTTTTTCTTTTGCTGGTCTTTGCTCAGTTTATGTTTGCTCAGCCTAGGAAAATCGGCGTTCAGCAAAACCAACTTCTTTGTGGCAAAGGTTTCAAAAACAGCCGACTCAAATATCGTTTTATGCATGTGAATGCACGGAGTACACCAGTCGGAGCCAGAAAAATTAATCAGGATAAATTTGCTGGAGTGTCTCGCCTCAGATTGTGCCTGGGAGAAATCATTCAGCCATACGGGGTCATTCGTATAAATGAAAAGACCAAGAAAAAGAACAATGAGTTTGTTCATAGAATACTTTTTGATAAATGGTGCGCAAAGATTTTGAAATTATTCATAAGCCCGTGTTAAAGAGAAGCAATATTGCTCGAAAATGTTGATTAAATTTTTGTCGAAGCGATCCTCAAAATTTTCAATAACACGTAAACGAGCGAGTGCACATGCAAGTATGCATTGTAAAACTTATGCGTGTATTTAACATTTCTATTACAAGAATTGTATAGGCGAAGGGCTGAATCCCCGGCCGCGATCTTACAACGTGCCGGAATGATCAATTGCGTTTATCTTAACGCTCTCAATTTTCTTGCCCATCCTTTTTCTACGAGGACGCGAAATAAACGAAGACGAATCTTTGATAACTCGGGTGCAACCTTGTCTTTGATAATCCTGAATACAATTTCGAATACGAGGTAGCCGATCACGACAGCAGCGATCCATTGGAGATTGCCAAAAGTCTGTTTGCTGACAACGGTTTTTCTGGCCGTAAGCCCCCAGAGATTGTGAATGCTGCGCGTTGTAAAAAAATGGGAAACAATTCGCGTGGCCCAAAGCCCAATTACAAAACCGGTAAATCTGCCAATAAATTGTTCCGAAAGATAGCTAACAACGGTTTTACGTTTCTGTGTTTTCATAAGTGTCGGATTTTGCCTGAAATGACAGCGTCTTAAATCTATTATTTATTTGTCAGGGCGCCAAGGGGGAGCCAGCAGTTTTTTCCCGTAGGGGTTTCTCGTTATTTCGTTTTGAACTGAACGCCTTATTTCTTCAACTGTTTGGCCAGGCTATGAAAAGTTTCATACGGACCCTTCGTTACAAATAAATTGGCCACGGCGGGAGAAATATATCCACCCGGATTCACTTCTAAAAAGTAAAGGATGCTGAGCGTATCGACACCATCAAATTTTACATTCCAGTCGTCCCGAAACTTTGGCACGCGAACCCTTCCACTCACTTCCGGAGTGGCTTCCGGCTCTCCTCGCGCTTTTACCTTTAAAATATTTGCTGAACTGTCCCAGTCAAAATGCATGCGAATCACGACGTCACGGTTGCTGAACGGCCAGGGCAAACGAGTTTCGGCGTAGTATAAAAGTTCGTTCTCATTGACAACCTTTATAAGATGCGATTCTTTTGTATTGTATACCCAATTCTTGTTATTGCCGACATCCTTCAATATGGCCATCAGTTTCTTCATCGTCCCCTGCATCTTCGCCTCCACCTTAATGATCTTGTATTTGGAGGAGTCACTGTTAGCCTTGTAGACTTTGATGTTGTTTTCATCATGAGCCAATTCCCAGTGTTGCGCCTGGGCGGACGCATGGAACAATAACGGCAATAGCGTAGCAAGGAGTTTCGATTTCATTCAATTTGCTTTGGAACCTCCATTTGGTGTAAAGAATCGAGATACCAGGCCTATCAGGGTGGTAATGCCCGCCGCTAATCCGAGGAGTCTGTCAAATATCCCTTGCTGTGTAAAAAATACAAGTGCGGCAATACCTATTAATAATATCGTGAGAGGTGTGCGAATATATTGCCACGTGGAGTTTTGTCTATGCTGTTTTTGCAGGCTGGCAATTTCTGTTTCGGCCACTGCGCAAAGAATAAATGCACGAAAGCCAGGGCTAAAAATTCTTATTCGTTCATCTACGACTACCAAGATTCGCCTATTCATCAATTCGATAATCTCTTTCGTGTTTTTGTAGTTAATAGTCCCCTCCACGGCAAAGCCATACAAGAGAAATTTCTCTTTTTCCGTACAATGGTTCCAGACATAATTATAAAATTCCTTGCCGTCATTTATGTCGTCGACTATTTCTTTTTGAAATCTTAAGAGTGCGTCATCATCACATTCAATTGAATATTCGTTGTATTTTGAGGGAGTGTAAAGACGTGGGTTATCCTCCAGGGACAAATTATTAATCATTGAGCCAAAAGGTGGATCCTTCCCGGACGCGGAACTCTCATAAATAAATCTGGTAAGAAAAATCTGCTCCGTACGTTTTCCTACCCAATTGTAAAGGCCAATTACAAGGAGAATTACCACCAAAAGCAAGGGAAAGATATTTTGCCAATTGAGAAAAACAAATCTTGGTGGTAATGTGGAAACCAGGTGCAAACAATTTCTCTGTCGATTGTTCTGTATGCCTGGCAAACTGCGATGATACCAAAAGTGAAGTTTTTTACTTTTTATCATCCAATACCAACTGCTGTCATCGGGCTTATCCTGTAACGTTGCAAAAGCTTCCTCCTTATAATATGGAGTGCTTAAGTTTTCAGCTACCTCGAAATAGAATTTTTCAAAAAAATTGTGACCATTGAGTGGCCCCGGACTGCAAGAATCATCGATCCGGTCATCATAAATCTTATAGATTCCATAGGAAAGTTGCAAGGAGTCTATGTAAGAACCAGGCAGCAGGCTGTCAGAGCCAGGTTGCATTTGATGAAGCAAAAAGCTGCGTTCGCGAATTTGATTAGCCATGTAAAGCTGCTGCCTCTTGACAACCTGCGTAAACTCCTGGTTATGCGCATACCATGTAAACAGCGAAGCGGGCAACATGGCGAGACAAATCACAAGAGATGTAATTAGCAGCTTATACGACTTTAGAAAACCAAAGGGCGAATTGAAATAATAAGTAGTTGAATTTTTATTGCTTCGGCCAATGAACCATATTAACGCCGTAATGGTGAGCTGAAAAAAAAGAAACCCTAAGTTGATAGGAGATGCCTCCGCGGCCAGAATAAAAAATATGAATGTTATTGTAAGATGAGCGATCACGACTTTAATGATCGTTTTTTGCTTCCTGTCTTTTAAGAGGTTCAGACGCAAAACGTGTAAGAACAATATGATGTTAATGGGCGTGAGTACGAGGATAGCCAGGACATTGAAATTGCTGATTTTGTAATACCGGCTACAAATAACAAAACCAATAATGGATAACCAGTAAACAATACTAAAGACGAAGCCTTGCCAATAGTAAGTGGCCTCGCGTTGTCGTGGAGCAATCCAATCAAGAAAGTCCATTTTACAGTGAACCAACGGATCAGTGGATCTTCGGCTGCTAAATAGCCACCACATGACACCGCATACTGCGAAAAAAACAGTGCAGAACAAAAGACTAAATATGAGAATCCTGATATTGACAGGAGCAATATACCCTTCGTCATAAAAAGTAACCAGGTAAAAAGGCATGCTGTTGTTGAGTGGCTTTATTCTTACTATATAAAGCTTGCCATAAGCGTTCACATGATTTATTGTCTTGCTTTGTCGTGAAGCCATCACACCTCGAAATTGACCGGGCCGATCGATCTTTTCGAGGAAGTTTTCGCTTAGGTTTCGGGTTGAATCCGAGTGTACCTGCACGTTCCCCTGCTCATCCAGGATGCAAAAACCATATCCCGCCGGCAAAATGGTCTGCATGAGTGAATACATCTTAGTGGCCATTGAAACTATCGTGTCACGTACTTTTAGGCTTATGGAAATATTAAATTCGTTGTTTGTCCAACTGTAAATGGGTTCCCATCCAAATTGCTTATTCTTTTCGCCGGGGAGCAAATAAGGTGTGCCTGTTTCAAAGACCTGGATATAATTCCTGGTCTTTACATTTGTAAACACGGGGTTTCCATAAAGCTCCGCCTTAATTTTTTGTCCCCCGGTACTATCAACCCAGGCAATGCGGTCAAAATGAAAGTAGGTTGAAGTGTCTGCTTTTGATTTTACCAGGAAGGATCGGACCGCGTTTGAAAAATCTTTTGAAGGCGCCCTTTCTTTTTTGAATTGATCAAGCATCTCCATTTCGGCATACGCCTTTTTTAATTCATTATTGAATGCGTCTTGAATCTGGTCGCAAAGGGTGGTAAGGTTAATTTCCGCTCTTCTTTGGTCCGCCTTCCACAGCAAAAATTGAATGATCAGAATAGTTAGAAGTGCCGCTCCAAGTACCGTCGAAACGCCGAAGAAAATCACGTCTCTTACGCTGAAAGGTTCGTTTGAATCCATCACATAAAACTTGATCACCGGGAAAAAAATGAGTCCAAGCAAAAAAATAATAACGAGGGGATAAACAAAATAAAATGGAATTCTCTTAATTGACTGATTATATTTTTCCGTGTCCACAAACCCCGAAAGAATAAATGAAGAACCATCAATTGAAAACGGGTAGTAGAACATTTTCGTTTCGATATTTTCCGAAGTCACTTCGCGAATACCCGCGGTAAATGATCCTCGGCCGACTGGTAAAAGACTGTCGGCAACATCTGCGCGGAGAGCAAGAGCAGTGTCATCGTATAAAACTGTGGTCGACTTTCCGTCTATTTTTAGAAGAGCATATAATTGGAACAATTCCGTCTTCTGAGAAGGGAGAAAGAAATCGAGGACCGGCTTGATAAATTGTTCAACAGATTCACTCACCTCGACGACTGAGTCTTTTAAACGTCGCCGGTATACTGAATCAGCGGGCCCTTTAAAATCTGCCGTATCTGCGGAAACAATTACCCGGTCACCAGTAATGCGAAGCCTGGAAAAAGTCAAATCTTTACGTTTTACCTGGAAGCCGATGGATTGAATATTCTTTTCTTTAAAAATCGAATCAATTGGACCTTTTAGACCTTTCCCATTAGTGATCCAGTTGACATAGTTTGTGCTACGACTCGTAACTCCATTTACAATGCTGGTTGAGATATTTCTTAAAATCAGAAATCCATCCTTGTGAATGTTTTTACGATTGTGAGGAATAAAGTAGAAAAGATATCCAAGCGCGAAAACGCCCAGGACAAAAAGAATGATAACCGAATAGGTAAAACTTCTTTTTCCTTTGGAAGTTAGTAGTGGCATTGCCTAAATTATAAATGACGACTATGGAAAAGGAATAGAAAGGATACGGTCCTATTAGTCGAAACTCCGTTACCATGGGAAACAAATCGGCAGAGTTTTTTTAAGAACCGATGCTGCTATAAGGAGCAGACCCTCATGAGTCTTGTACTTTCTTGTCCGCGTGCCCCAGGCTTTTCTGTGGGTTGACGATGTCGCGAACCATTTGCTTGATTTCTTTTATTTCGGGGAAGCCATTGAATTCTTTGCGATCAAATATTTTTTTGTCGTCGATGAAGATTTTGTAAGAGCCCCCTATTTCGCTAGGTTGAAGCGTCACTTGCTTCACATCATCTGTAAACGTTGTAAGGATTTCCTGTGCCATGTAAGCAGCTCGCAGCAGCCAGCCGCACTTGGGACAGTATTCTATAGTGACTGATGGCTTCATTAGAAAGGAAGTTTTTCAAATTTAGGCTTTATCATCAAGTGTAGCATTATTGATTATTTATTATTAATTATTTCACCGTCGGAGTCAATAATCAATAATCAATACTTAATGATAACCTGGCTGGAAGATGACGAAAAATGAAATATGTTTTCATCGCGTTAAAAGTTAAAAAATTGATTTCTCTCAAGCCCGCCGCACGCGCATTTGAGGTATCTTTGTGGTCCGAAAAATCCAAAACTGTCCCCAATTGTTGGGACAATTTTTTTTGAAACAAAAAACCATTGAAAAACCTATAAACCTCTTTCACCAATGCATCAAATGAAAAAGCCAGCCATCCTCCTAGTTGCAACCTTAGCAAGCGTACTCTTCATTTTCGGTACAGCCAAGAAGTCTTCGGCAAGAAAAAAAGTGATAACGAATTCAGCAGCGGTTTCTGCCAAGACAACTGCTAACACAAATAATACAAGCAACGCTGCAGCCTTGTTTTCAGAGTTACACCTTGACTCGGCCGGATTGAATCCAACCGCATTTAGTTCAGCCATGGAAGGCTTTCAAAAGTTAGACGCGGAGGGTGTCGTAAGAAAGGACGACATCATCACAATCGTCGACTTCAGCCAGCCAAGCACGCAAAAAAGACTTTACGTTGTTGACCTCGATAACAAACAGATTTTATTCAATACTTTGGTTGCGCACGGAAGAAACTCCGGCGGACTATGGGCAAAATCGTTTTCAAACAGGGCCTCTTCGCTAAAAAGCAGCCCGGGCTTTTATCTGACGGAAGACACCTATCTCGGCGATAACGGTTATTCACTACGCCTTGATGGCCTCGAGAAAAATATCAATGACAACGCCCACAGCAGGGCGATTGTTATGCATGGCGCACCTTACGTTGATCCGTCAGCAGTCAAGAGCCTGGGATTCCTTGG
>AR_comb_assmDRAFT_10241724_pt1 | contig 10289 bp, 9 predicted proteins | sample ArasoioldDNA_FD_10543 | JGI IMG/M metagenome (IMG submission 10543) | reverse complement strand
CTTGATCCAAGTCAACGTCGGGCGATGTCGATTCTCGCAGATTGCAATAAGCGTCGTTTGGAGAGTAAGGACCGGATGCGTGATCAGGCGTCCAGGAGCGGCGGCCTGTGATCCTATCGTGGGGGAAGATCCAGAGAATGCGCGCGCTCATGTCAGGCGTCGCTAGGCGGTGCGCTGCGACGCTGGCGCTGACGATGATTTTGTTCACTTCGGCGCTGGCGCAGGACCAACCGCAAGAGATCCACGCCGTTACGCTCGTCGCCCCACCCTTCGTCATGAAACGGGGGGATGTATTGACGGGCTTCTGCGTAGACCTTTGGAACGAGATTGCGGCGCGCCTGAAGATCAGGACGACCTATCAGGTTGCAGCCACCGCTCCCGCCTTGCTCGACGTCATGCAGGCGAAAGGCGCCGACGTTCTTGCCGCGCCAATTTTTTATTCGACCGAGCGCGACCAGAAATATGATTTCTCCCATCCAATATTGGAGGCAGGCATGCAGGTCCTGGTGCGGGGCGCCGGCGACAATGTCGAGTCGACGCCGTTGAAAGACGTGTTGGCCCTGCTGTTTTCGCAATCGGCCCTTGTTTGGCTCGGCGTCGCCCTGCTCATCATCCTCGTCCCGGCCCATGTGATCTGGCTGCTCGATCGCGGCAACGAAGACGGCGCCAGTCCAAGCAGAAAGTACTTCCCGGGCATCTTCCAGGCCCTGAATTGGGCGACCACCGCCCTGGTTTCGCAGGTACAGCTACAGCCGAGCCAATGGCTCGCGCGCGTGATCGGGCTGCTCTGGATGTTCGCCGGCGTCGTCTTCATTGCGCTTTATACCGCGCAGCTGACGGCCACATTGACGACCGAACAGATTCGCGGCGCCATCAGCGGGCCCGCCGACCTGCCGGGCAAGCGTGTCGCCACGATCGTAGACAGCACCGCCGTGAAATATCTGCGGGAGATCGGGGCGCAGGTGCAGGAGTTCCAGACGGCCGATGAACTGTTTGCAGCCCTCCTCGACGAGAAAGCCGATGCCGTGTTCGCCAATGCGCCGGCACTGCGATACTTCGCGGCGCATGACGGGATGGGACGGGTGAGCGTGGTCGGGCCCGAGATCAACAGACAGGACATCGGGTTCGTGTTCCAATTGGAAAGCCCCCTGCGCCGGAAAGTGAACCATGCGCTGCTTTCCATGCGCGAGGACGGCACCTATCAAAGGATCTACGAAACGTGGTTCGGCAGCGAGTAGCACAGGGTCCTCGCCTGCTCGGTCGATCAATCATGGTCGGGAACGTTCGTCGGCGAGAGGCGCAGGCCGATGTTGCCGCGCTGCGCGGCGCGCGACGACTCCGCTAAAGCAACGTGTCCCCACCGAGCAAGGGGAGCACTCGGGCCAAGATCGTGCCGAGACAGAGCAGCACGATGAGGATCTTGAGCAAGTTGCCCAGGCGCCCGTCGCGAACGTACTTGTCCACAACCCAGAACAAGATCGCGCCGACGACGACAACGATCAGTACGTTGATTGCAACCAAAATCATGGCATCCTCCTGTAACGATCCAAGATTCTCAGCCGCCACCCTTCCAGCCCTGGATGGGAACCGACGCCCAACTTTCGGGTTATGTCCTCCCGGTGCATGAGCCGGACTAGCGACGTTCCTCGGCTCGTCAGCAAATGCCCTTGAACCGGGACTTGTTCCGTCGGCGCCTGATCTCGATCACCGCAACTGGTCCGGATATGGACTCGAAAACCGCAATTCCAGCAGGCGGCGGCGTCCCCGGCGCCGCCGATCCCAGGCATGGGCGACGAGGGTGTAAAAAATGACTCGCATCTGGACTGTCGCGATAGTGGGGGGTCTCGCGCTTGCCGCTTGCGAGCATCTCCCTCCTTCCGTGGCGCCCGACGGCTCCGGCGAGCAGACCTATGGGACGACAGCGGCGGCCACGCCCCTCACCACGATCGTTCAGGAGAAGCACATTCGGCCGCTGAACCCCGGCTCGCAGAAGCCGCTCCTGGACCAGGCGATGATCGAATTATCCAAGACCGACCCACAGGGGCACTATCGAGGCATCACTTACGATCTCACCAAGAACAATGCACTGAACCGGGACTGGCTGATCCAGACTCCGGCAGCCTGGGGCCGACATTCGGCAGATGTTTCCTACATCCCGCTCAAGTGCCCGGGCTGCGAGCCGGATGTCCTGCTCCCATCCTGTCGGAGCGATGCGGATTGCGCGGCGACCGGCGGTACCTGCGCTCGACTGGCGACGCTCGATGCGTCGGCCTCCGTCCCGGAGGGGCGGGTTTGCCTGGGTCAGTCCGACGCGGTCATCGATCGGTTCTACCGACTGGTCGCCAGCGCCAAACGGATGGTCGACATCACGGCCCTGCAACCGCCCCCCGACTACCGCTTCCTTGCGGCATTGCGCAACGGCGTGACCAAGCTGGCGCGCAGCGGCCGGGCCGTGACCGTCCGGATTCTGATCGGTCAATATCCACCCGAGGACACCGACGCGCAGGCGCTGCTCGCGCAACTCGTGCGCGACGCGCAGGCCGTCAGGAACTCCCGCATCACCGTGTATTCCGCCGCGATGCGGTCATGCGCCGGCGCTCCCTCTTGCGGCGCGTTTTCCTGGAACCATGCGAAGATCGTCGCCATCGACGGGAAGGCGGCCCTGGTCGGCGGCCACAACATGTGGAGCGAAGACTACCTCATCGACGACCCCGTGCACGATCTCTCGATGCAGGTTCAGGGCGCCGCGGCCGCCGATGCCGATCGCTTCGCCGACACCCTCTGGCAGTTCGTTTGCAATCACGGCGGCGGCGATGCCGCCGTGAGCGCCTTCATGTATCGGAGCGGCGACGCCGCGATCGGCCCAGGCTGCCTGCCCCGGATCGACGTGCCGGCGCGGCAATCGGCGGGAGCCACCGGCATTCCCGTGCTGGCAATCGGTCGTCTCGGCGCCGGGATCACCACCGATTTCGCCAGCCAGGACGATCTGGCGCGCGATCTGATATTCGGCGCAGCCCGTCACAGCATCCGCATCGCCCAGCAGGATGTGGGAATCAGCCAGCTTGGGCGCGCTGACGCGATCTATCCCGATTCCGCTCTCGAGCATTGGGCCGATTTCATGCTCGCCGGGCGCGGCGACGTGTATTTAGTGCTGTCCAACCTCGACGCCAAGGGCCGCAGCAAGAGCACCTACAGCAACAGCCTGTCGGTCGAAGCGGTGGCCGACAAGATGCTGCGGACGGCGCAGGCCCGAAGCACGTTGCCGCGGCCCGCGCTCGTCGATCTGCTGTGCAGCCATTTTCACCTGGCGCCGTTTCGCTTCGGCCCCGACGCCACCTGGCCCGACAAGCAGCCGATTGGCAATCACAGCAAGTTCTGGATGGTCGACGATCGATACTTCTATATCGGTTCGGACAACCTCTATCCCGTCGATCTGCAGGAGTTCGGCTATATCGTCGACGATCGCGCGGCCGCTACCGAGGTGCTGAGATCCTATTGGGAACCGCTGTGGCGGTGGTCGCGGCAAGCTGCAATCTCGGGGGATGACGCCCCGCGCTGCGTGCTGCGCGGCACCGAAGGATCGTGACCTCCCGATAGGCATCGAAGAAACGCGGCACGCCGGCCCGACTAGGGCGCCAGCGGAGGATTCTGATCGTCCGGCACGCCCGCGACATGACGATAGATCGCCGCCGCTCGATTCACGTTCGAGGCGGGCTTACTTCCCGGCATGAGGCCATTCTCCCGAACAGCCGACAGACTGTAGTAGCCCCAGGAAGTCGGCGAGAGCCGCTGGGCGATATATGTAGCTTCGATATCGCCTGGCTCGAACAGGGTGAACAGGAACAGCGATACCGGGCTGACGTTTTCCATCGTGACGGCGATCCGATCGGGCCCGGCGTCGTCAATCCGCATGCGATACGTGACCGCACCAGAGGAGCGGTTGTCCTGTTGCACGAAGTAGAGATCTTGCCCGGCTTTCATCTCGGCGAGGCTGAAATCGGCGCGACGCCGCTCGCGATCGGAGGCTTCGACGGCAGCCGAGTCGGTGATGAGGGTCTCCCAGCGGTGATCCGTGATCGACCAATAGCGGGTCCCCCGCCACGCCGACATGGCGCCAAATCGCATCAGGAGTTCGTCGGCCTGGCCCTCGAACGGGAAGCTGGTGGCAAGCGCCGTAAGCAGCGTGAAGTGCTGCGAGGCCCATGCCACGCAGGCAGGCGGCGTCCAACCCGCGGGCAGATCGCCCTCACTCCAGTTCCGCACATACGGCGGATTCCCGAAAATCGGATAGGGCGGTGGCCCTCCTGCCGTGCACGGAGGCAGAGGACCACCGTCCGCGACGGCAATCGCTGGCCAGAGCAGGACGGATAGAGCGAGCCATGCCCATGAGGTTCCGGGCTTGGTCCGCTTCAACGAGGTCCAGTATGGCTGGCTGCGTCTCCGGCAATCTCCGGAGGGCGTGGGCTGCTTCACGCCTCGACCTGGAGGTCGAACTTCTGCGCCTCTACGGGCGCCGTCCGCCGCAGGTCGGCCTCTTCGAGCTTCATGCCGCCGAGGGCGACGCGGGCGGCGACGTTGATGTTGTGGACGATGTCGGCGGTCTCCTGCTCGGTATGCTCGGGGTGGGTCGCGACCATGACCGTGCGATTCAGGATCTCCAGCGAGCGGGCGCACATGTCCTTCGAATAGGTACGGCGGCACTCGGCGTTGGCCGGCATGTTGTAGGGGTTCATGGCGGGGTGGGCGGCGCCGGCGCCCATCAGCACCTGGTCCCATTCGGTGTAGGTGTGGCGGCCGGTCTTGCCGGCGATCACGCTCGGAAAGATCTTCACGAAGCGGCTGGCGGCGTCGGCCGAGGGCATGCTGTACATCACCTGGGTCGAGCAATCATGGTCGGGGCTGTTCATGGGCGACGGGCGCAGGCCGATGTTGCCGAGCTGGGCGGTGCCCTTGAGGATCTTCTTCTTCTCGGCGCGCATCGCCTGGATCATGCCGTCGAGGCGGTCGAGCTGCACGTTCAGCATCGCGCCCATGAGCTCGGAGGCGCGGGCGCCGTTGCCGGCGAAGGGCATCTCCGTCTGATCGCGGCCGTTCCAATAGAAGTGGCAGGGATCGATGGCGCAGTGCACGCGCTTGGCCAGGCGCTCGTCGTTGACGGCGACGCCGCCGCCCTCGCCGGCTGTCATGTTCTTGTAGTAGTTGAAGCTGAAGGCGCCGATATGGCCGATGGCGCCGAACTTGCGCCCCTCATAGCCGCCGCCGACACCCTGGCAGGCATCCTCGATGACGATGAGGTTGCGGCGGGAGGCGATCTCCATGATCGCGTCCATGGCGCAGGCCGCGCCCCACATGTGGACGGGCACGACCGCCTTGGTGCGCGGGCCGATGGCGTCTTCGATGGCCTTGGGATCGATGGTGACAGTCTCGTCGATGTCGACGATCACGGGAATGGCGCCGGCGGCCAGCACCGAGGTGGCGCTCGCCATGTAGGTGTGGGCGGGGATCAGCACCTCGTCGCCGGGGCCGAGGCCGACGGCGGTCATGGCCGCGGCCAGGGCGTTGCTGCCGCTGGCGCAGAGCGCGAAATGCTTCACGCCGAGATAGGCGGCGTAGCGCTGCTCGAAGCGCTCGCACTGGTTGCCGACGCCGTAGCGGAACAGCGCCTTGTCGCGGATCGCCGCCGCGATCGCCGCGGCCTCTTCGTCGCCTACGGTATACATTGGTCGTCTCCCGGAGCCAGTCTCGTTAGCGGCAATGTACGAAGATTTTGCGGGCGGCGAAAGACCGGCTCCATCGCCCGTTGACCAGGACATCCGCCGCACTTTGGCGTGTCACCCCGGCGAACGCCGGGGTCCACACACTCCGGCCTCTGGAACATGGACCCCGGCGTTCGCCGGGGTGACAATTCGAGGTAAGAGAGAGGTAAGCGCCCTCGCGCCGCTTCACGCCCCCTCGAAGGCGGCGGCCCGCTGGAAGGCGGGGCGGGCGCGGCAGCGCTCCGCGTAGGCGCGCAGGACCGCATTGTCGGGCAGGAGCTTGAACAGCTCCATGTAGTGGACGGCCGAGCCGAGGAGGACGTCGGGCGCGGTGAAGCGCGGCCCGAGAATCCAGTGGCCGACGGTGAGGCCGCCCGCCAGGGTCGCGATCATCAGGTCGAAACTGCCGTAGCCATTCTGCAGGGTGTTGACGGGGCGGTTGCCGACCTTCTCGCCCATGGCCGGCTCGATGACGGCGTTGCTGTAGAGCGTCCACTGCAGGAAGGCGCCGCGGGCGGGATCGCCGATAGGGACGCCGAGGCCGGCCTCCGGATAGGTGTCGGCGAGATAGAGGCAGATGGCGCCGGAGTCCCAGAGCTTCACCGCGCCGTCGACCAGCGCCGGCACCTTGCCCATGGGCGACGCCGCGCGGAAGTCGGGATCGGCGCGAGCGGCCTGGTCGCGCACGTCGATGACGGCGCGCTCATAGGGGCGGCGGAGTTCCTCGAGCATCCAGGCGGCGCGGAAGGCGCGAGTACGCGGGCACCAGTAGAGCTTCATGGGGCATCTCCTTGTCTTGCACGAACGAAACAGGCGCGCCCGGCCCCGGTTCCGCGGCGGCGCCTGCGGCCGCGACAAATTTACCGCTTGCTATTTCAGGCGGGCCTCATTGTAGTTCGATGGCGGTCGCGGCTTCGACCGGCGGCTGCAAAACGCACGCTCGCGGACTGCACGGGATTACCCGATGTCCACAACCGATCCGATTCTTGCCGTCATTCGCGAAGCCGTCCGCCTCCTGAGCGACGGCGTCATCGTCACCACCGCCGATCTCGAGCAGCCGCGGATCGTTCTCGTCAACGAGGCGCTGTGCCGGATCACCGGCTACCGCGCCGAGGAGCTGATCGGAAACACGCCGCGGCTGCTGCAGGGCCCCAAGACCAATCGCGGCGTCCTCGCGACCCTGCGCTCCGCGCTCGAGGTGCATCATCAGTTCTTCGGCGAGATCGTCAACTACCGCAAGGACGGCAGCGATTATCCGGTCGAGCTGCAGATCGTGCCGATGAGCGATGCCGGCGGCAGCCTGCGCTACCGGCTGGCGCTCCATCGCGACATCAGCCGGACCCGGCAAACTGAGAGCGAGCTGCGCGAGCGCGAATTCTGGTTCCGCAACCTGCTCGGCAACATGCGCGACATCATCGTCTGCCACGGCGAGAGCGGCGGCGGACCGCACGGCTACCGGGACGGCGCCGTGCTGCTCGGCCGCGACGCACAACGGATCGCCGGGACGCTGCGCGGCGACAAGGCCAACATCGAGCTGTGGTACCACAGCATCCATCCGGACGACCGCGCCGCCTATCTGGAGGCCGAACGGCGACGCAAGGAGCGGGACGAAAGCTACACGCTGGAATACCGCATCATGCATCCGACGACGCGCGAGCTGCGCTGGGTGCAGGAGACCGGCTGGACCGTCCAGCTGCTCGAACGCGACAGCCGCTACTTCGACAGCTACGTCATCGACATCACCGAGCGGAAGCGGGCGGAGGCGCTGCTGGCCGGGCAGAACCGCATCCTCGAGATGATCGCGCGCGGCAGGCCGCTGGCGGAGACGCTCGACGGCCTCACCCGATTCATCGAAGCGCAATGCGCGGGCATGCTGTGCTCCGTCCTGCTGCTCGACGAGGCCGGGCAGCACCTGCAGCACGGCGCGGCGCCGAGCCTGCCCGAGGCCTATAGCCGGGCGATTCACGGCCTCGCCATCGGCCCGCGCGTGGGCTCCTGCGGCACGGCGGCGTTCAGGCGCGAAGCGGTCGTGGTGACCGACACCTACGAGGATCCGCTGTGGACCGACTACCGCAAGCTGGCGATGGCCTACGAGCTGCGCTCCTGCTGGTCGACGCCGATCTTCTCCGAGCAGGGCCGCGTGCTCGGCACCTTCGCCATGTACTACCGCAGCGTCAGGAGCCCGAGCGCCACCGAGCAGACGCTGATCGGCATCGCCACCCATGTCGCCGGCATCGCCATCGAGCGCAAGCGCATGGAGGCCGCCCAGGGCGAGAGCGAGGAGCGCTTCCGCAACCTGGCTGACTCAGTGCCGGCGTTGATCCGGATGGCGGACGCCGGCGGCCAGTGCATCTACGTGAACCGGCCCTGGCTCGCCTATACCGGTCGCACGATGATCCAGGAGTTCGGGCGCGGCTTCGCCGAGAGCATCCACCCCGACGATCTCACCCGCGTGCTCGCCGACGAGACCGCAGCGATCGAACGCCGGGCCGCGCGGACCACGGAATACCGGCTCCGCGGCGCGCAGGGCGACTACCGGTGGTTCCTCGAGAACGCGGCGCCGCGCTTCAACGACACCGGCGACTACATCGGCCAGATCGGCATCCTGATCGACGTGACCGAGCGGCGGCCCGGCGAGGCAGCGGCCCGCGCCGGCGATCGGGCCCGTCCGACCGCGAACCAGCCTTCGTGACGCGCGCAAGGCGCGCCTAGGACGGCGCGCCCAGGGCCTTGGCGAGGGCGGCGATGCCGGCGGCGAAGGTGTTGTGGCCGACCTGCTCCAGGAGGCGTGGCTCGTCGGCCTCGGCGGCGTCGAAGCTGGCGCTCCACTCGACGAAGGTCTTGTTTCCCTCTGTCACCGGCTTGCAGGCGAAGGTGGCGAGATAGTTCCGCAGGGGCAGCGGCGAGACGATGATGTTGTAGGTGAAGCTGCGATCGAGGTCGCTGAAGGAGAGCAGACGCTCGCGCAGGTGCCCGCCGTCGCTGAGCTTGAAGTTGCGCACGCAGCCGACGCGGTCGCTGGGCAGGCCGTCCTCGATATGACTCTCGGCGATCAGCGGGTGCCACTGGGCGTGGCCGTTGAAATCGCGCGCCAGCGCCCAGACCCGGTCGACCGGAAGGTTTATGAGGCCGCTGACATAGACTTTCGCCATGAGGTCCCCGTCTAGCGGACGTCGAACGTGGCGGAGCCGTAGGCGGCACGCAGGCGTTCGGCCGTTTGGGTGGCATCCTCGGCGCCGGCGACGACGGCCGGCAGCATCTTCACCGTCAGGTTCGCGGTCACGCGGCCGGAGCTATGGCCGCGACGATACCAGTTGTCGTAGACCGGGTTGAAGTAGGGATCGCCCCAGTAGCCGATGGGGCGGTCGCAGTCCCAGCGGCAGGGCGGGCCCGACATGGTCCGTAGCGGCGCCAGCACATAGGGCGGCGGCCCCGGCGGATCCACGACGGTGACATCCGCGTCGCTGGTCTCGTTCTGCACCTGGAAGGCCGGATAGCCCTGCTCGAGCGCCACCTGGGCCGCGCGCCAGCGCGCCAGGGCAGCCACCCGGTGCTTCTCGCCGTCGAGGCCGTAGTCCCGTTCGGGATCGCCATGGGCGGAGAGGCTGGGGCTGACGAACGTCACGGCATAGACGTCCGGCGCCAGCGCCGCCTCGGAATAGCCGTAGTCGCCGTTCTCGCTCAGCGCGACCATGGCGGGGACCGGAGGCGGCACCGGCCGGCCCGCGCAGCCGGCGGCGGCGAGCAAGACGCTCGCGATCAGCAGGGGGCGAACGATCCGGAGGCGGCGGCGCATCGTCAGACGGTGACACCCATTCTTGCGGGGCGCAAGAGCCGGACCTTTCGCCCTCCGGCCCATGACAATCGGAGACTGAGCATGAAGCACGGCGCCTGGCCGCAGCAACGGGAGCTGCGCGACTCCTCGAAGACGAAGCGGTTCACCGTTGTCGTCGCGCACCGGCGCTTCGGCAAGACCATGTTCGGCATCAATCGGCTGCTGAACGCCGCCACGAAGACGCGCCGGAAGGCGGCGCGCTATGCCTATCTGGCGCCGTTCCAGCGCCAGGCCAAGGCGGTGGCGTGGGACATCCTGAAGGACCAGGCCCGCAGCCTGAAGGAGGCGCGCTTCCACGAGGGCGAGCTGCGCTGCGACCTCGGGAACGGCGCCCGCATCAGCCTCTATGGCGGCGACGATCCCGACAGCTTGCGCGGCCTCTATCTCGACGGCGTCGTGCTCGACGAGTTCCAGCAGATGGATCCGCGGGTGTGGAGCGAGGTGATCCGGCCGGCGCTCGCCGACCGCCAGGGCTGGGCGCTGATCACGGGCACGCCGATGGGGCGCAACGCGCTCTGGCAGCTCTACGAGCGCGCCAAGACGGCGCCGGACTGGCTGGCGGCGCTCTACCGCGCCAGCGAGACCGGAGCGCTGCCGGCCGAGGAACTGGCGGCGGCGCGCGCGGCGATGTCGGAGGAGGAATATGCGCAGGAGTTCGAGTGCTCGTTCGACGCCGCCATCCGCGGCGCCTACTACGC
>AR_comb_assmDRAFT_10181083_pt1 | contig 10289 bp, 7 predicted proteins | sample ArasoioldDNA_FD_10543 | JGI IMG/M metagenome (IMG submission 10543) | reverse complement strand
CCGTAATTTTCCAGTCTCGGCTCGGCTGTAATCGTCGCGGTCTACCACATAGCTGTAAATGACGGCATGGTCTCCGTACTCTTCGAACACGGAGCGGATTGCGTAATGAGCTGCCAGCTTGGGGAGATCGACGACCGCAGGTTTTACAAACTTCTCGTAAATTCGGGCGCCATCCTGGTGCTCAGGTATGTTGCTCTTTGCCTCCGCCAGTTTCTCCAGAAAAGCCGGCTCCAAGGTTGGATCGTTGAAGACATCCATGGCGAGCTGTAGCGCGCGCCCGGCGTATTCAATGACCTGAACCGTTTCGATTCCCGACAGTTCGTCAAAGAACCAGCCGCAGCTCGTGTACATCAGCATGGCATGTCGCTGAATTTCGAGCAGCTTCCAGACAGTAACGCGTTCAGTTTCGGAAAGCGCACGATGCGCGTGTTGTCCAAGGAATCGATCCATGTTTTCAAGAGATCGATCCAGTATCACGCTGATGTATTCATCACGCGCGGCCCACGGATCTTTCAGGAATGCACGGGCCTTCTCTTCGTATCGAGGTGCCAGCGTATCGCGTAACCAGTCGAGGGCGCTGCGCAGGGGAGCGCGCCAGTTCTGATTCCAATCATGGCCGCCGGCATTACATCCACAATTACTACGCCAGCGTTCGATACCATGGACACAACTCCAGGAGCTGTTTTCGAAAATTTCTACCTGATGGGTAGGGGGATTTTGGGCGAGGAATTCGCTGTAGTTTGTAATTTTTGCGAGGCCATTCGATTCGATGTGTTCCAACGCATAGGACAAGGCCATCTCCCCGAAGTGATGGTGGTGGCCGTAGCTTTCTCCATCGGTCGCGATATGCAGCAGTTGGTTCCAGTCGCGTTGTTCAGAGAATCCGCTCATGAGCCGGTTGGCAAACTGCTCGCCACCATCGAGCAAACCTTCAAAGGCCACCGCTCGCGAGATGGGGCCATCGTAAAAAAAGAGCGCGATCTTGCGGCGTGATGGTAGGCGAAGAAGGTAAGGACGCGTTGGATCGATGCGATCTCCGCTTACGTCTTTCCAGATTCGAGAGCCCATCCTTCGGACGCGGCTCGCTTGCCGCGGCGCGAGAATGGTGAAGCTGATTCCAAACTCCGCCAACAGATCCAGCGTTTCCAGATCCACGGCTGTTTCCGGTAGCCACATGCCTTCGGGCCTACGCCCAAATCGATGCTCGAAATCCCTCAGGCCCCAGAGAATCTGTGTTCTCTTATCGCGGCCGTTGGCCAACGGCATGATGAGATGGTTATAGGCCTGCGCTATCGCGGAACCGTGGCCGGAGAAATGCTTCATGCTCTCCGCGTCCGCCTGAATTACAGAGGCGTACACCTCAGTAGCATTCTCTTGCAGCCAAGAAAGCAGCGTGGGTCCGAAGTTGAAACTGATCTTGCTGTAGTTGTTGACGATTTTGGCGATGCGCCCCTCGCTGTCCATAATTCTGGAAGCAGCGTTGGGTGCATAACACTCAGCGGTAATCCGCTCGTTCCAATCGTGATAGGGGTTGGCGGAATCCTGCAACTCGACATACTCGAGGAAAGGGTTCTCACGCGGTGGTTGATAAAAGTGACCATGGATACAAATGGATTTCATCATTGCCGGATTCCGCTGAAAAGGCAAAAACTCTTCGGCTGCAGGGTTATTTCGAAATCGTCATCGTCAGCGATCTCTTGAGGAATCGTACCGCCCGGTCCCAGCCACTTCGGGTCGGCGGAATCAAGCAGCTTGTGCCAGTTTCCGGGAGCATAAGGAGTCGAGTAGTGCGCGGAATGAATGTCAAAATTGAAGAAAGCAAGGACTTGTTCCTGAGCCCACCAGCGCCGAGCCAACAACAGTGCTCCCGCCGCATCGCAAATTTCGTACTCACAATATTTCTTCTCTAGATGGCGGAGAGCGGGCAAGGTTTTTCGAAGGCGAATGAGTTCCTGGTAGAAGTCCCAAAGTCCACGGTGGGCGTACTGATCCCGCAGGCCGTGATTCAACTTCGAACGAAGGAACGTTTGTTCGGACTGCGGGTCCGGGATCTCACCTTTCCATGCAAACGCGGCGAACTCCTCCTTACGGCCCTTTCGGACTGCATCTGCCAGTGCGGGATCGCCATGACTTGTGAAGTACAGGAACGGGGCCGTTTCGCCATATTCTTCGCCCATGAATAAAAGGGGTACGTATGGCGACAATAAGACAGTGGCGGCCGACAGCTTTTGCGCTTCGAGGGGCAACAGTGCACTCGAACGATCCCCAAATGCGCGATTGCCGACCTGATCATGGTTTTGTGAGCAAACCACCAACTGGGAGGCGTGGATATTTTGGGCTGAACTTCCGTGTCTACGGTGGCGATACTCGGAGTACTCGCCGCTCAATACAAAGCCACTCTGCAGGGCCTTGCACATCTGCTTCAGTCCGCCAAAATCTGCGTAGTAGCCGTTGCGTTCTCCCGTTTGCAAGCTATGAAGGGAGTGGTGAAAATCATCGCTCCACTGGGCATGAAGGCCGTAACCGCCGATGGCGCGAGGTGAAACGGTCCTGAAATCGTTCGCATCGGACTCCGCTATCAGGTGAACTCGCCTTTCGTTCTGAGTTCGGAAGTCATCAACGACAGAACTCAACAAGGCCAGGAAGGGTTGGGCGTTGCGATCGACGATACCATGGACGGCGTCCAGTCGCAGCGCATCGATGTGGAAATCGTCCAACCAATAAATCGCATTCTCTATGAAGAAGCGTATGACGTGGTCACTCTGGGGGCCGTCAAAGTTAATGGACTGTCCCCAGGGCGTGCGGTACCGATCTGTGAAATAGGGCCCGAAGTCAGCGAGGTAGTTCCCCTCGGGGCCCAGGTGGTTATAGACGACATCAAGAGCCACCGCCAGACCCTGCGAATGACAGGCATTCACGAGCCGCTTTAAACCTTCGGGTCCGCCGTAGGTATTCTGAACCGCGAAAGGGAAGGCTCCGTCGTATCCCCAGTTGCGGCCACCGGGAAACTGGGCGACTGGCATGAGCTCAATGGCAGTAATTCCGAGAGATTTGAGTTCGGGCAGGCGAGGAATGATGGCATCGAATGTACCTTCCGCAGTGTAGCTTCCGGTGTGTAGTTCGTAGAAGACGTAATCCTCAAGGCGCAAGCCGCGCCAGTCCTGATCGCTCCACTCGAAGCTGGATACCTCGCTCACCTGGGAAGGGCCATGAACTCCGTCTGGTTGAAATCGAGAGACGGGATCGGGCCGTTCTTTGCTCTCATCAAGCCGATAGAAATAACGGGCATCGCGGGGCACGTCCTCAATGGCGCCCTGGTAATACCCATGAGCTTCCGGTATCAGTCTCACGATTCGTTCAGGCTCGCCGAGAAGTTTCACCTCTACGCGGGACACAGCTGGTGCCCACACCAGGAACTCGCAATAGCCATCAGAGGTCCAGGTCGCGCCGAGTCGGGTATCCAAAAAAGTAGGAGAAGGTTTCGGGTCGCTCATTGCCGATTCTGCGAGGGCACTCGGTGAGTTGGGTTGGATCATAGCGCTGAGCTTTCCCTAGTCGGAATGCTACCCAGATCGACGGGTATCTGTTTGAATCAGCTTCGATTCGGCAAAACGGTGGCACTGCCATGAAAACGGATTCTGATGGGGCAAGGCATCCAGTAATCCCCTTAGAGCGAAATGAAGATCGCTGTATGCAGCGAACTACCCTTGCATTGTGCATCGCATGGCTCTAAAACGAAAGGACGGCAAAAGCGCGACCCTCAGAGGACGAGACAGATCCAATGTCGAATACGGCTACTGATGTAATGACGCGCCCGGCGAATACACCATTCGAATTCAAATCGGCGGCACATCTCTTGTTCATCGAGCGCGAGCGTGCCAGCAATCTGACCGAACTGTTAGATTCGCTGCGTTCATGTCCGGAGGGTTCGATCTTTCAACATACGTTTCGAACTTTGGAAGAACATCACTTCATCAAAGAAGGATTTTCTAACGATTTCGCACACTGGGCCTATTCCGAACTTGGAATGGTAGGGCTGGGAGAACGCCTCGCAAGTCTAGATGTGCGCGAGTTTACTTCGCTGCCAGCACTTCGCGCACGGCTGCTTCAGATGGTGGAGGATTTTGTCGCGCAGAATCCCAACGCGCGTGACCACCAGGCCGAGAGTCCCTTCTATTTTTGTTCTTCGAGCAACATTGTTCTTCCGGTGGAATTGCGAGCGCACAATCTGGGTGAATTTATCGAGGGCCTCAAGCAGGTCAGTGTTCACTCGATCCACTATCACTTTATCGAAGCCCGCTTGCGACGGAAGCTTGAGACGAATGATTTCTCGCTCTGGTTACAGCGAGACCTCGGACTCAGCCGGGCGGCCGGGTTGCTCAATCACATCGATATCTACACGGCTACCTTGGAAGGCGTGAAGCGGAAGATCGTCCAAGTTCTGCAGAGCGCGACGAACTAACTCAGACAACAAGGGAAAAACCAATGAAAGACACTGGGCAATCGTTCCCTACCCAGCAGGAAGTTGCCACCCCGCCGGAAACACAGCCAACACGGGCGCGAGAGCGCCGTAAGCCGAAAATTTCGGATACACCACCGGTGGCTCCCCCTCCGGCGCGATTGAGCGACTACGAACCCATCATCGGTAAGTCACAGTTGGACGAACTGCATTTTCTGGCAGATGCCTTGCGCGGAAAGGCCGTAAAAATGGTGAACTCTACCGCGCTGGGCGGTGGTGTAGCGGAAATGCTCAATCGGCTGGTGCCGCTGCTTGGGGAGTTGGAGGTCAAGACCGGCTGGGAAGTCATCACGGGGGGCAACGATTTCTTTGAAGTGACCAAAGGATTTCATAACGCACTTCATGGCGGCGAATACACCCTGACGCAACAGGCGCGCGATGTCTTCATGTTGCACAACGAGCAGAACCGCCAGCGCATGCGATTTGACGAGGACTTTATTGTGATCCACGATCCGCAGCCGGCGGGCCTGATCGCCTCAAAGACCGAAGGTCCGGCGCGCTGGGTATGGCGTTGCCATATCGACTTGTCCAACCCGAATATGGAAGTCTGGAAATTTCTGCAGCCCATGGTCGAGCGTTATGACTCCGCGGTTTTTTCATCTCCAGCTTTTGCTCGACAATTATCGATCCCGCAGGCGCTCTTTTATCCGTGCATCGATCCGCTCTCAGAAAAGAACAAAGAACTCGACGAGTCCTACATTCAGGAGGTCTGCGACAACTTCGGAGTTGATCGGTCGCGGCCAATTGTGACGCAGATCTCCCGTTTCGACCGATTGAAGGACCCACTCGGTGTCATTCACGCTTGCAAGATGGCGAAAAAGTACACCGACTTTCAGTTGGTCCTGGCCGGCGGAAGCGCGGCGGACGATCCTGAGGGAGCGGTTGTGCTGAAGGAAGTTATGGATGCGGCCGACGACGATCCCGACATCATCATCCTCGATCTTCCGCCGTGGTCGGCGCTGGAGATCAATGCCCTGCAGCGGTCCTCCACGATCATTATTCAGAAGTCGCTGCGCGAAGGATTTGGGCTGACTGTCACCGAAGGTTTGTGGAAGGGAAAACCAACCATTGCAAGTGCTGTTGGCGGAATTCCAACGCAGGTGATCGACAAACTCACGGGAGCACTGGTGCACTCGGTCGAGGGATGCGCGTATCAGATCCGATATCTGCTTACCCATCCGGAATTTGCTCTGCAACTTGGTCGAAACGGACGGGAGCACGTGAAGGAAAACTTCCTTATGACCACCAATGTCCGGCGCTGGCTTTTGCTCTTTCGGATTTTGTCAGGAAACTAGCGTTGCGGAGAGTTGCCGGTCGTGCCATTCACTTCCACGGCGGGCTCAGGAGTGATGATAGGCGTTCCTGTCACCGTCACGGCGGCTGGCGCCTTTTCTATGTTCTGAACAGCGGAGTCAGGGGGCGCCTGCTGAAGCACTACGGAAGGCGGATTGTCCTGAAGTGCGGCCTGTGAGGGAACATCGACGGGGATCTCCTCAAAACGCAACCGCCGGGTGATCGGAATCGATCGTGGGGCCTGCATTTCGGAGCGAGCCATCAAATCTGAAGGGTGAGAAGGACGATTCTTTTCGGGAGAGAATGTGCCAGCGGGGCCCTGAGCCAGACACCATCCGGAACAAAGCAGCAACCACAGCGACGCCACCCACAGATTACGCATTAAGGAACCTCGGACGTGGCGCGCCCAGTTATTCAGTGCCGAACCTACAAGTCAATACAATTACGCCTGCATCGGCGGGCCGTCCATACGGTTTTTGGTGTAGCCTTCTGGAAGTGAGCCAAAGTCCCTAATATGCCATTCACTCGTACGCGTCCGGAAAAGCTGGCCATCGAGGGCGGAAGTCCCGTCCGCTCAACACTGCTGCCATACGGCCGACAGTCAATTGATGAGGACGATATACAGGCTGTTATCGATACCCTACGATCCGCCTGGCTGACTACTGGACCTAAGGTGGATGAATTCGAAGAGTCATTTGCCTCCACGGTGGGCGCAAGATACGCGATTTCTTTCAGTTCGGGAACAGCTGCCCTTCACGGAGCGGCTTTTGCGGCCGGCCTAAAACCCGGCGACGAAGCAATTACCTCGCCCCTGACGTTTGCAGCGACGGCAAATTGTCTCTTGTATCAAGGCGCAACCCCGGTGTTCGCAGATGTCTGCCCGGACACATTGAACGTCGATCCGGAACAGATTGCCGCGCGAATCACCTCGAAAACTCGTGTTTTGCTCCCCGTCGACTACTCCGGCCATCCTGCCGATCTCGAATCCATTCTCGCCCTGGCTGACCGACACGGCCTTACGGTCATCGAGGATGCCTGCCATGCCTTGGGCGCCGAGTATCAAGGACGTCGCGTTGGAAGCATCGCCCACATGTCGGTCTTCAGCTTCCATCCCGTCAAGCACGTGACCACGGGCGAGGGCGGGATGGTGGCCACTGATAAGAGCGATTTCGCGCAGACCCTTCGCCGTTTCCGCAACCATGGGATCTCCAGTGAAGCGCGGCAACGACAGACTTCAGGACAGTGGCAGTACGAGATGGTTCTTCTCGGTTACAACTATCGATTGCCCGATATTGGTTGTGCCTTGGGACTTTCACAGCTTAAGAAGCTCGAGCGGAATCTTTTGCGGCGCCGGGAAATTGCCGCCATCTACACTGCCGCATTTCGCGAAATCGCTGGCATCTTGCCTCCGGCTGTGCGCAAGGATATCAACCCCGCATGGCATCTGTACCCGATCCGAGTGGAGGCTACCCTCAGGGCCGGTCGTGCTGAGGTTTTTCGGGCACTCCGAGCCGAGAATATCGGCGTCAATGTTCACTACATACCGGTTCACCTCCATCCCTACTATCGCAATCTCTTCGGCTACAAGGGTGGCGAATACCCGATCGCAGAAGCGGCCTACGACGGACTGATCAGCTTGCCCATGTTCCACGGGATGAGCGACCAGGATGTTGACGATGTGATTCATGGGGTCACTAAAGTGGCATCGGCATTCGAGGAGCGGGCGAATGCCCGGACCTAGCATTGGGACGTCCTCAACGCACCTCAAGAAAACACCACGTCTTCGGAGGACCATTTGACAGGGTGTTCCGACTCTCGGGTTGGGGACTATGAAAGTTCTTTTAATCCACCCTGAAGACGGACTGCTCGACGGTCCATGGGCTACTTCAAGATGGGATCGTGTCATCGACCTGGGGCGCAGTGGCGTAAGGTCCTATGCTGAAGCCGCAAGTCGACTCAGGTGTCCGATCACCACCCTCGATTCTTTCCGTAGCAATTTCCAAGAAATACGCAAAGTGCGTGATCTACTGGGTGTCGGCCTGGGCAAAATGGTTGATGAGTGTGGCCTTGACTGGTGGGAACTGACCGCGATCTTGACGCATCAGCAACTAGAGCTCGTAGTCCTCCTTCGTGAACTGGTTAGGACGCTTGAGCCAGGCGATACAGTGCATGTCTCTAGGCCGGGTCTGCATGCTACCGCGCTTGAAACTATTCTGCCTTTCCGTCCTTTCGTGTACGCGGCTCGGACGGGGCCTGCTACAAGCACTATCCGTCACATTGCTAATGTGATCTCGAAACTGCCTGGGCGACAATTATGGGAGATCTTCTGGGACAAGGCTGACCCGGGCTATCAATTTCGTGGACGCTTCACTGCCACACCGAAGCCATCCGACTCTCCCCTGATTCTGCTGCCCACAGCCTATGTCAATGCTTCGCGCATGGGTATTGCATACGCGCGCAGCCTCCCCGATGCAAAATTCCGTCTGGTCGCGACGCGGCCGAGCGGGTGGTTGAAAGAACGGCCGGCAAACGTGTCGATGGCGTGGCTCCGTTCCTACGCCTCTCTCGATTGTGCAGGTCGCGAAGGAGATTTGGCGAACTTGCTGAGCTCTTGGCACAAGTTGCGACGTGAACTGCAAGTGATCGAGGAGTTTCGCGTACTGGATCGCGCCGGTGTGTTCGATGACTTTCCAAGGCGACTTGCACACGGCTTGGAGATTCGCGACGCCTGGCGCAACTTGCTGGATGCTGAACCTGTGCAATCGGTGGTATGTGCCGACGATAGCAATCCCAACACCCACGTTCCACTGCTTCTCGCCAATCAACGGCAAATACCGACAGTCACATGCCACCACGGTGCACTCGACGGGCGGTATATGTTCAAACGTGTTCACGCCGACGTCATTCTCGCGAAGGGTAGGATGGAGGAAGACTATCTAGTGCGCGTGTGCGGAGTGCCCAAAGAGCGAGTGGAGATCGGAGCGCCCGAATACAGTACGGCGAGAGACGCGCAAAAGGCTGACAGGCAAGGAGACAGGAAACCCTATATCGTATTCTTTTCCGAACCGTACGAAACTGCTGGTGCCAGGGGTAGAGACATTTATCTCGATATCCTGCCGTGGCTGGCCGAGCTGGCTCTTGCAGAAAAATGTGAATTGGTTGTCAAGCTCCATCCTTTCGAAAGCCTCGCCGAACGGCGCCGGATCGTAGCGAAGATTCTGCGTCCTGATCTGCAGCGTACGACTCACATACGCACAGGTCCATTGCAACCCGATCTCCTGCAAAAAACTCGATTCGCTGTGACTATACTCTCTACGGTTGCCGTCGAGTGCGCGATTCGCGGTGTGTCCTGTTTCCTGTGCAAATGGCTGGAATTTTCGCCATACGGGTATATTGACCAGTTCCGCCAATTCGGTGTCGGCATCAACCTCGATCGAGAAGCAGAGATTTCTGAGATTTCGCGAATGCTCGCCCTTCGCTGTGCGAACGGAGAAGCTATCGAAAATTGCTGGCAACCGATCCTTCCTGATCGCCTGAAGGCCTTGTTGCAAGGTAGCAGTCCAGCAGCGTGTTAATCAGAGACCTGTAGGCATCATCCGGCTCGCCGGACCTAGGATCTCATTGAGATGGTCGCGCAGTGGTTCTGCTGTGATCTCGCAAAGCCAAAGAAATCCAGTCGGGTTTAAAATATTGAATGATCGGAGTCGTCAAGATGGGGATTGCGGTGTAGGCGGTATTGGTGCAAATCCGCGGGCTAGAGCGGCTTGGCGATGCGACCACCTGCTTAGCAAACTCGTTATTGGGAGAGCTGGTTTTGAGTCCGACCGGGGAAACGGCACAGACAAATCGATGGACGACTGACTTCGGTCGCGACTACACCGACCGCAATACTTTGAGCAGTCAGGAACTCGATTCTCTCTACCAGAGCAACTTTGGGACCAAGCGTACACGCCTGAATGAGTCCTTCCTGAGGGCAATTCCAAGATCTGCGCGAATTCTCGAGGTCGGCTGCAACTGCGGCAATCAACTCCTGCTGCTCCAGGAAATGGGCTTTACGAATCTCTGGGGAGTCGAGGTTCAACAGTACGCTCTGGAGCGCGCGAGATTGCGGACTCACGGAATCCACCTCGAGCAGTCGTCGGCGCTCGACCTGCCCTACGAAGACGGCAATTTTGATTTGGTATTCACGTCGGGAGTACTGATTCATATCGCTCCGCCGGATCTCTCTCGCGTTCTCGATGAAATCCATCGCTGCTCGAAAACGTGGGTATGGGGCATGGAGTACTACGCTCCCGAAGTGACTCGGGTGAACTACCGCGGGCAGGAAGACCTCTTGTGGAAGATGGACTACGTGAAGTGCTTCCTCGATCGCTTTGCAGATCTGGAACTCATCTATGAGCAGCGCCTGCCCTACCTGCAGTCATCCAACATCGATACCATGTATCTTCTCAGGAAAAAATGAAAATAGTAGCCGTCT
>AR_comb_assmDRAFT_10088585_pt1 | contig 10289 bp, 7 predicted proteins | sample ArasoioldDNA_FD_10543 | JGI IMG/M metagenome (IMG submission 10543) | reverse complement strand
ACACAACAAAAGCCTCGGGTAGTGGATCAAGTAATTGATCTTAGCGGTGGTTATGTAGTGCCGCCTTTTGCCGACGCGCATTGTCATAACTTCCAAGTCCCCGGAACTGTCGCACAGCAAGTCGAAATGTATTTAAGAGACGGCGTTTTTTATGCCAAGGTCCAAGGTGAGGCACGGAGCGCTGCGTTGCAACTTGCAGATAGGGTGAATCGCGCGACGAGCGTTGACGTTTCTTATGCCCACGGTTTGCTGACCTCCAGTTATGGGCATGGAGTTGAGGTTCATGAGGGGTTGGCACTCTACGGCCGCACCTACGGTTTCAAAGCCGAAGAGACGAAGAAAGTGCGTGAGAGCCATTTGCTCGATAATGATGCCTACTACATCGTAGACACGGTCGAAGACCTTGAGCACAAGTGGTCTCGGATTCTCGAGGGGAAGCCAGATTTCATAAAGATTATTTTGATAACCAGTGAAGAATACGAGCAACGGAAGAAACGCACTGACACTGTCGGCGACAGAGGTTTAGACCCGCGCCTCGTCCCATTGATAGTCAATAAAGCGCATGCCGCCGGATTGCGTGTGAGCGCACACGTCGATACCGCGACAGATTATCGCATCGCCTTGAAAGCGGGCGTTGACGAAATGGCGCACTTGCCCGGCTACTACGTTGGGTTGGACGATGACCCACGCAAGTACGAGCTAACGAAAGAAGATGTGCAAGAGACGGCGAGACGTCGAGTGTGGGTCGATGTTGCGCCGGTGGCTTTTGATTTCTTCAACCCGCAAAGCCCTTCATTTAATGCCCAAATGAAACAGCGCACGGATAACGTAAGAATCCGAAATCTAAAGCTTCTCAAGCAATATAGAGTCAAGATAGCTTTCGGGTCTGACCGATACGGGCGCACGCCTGTTGATGATGTGCTCTACCTTCAAGATTTGGGCGTATTCAGCAATCTCGAGATGCTAAAAATATGGTGTGAGGACACGCCGCAAAGCATCTTCCGGAATAGAAAAATTGGGTTACTAAAAGCAGGTTATGAGGCAAGCTTCCTGGTGCTCGACGGAAACCCGCTTAAGAACTTCGGGCAAGTCAAGGCAATCCGCTTCCGCTTCAAGCAAGGTGAGATCATCAGCCTGGAAGTAAGGAAACCATGATGCAAGTCTAGGTGTAACGTCCGTGGGACAACGACACAAAAATATAGCATTATTGAGTTTAATCCTTCCTTGACCCGCCAATGTGAATGTTCCATGCTTCACTCATGTACTGCCCGCACTGTGGAGCGGAGAATTCGACGGATACGAAGTTTTGTCGGGGGTGCGGTGAAGACCTACGACTCGTGTCGCAAGCAGTAACGAAAAGTCTGCCGCTTGTCATCGCACACCGCGTTGATGAAGCGATCGATCGTGGTCGAGTTGGCTGGCAAACTTACCAGGGTTTTCGCAAAGAACATCGGAAAGCTTATGCTCAACTCTTGCTTTCGTTGTCGTCGATCTTTGTTGTGATCTGGATGCTCATGCTGCGCCACGGCAGCATTTCTTTCGCAGGTGGATTTCTGTTAGTGATGACCTTGAGCTTCTTCACAATGAGCCTGCATAGCATCTGGTCGGCGAAGAAAAGGGAGCGGCGGGGACAAACGAGAGGATTGGCGTCGGCTGAAACTCAGGAATTGCCGCCGGCGCATAACGAACCCAGCCTGAGTGTGACTGAGCTCACTACCCGACAGTTGAACTTGCGAAGCGGCCAATCCGGACGGCGCGGCTGAGCACAAAATTGAGGCAGCCTTGGACTTCCAACTCGATCAGGCTAAACAGATTCTGCACGATACTCCCGGCACGCTTCGGTCGCTTCTTGAGCACCTCCCTGAACCTTGGATCACGGCGAATGAAGGCGACAACACCTGGAGCCCTTTTGATGTGTTGGGCCATTTGATCCATGGAGAAGAGACCGATTGGATTCCGCGCGCTCGAATCATTCTGAATGACGGTGAAGCCCGCTCATTTGAAGCGTTCGATCGTTTTGCGATGTTCGAAAAATCGAAAGGCAGAACACTCGCAGAGCTGCTGGCAAAGTTTGAGACAGCGAGACAGACGAGTCTGCGCGAGTTGGACGAGATGCGGTTGACTCCCGAGCTATTGGAGAAGCGAGGCAGGCATCCGGAATTGGGCGAAGTCACACTTGGTCAATTGCTCGCAACGTGGGTCGTGCATGATCTAGATCATATTGCACAAATCGTTAGAGTCATGTCGCGGCAATACAAGGATGCCGTTGGACCATGGAGCGCCTTTCTTAGGGTCCTTCAGTAAAGACCTTTGCGGACCCACTTATAAATCGCCAACTATTAAATGAAGACAGTTATAACTACAGCTCTGCTCTTGATCGCGTTCGCTTTTCCGACTGCGTGGTCCCAACAGAAGCCGCAGAATATTCTCGCCATATCGAATGTGACAATAGTTGATGCAACTGGTGCCCCGGCCAAACCAAATATGACCGTGATGATCACAGGGGATCGCCTCACAAAGATTGCCAAGGCAGGAGAAGTTGCAATACCGAAGAATGCGCAGGTGATCGATGGCACCGGCAAGTTCTTGATTCCCGGCTTATGGGACATGCACGTCCACACGATGTTCAAAGGCAACATTGAAACGTTCTTTCCAATGTTCATTGCCAACGGCGTCACTGGTGTGCGTGACATGGGCGGCAACTTGAGCATATTGGGCCAGGTTCGGAAAGACATTAACGAAGGAAAGCTGTTAGGCCCCCGCATTATTGCAGGTCAATTGATTGATGGACCTACTCCAGTATGGCCCGCGCTTTCAATATCGATTTCTGATGAGGCTTCTGCCAGAAAAACAGTGGCGTCGTTCGGAACTAGTGGTGCGGATTTTATTAAGGTCTATTCATTAATCCCACGCGAAGCCTATTTCGCTCTCGCAGATGAGGCAAAGAAACGTGAAATCACCTTTGCCGGACACGTACCCGTTTTTGTTAGCGCACGCGAAGCTTCGGACGCAGGGCAGAAAAGCATTGAACATCTCGACGGGATTCTCCTCGCTTGTTCATCCCTGGAACCAGAACTTAGAAAGACCATTGAGGAGGCAACAAAAGACAAGAGTCAGATGTTGAATTCCGTGGTGCGTGCAATCTCCGAAACAGAAGTTAAAGCCCTGGAAACCTATAGTCAGGAAAAGGCTGATGCGCTGTTTGCGCGGTTTGCTGCAAACGGAACATGGCAAGCACCTACTCTTGTCGTGGCCCGCGCCGGAGCATTCTTAAATGATCCCAATTTCACGAATGACCCTCGCCTCAAGTATGTGCGTCCCGGTCTAAGAGAATCCTGGAAGAACCAGGACGATTTTCGTTTGCAGAATAGAACAGCAGAAAGTATGAAATCCGCGAAACTCTCTTTTGAAAAGCGACTTGAACTAGTAGGGGCGATGCATCGAGCAGGAGTAAAGATGCTGGCTGCAAGTGATGCATTGGTTTGGTATGTGTTTCCCGGCTTCAGCCTTCATGATGAGTTGGAGCTTTTTGTTAAGGCCGGTCTCAGTCCTATGGAGGCGCTTCAAACTGCAACGCGCAACCCGGCAATCTACCTTGGTTTGAGCAACGTGGTTGGAACAGTCGAGACAGACAAAAAAGCCGATGTGGTGTTGCTGGAGGCAAACCCGTTAGAAAACATCAGCAACACGAAAAAAATCTCCGCGGTGATCGTTGCCGGCAGGCTGATTCAAAAAGCGTCTCTGGATAAATTGCTGAAAGATGCAGAGCTCGCGGCTAGCAAGAACTAAGTTACTTTTCAGAACTGAAGTACGAGACGTCACGTCACGGTTTCGCAACTCTAAAGTTGTCGAAGACAACCGTTCCGGGACCCACCGACTCGCTCAGCCACGTGCCTCCCTTTAGCTCGAAGATTACCGCTGCTACTGGCACTGCACTGGTGTTCCACTGTTCGCCGTGAAGTAAGTTCCAACTGCCAGGCACTCCAGAATTGTCTGGTGCAGTTTCGAAGATCAGCGTGCCCGTCGTTTGCACATGACGCATGCGCCAGTATCTGTGCGCATCAGGATTATAAGGAACCACAAACAGATTCCTTTTCGTCCCGCCTATCCTCTCCTGACAGATCAGAACACCCTCCTCAACGTACATGCGATAGTAATTGTTAGCGTCTATTCCAATCGTCAACATTGCATCCGCTTTAGTCGAGGAGGCAGGTGCCTGGACCAGCTCAATCGAGACATAAGCACCCCTAAAATCGTAAGCGTTAGTTGACCTGATGCCGTTGTAGTGAGATCCAGACTGGCCCGCGAATAATGCGCCTATCTGCAAACGCTGTGCGGTCTCGGTAACCGGTAAAGCTGGATCAGTAAAGCCGCTGAATAGGTTGTTCCGACTCCACTTTGAGAGATCTATCACGTTGTCATTGAAGTTGTCCTCGATGACGATCGTTTCAGACGGCGTGGGGGTCGGTGTTGGCGTCGGCGTCGGTGTTGGGGTTGGTGTCGGCGTTGGAGTCGGTGTTGGTGTCGGCGTTGGTGTTGGTGTTGGAGCAGGCGCGCCACAGGGATCTGTAGGTCCAGTTGCTATCCAACCATTGCTCCACCGGTACCATTGTGAATCCGTGCCGAAGACATACACGATGTGGTTGCAGTAAAGAATTTCAGAACCAGTGCCGCTCGTCCCCGCCCCGTTGCGCAAGATGGCGCCGCTACTAGAACGCGTCCAAACAGCGCCGGTGCTATCGACGATTTGAGTGCCTGGTGGAATACGCGCGTTATTCGGCGACTCTGTTCCCGGTGTTGGAGTTGGAGTTGGTGTAGGAGTCGGTGTCGGCGTCGGAGTCGGCCCGCCGCCGCAAGGATCAGTCGCTCCTCTGGCGATCCAACCGTTGCTCCATTGGTACCATTGTGAATCTGTGCCGAGCACATACACGATGTGACTGCAGTAAAGAATTTCAGAACCAACGCCGCCCTGCGCGCTGACACCGTTACGCAAGATTGCTCCGTTAGCAGAACGAGTCCAAACCGCACCAGTGCTATCGACGATCTGAGTACCAGGTGGAACACGTGTGTTATTCGGTGATTCGGTTCCCGGTGTTGGCGTCGGTGTTGGAGTGGGCGTGGGTGTTGGAGTTGGACTCGGCGTAGGTGTTGGAGTTGGCGTTGGCGTACCGCCGCAGGGATCAACGGTTCCCTTGGCGATCCATCCATTGCTCCACCGGTACCATTGTGAATCGGTACCAAGCACATAGACGATGTGATTGCAGTAAAGAATTTGAGAACCAGCGCCGCTCGTCCCTGCACCGTTCCGCAAGATCGCTCCGTTAGAAGCACGCGTCCAAACAGCACCAACGCTGTCAACAATCTGCGTATCTGGTGGAACTCGCGTGTTATTAGGCGACTCTGGTCCAGGGTTTGGCGTCGGGGTAGGTGACGGCACCGACGCTGACGCCGCGAAGCGCCACGTCGGTCCAGTCGCAGTTTGGTTAGCCATCGTCTTACTGACAATCCGCCAGTAGTACGTTCCCGGCTGCACCCCTGTTACGACATAGGTTTCTGAACCCTCGGATCCCAGTGTGCCCGTCGTCAAGTCGGATGTAATAAGCGGTAGGTTCGTATCGTCGTTCCCAAAATATACGTCGTATTTATGTGCCCACTTACCCCCCTCCCAAGTCAGCGTTACTGATCCGGTTGGTATCGTTGCATCCTGGCCTGGTGATAAGTAAGTAGGAGGCGTGGGTGGAAGCGGCACAAAAGGCTGATACTCTGTCGCCGAGTTCCATTTCCTATTGAACTGATCTACGAACCACTGGAAGAACCAGCTCTTATTAGTAAAGTAGTTGTGCTCGTCCTGGAAGTTGAATGATTCCCAACTCCAATTAGACGACCCAAAGATCGTCAAACCACGACCATAGAGCGTTACCGATTTCTGGTGGTTCAGTCCGAGATGCTTTCGCATACGTATCTGGACGCCAGCCGCCTGCAACCGATCCACGTTGTAAGGTCCGGTTAGTTCGGCGCCGATCCTGCTGTCATCAAAACGGTACTCTTGCGGCTCAGCAAGGAGACGTACCGGGATGCCGCGAGCACGTGCTCGTATCAGTGCGTCGCAGATACTGATGTCGGTAATCCGATACATCGTCAGGTCGATCTGTTGAGTCTCTCGATCAATCTCCGCAATCGTGCGCGCCCCGTAATCCTCTGCGGGGTTTTGATTGGGTAGCAAATTTACCGACGGGTCGATCGGATAAGTTGGGTATTTGCGAGTTAGTGGACCGGGAATGTTCGCATAGTTTCCCCAGGTAGTTGTGTTGGTCCACGTGTCGTCAAATCCAGTCTTAAAGCTGTTGACTACGGCAGGATCATCGCTGAAGAACCATGCTCCATCGACGTAATTGTTGAAAGGGTCATACGGCGCAACATCCGCTTCACCGAAATTAGATCCGCTGAAGATCACCTTATTCTGGCCGGCGAGAAGCAGAAGCTTCACATGCACGAAGGCCTCCCCAGTTTTGTAGCGCATGGGAATGCCCGCAGCCGCAAACCGATCGAGTAAGGGTTGGTTTCCTGGAAACTTTAGATCTGCCCTGGGCTCAACCAAAAGACGAACAGGCACACCCGCTTGATACCTCGCGATGATCGCGTCGGCAAGCCCGGGGAGCTCTATCATGTAAAGGGCGACGTCGATACCGACGGTTTCAGACTGGACGGCCTGCAATAACGGTTGATAACAGTTTTCGAATGAGGGATCACAAAGCCGCTCTTGTGCGATCGCTGCTTGGGAGGTAAGCAGACAAAATCCAACAATGCAGCAGAATGTGAGTGCCAACCTGGGCCTAATAAACATGTATGACTTCGTCCTGTTCAAGAAACCGGTTTAAACGGCTTACAGAATAAATTGAGGCTACGTGCGCTATCCATTTCTCGTAGACTTTCCTCGTAGTGTATTCTCCTCCAATTAAAAAAGTCTTTCGAGATTGTTTCGAACTATCGCCCCCGCCTCAACCACTCCGCCACCTTATATCCAGTCAAGGGTTATAGCGGAGTCACTATAAAGGGATCTTTGGGTGTTGGAATAAAAACTAATTCATGAATGTAGAAAAGGAAAATATGAAAAATAGCTTGTTGATGTTGCTTTTATTGCTCGGTCTTTCGTGTTCGGTCTTTGGTCAAACTACGCCGAAAGGCCTTGAAGGTTCATGGCAAGGCACGCTCGAAGTAGGTGATCAGAAGCTTCGTTTGGTGCTTACTGTGACGAAATCGGACTCAGGTGCCTACGCCGCGAAACTCGACAGCCTCGATCAAGGCGCGTCGATCGCGATTGACGAAATCACCGTCACTGGTGATGCAGTCCGCTGGGAGGTTAAGTCGCCGGCGATCGTCTACCAAGGCGTTCTGAACAAAGAGCGCACGGAGTTGACTGGAAAGTTTTCGCAGGGCGGTGGAGAGTATCCGCTCACTTTCAAGCGCAGCGAGCAGGCAGCGGGAACGCCGTCACCGGCACCGTCACCGTCACCATCTCCGTCGCCGACACCCACCGCGACTCCGAAGCCGACGCCAAAGCCTGATTACTCGGCTCCCGCTGATGCACCCTACACCGCCGAGGACGTATTGGTGAAGACACCGGCCGGACACACACTCGCGGGCACGCTGACGCTGCCGAAGGGTGCAAGCAGTACGAAACCGGTAGGCGCGATCGTTACCATCACGGGATCAGGGCCGCAGGATCGCGACGAGCACATCCCGCTGGAAGGGTTTCGACCGTTCCGCCAGATCGCGGATGCGTTGGGACGCCATGGCATCGCGGTGCTACGCATGGACGACCGTGGGACCGGCGCATCCGGTGGCACGTTCAAAGGTTCGACGAGTGCCGACTTCGCTGAAGACATACGCGCGGGCCTTGCATATCTGCGGACCCGGCCGGAAGTTCGCGCAGACCGGCTCGCGGTGTTGGGCCACAGCGAGGGTGCTGTAATCGCGCCGATGGTCGCCGAAAAAGAGCCGACACTGCGCGGCATCGTACTGCTAGCGGGCATTGCACAGGCTGGGCGTACGGCGCTCTCCTTCCAAATGAAGAACGGACTTGAGCACAACACTAAACTCACACCCGAAGCACGTGACAAGCAGATCGCGGAGATCGACAAGAGGATCGATGAGATGGCAGCTGCTGACCCGTGGATGAAGTTCTTCCTCGCATACGCCCCTGCTCCCACCATGCGGCGCGTAAAGACGCCGGTGCTGATCCTGACTGGCGCGCACGATCAGCAGGCAGTGCCACAGGAGGTTCCGTTAATGGAGGCTGCGTTCAAGGAAGGTGGAAACAAGGATGTGACTGCGCGCGTTCTGCCGGATCTGAACCATCTCTTTGTGCAGGACACTGACGGCTTCCCTCAAAACTATTCGAAACTTCCGCCGCCGGTGATGGTCCGTGCGGACGTGCTGGAAATAATCGTCGACTGGCTCACGCAGCGGCTCAAGTGAACACGGGGTGGAGAAGGACGTGAGCAGTGTTGCGCACTTCAGATCCACTTCGAGGTCGGCAGAGTCCAAATAATGTGTCGATTTCCCGCATGGTTCACTAATCCTGAGGTGGGCTCGAGTTTCGGATTACTTTAGATTCGTGTGAGTTTGTGGATCGATCTTGTTTTGTATACAGGCGAAACGATCCACGACATCACACACGAAACTAAACACGAAACTCGCGGCACCTTTACACTGTTAAATCATTCTTGGATTTTATATCCACGACATTCTGCAAGATTCGTTCAAACATCGCCGCCGCGGTAGCAATCACGATCGAAGGAAAGGCAATGAGGATCCTCATGAAAACTCCCGCCGGCCGGTCGTCTTTGTCGGCAAACACAATGAAGATCAGTGACACCGCCACAAAACCGATAATGGCTATGGCGCAATATTTTATAGTCCGCAAGGCTTTGACGGTCGCCGGCGAGAAGGTCTTATTTTGTCTTACGTAGCCCAGCACCTTGAATGCCTGGTAAACCGATATGAAAAATGGAATGGATGCGATATACGCATAAGCCAGAAAGGGATCTTTGAAATAGATCTCAAAGAGAGTGGCGTGCGCATTTCTGCCCTCGACCTGAGGTTCCCACAGCATGAGAGCCAGCGCGCCAACACCGATGAGCACAATCACTATCTGAAGAAATATTGTTGAGCCTCGGTTCATAAGTAACACGTCACTCAGTGTCAGATAATCATATCCTGATAGAGTATTGATCGGTTGTCCATATCGTATTTATCGTGTCGCGATCAACCTGTCCAATCTTAAAAGTGCCGGTGCAGTTTCAACTCTCTGCGGATCGGAGGGCAAATATGAAAACTATAGCCGCGGGAATAATCGTTGTTGCGGTGGTCCTCTTCAGTGGGGTGACGTCCGTACAGCCAATGCCAACTCCTCCAACCACTCAGTTCGTGGGAACGATGCCATGTGGAGAGGCAGTCCGCACATTCGTCGGAGGTGAGGCGTGTCAGTCCGTTATTTGGCGGCTCGATCTCGGAGTCCCGGCACGCGGTGAGCCCGGCTGGAGTCTCAATGCGGCGTATGGCTCCAATTCGGCAGCGAGTGTCGGCACGATTCCCGATGGAATGCACCTCTCCGGGAAACTGGAAAAATCAGGGACGACATATCGTCTAATCTCCAACACCGGTAAATCGATCTCGTTTCGCCAGGTGTCGAGCACGCTCATCCACTTGCTCGATGACCAGAACCGTCTTATGCCTGGCACCAGCGCATGGAGCTACACACTCAGCCGAGCGGATGTGACCGATGACCCGGGCCGGCCAGAACTAGTGTTCGGCGGGTCCTACACACTTTCGCCCCGCGAGACGGGCAACACGTTGTTCGGCATTTTTGGCGGCCGCACTCCATGCACGAGCCTCGTGCGCGCGCTTCACATCACGCTCAATGACGGGTGCCAACGTTTGAAATGGCGCGTCACCTTACTTCAGAACGCCAGCACGCATGAGCCAACGCGCTACAAGATTGAAGGTTCTCTGCACCACACCGCGCGTGAAGGGGCATGGCGTATTGTTCGCGGCACTGCCACGGACGCAGATGCGATCGTCTATCAACTCGACCGGACTGCGACCGAAGGGCCGATGCTGTTGTGGAAGGCAGACGACAACGTCCTGTTCCTGCTTGATGAGCGCAAGCAACCGCTGGTGGGCACGGTCGACTTCAGCTACACCCTGAGTCGTTCGCCGTGAAGTGATCAGTGCGGCGCCGCTCGAAAGCGATCAACGTCGAAGATCCTCAACGAATGTCCGATACG
>AR_comb_assmDRAFT_10066041_pt1 | contig 10289 bp, 9 predicted proteins | sample ArasoioldDNA_FD_10543 | JGI IMG/M metagenome (IMG submission 10543) | reverse complement strand
TGATCATGACCGGCGCGATTCCGAAGTGGGCGATCTTCGCGCCGATCTTCGTGCCGCTTCTGATGCGGCTCAACGTCCAGCCAGAAGCGGTCCTCGCGGCCTACCGGGTCGGTGATTCGCCGATCAACTCGGTCTCGCCGATGAATGCGTACTTCGGCCTCATCGTGTCGTTCGCGATGAAGTACCAGAAGGACGCGGGCGTCGGGACGGTGATCGCCCTGATGCTGCCCTACGTCGTTGTGCTCTTCATCCTGTGGCCTCTTCTGCTTGCGATGTGGCAAATCTTTGGGCTTCCGTGGGGAATCTGAGGGCCGGAGAGTCGCGATGCGCAAGCCAAACGAGATCTTCAACAGGCTCGTGCCGCTTCTGATTGCGTTTCTGATCGGGCGTCCGAGGCGCGCCGCGCACCGCGCGGCGTGAACGAATGAGAGTCCTTCGCGAGCGCGGCCCGGACCGTCGCGCTGAGTGGCGATCGACCCCTCACGACCCGAGTCTGAATATCCTGGTCTATGCGGCCGCAGCCCTCCTGGCGGCGCTCGTCACGTACCTGCTCGTCGTCGGCGACCCGATCTTCAAGCCCCTGGTTATCGCCGTCCTGGCCTGGCACCTGATCAACGGCATGGTGGGCGCGCTCGCGAATGTCAGCGAACGGATCCGGATTCGGGGCAAGACGCTGCCGCGCTCCGTTCGGCTCATCGTCGCGTCAGGCGCGGTGATCGCGTTGCTGTACGCGATGGTCAATGTGATGGTCGGCAACATGGGGCAGGTCGTGACGAGGGCGCCGATGTACGAACAGAGTCTGCGTAATGCGGCGAACATGGTCAACGGCTGGCTTGGCCTCCAGGAATTGACCAACGAGCAGCCGCTCTTCGAGATGGGTCCCATCACCGCCTTGGTGCGTGCTCTGGCTCGGCAGGCCACGGGAATGCTCGGCACCGGCGGGACCGTGGCGGTCTTCGTCCTGTTCCTGCTGCTAGAGCAGAACGTGTTCAGCAGGAAAATTACGGTGCTGTTCCCGAACCCCGAACGCGAGGTACGCGTCCGTCGGATCCTGCAGCAGATTGGGACCGAGGTTCAGTCGTACCTGTGGATGAAAACGCTGATGGGTCTACTGGTAACGGGCCTGAGCTACGTCGTCATGAAAGCCGTTGGTCTCGACCTCGCCGAATTCTGGGCGCTGCTGATCTTCGCGCTGAGCTACATTCCTTACATTGGCGCCTGGGTGGGCGTGATCTTCCCGACGGCGCTCGCCTTGGTCCAGTTCGAAATCACGACGCCCTTCTTTGTGACCGCCGGGTTGCTCGCGGTCATTCAATTCACCTGCGGGAGCATCCTCGAGCCTCGGATCATGGGCAAAGGCCTCAATATCAGCCCGATGGTGATGTTGCTATGCCTTTCGATCTGGGGCGCAATCTGGGGCATCGTCGGGATGTTCCTCGCAGTACCCATCACGGTGGTCGTGATGATTGTCTGCTCACACTTCGAAGCCACACGCCCGGTGGCGATCCTGCTGTCGGCTGACGGAACGGTGCGGACCTGACAATCCCGTCGGACGCTGCCGGGACGCTCACGCATTCGTCCCCCCCGCAACTCCGCGATATCTCGTGACATCACCTGTCGTGGAGCGCGGGTCAGAAGGCGTTCCGGGCCCGGCTGCGGTGATATGCCGGGCATGGTTCTTGGAGCGTCAGTTGATCAGTAGCTGGAGCGTTGGCAGCCAACGCGGAGCTGGAACATGTTCGGACGCGCCGAAGACTTCGGTCTGTCGCTGATCATCCTGGCGTTCGTGTTCGCCCTTGCCGCACTCGTGAGGCGCTGGTCGCGGCCGCTGCGCAGCCTCTTTATTCCGACGGCGGTCATCGGTGGATTCCTGATGCTCGCGCTCGGCCCGGAAGGAGTCGGCCGTGTGAGCGGCGGAGATGGCCTGTTCTCGCCGGAAACATTCGGCGTCTGGAAGGCTTTGCCCGGCCTGCTCATCAACGTCATGTGCGCGTCACTCCTGCTCGGTGAGCGCCTGCCGCCGCTCAGAAAACTGTGGTCGATCTCCGGGTCGCACGTGATCGCCGGCGCCGCCATGTCCGGAGGGCAGTTCGCGATCGCCGGGATCATCACGATGCTGGTGCTCGAGCCTGTATTCGGGTTCAGCAACAAAGCCGGAGCGCTGATCGAAATGTCATTCGCCGGCGGACATGGGACGCTGGCCGGCTTGACGCCGGTCCTCATCAAGTACGATGCGAGGGACCTCCTCGAGGTTGGCCTCGGCCTCGCCACGATCGGCATGGTCACCGGGATTGTCGTCGGAACCATCCTGGTGAACTACGCGATCAAGTCGCCGACGATCTCCGTCGCGCGTCAGACTCCGCCGTCACCTGATGAAGATCTGGACATCGACCACCATCTGCCGGGCCCCGACGACGAGCCGCTGGACGAGTGGAAGGGGATGACGCAGGTCACGGCCTCGACCGTGTTTCTCGGCGTATCCATTGGCGTCGGTATCGTGCTGCTCGCGATATTCCGCGTAGCGTTCAGCGCAATGGGCTCGAACTTCTTCGACATGTTCCCGCTGTTTCCTTTCACCATCGTCGGAGGCGTACTCGTCCAGGTGGGCGCGGAACGCTTCCACTTCGAGTGGGCGGTCAACCGACGAGCGGTGGAAGGACTCGGCGGCCTCGCGACCGACGGGATCGTCATCTGCGCCATCGGCACGCTGTCGTTGAGCGCGCTCGGCGCGAACATCGGCCCATTGATCATCCTCGCGGCGGCGTCCGTTGCCTGGAGTGTCTTCATGGTGCTGGTGATCGCGCGGCGGCTCTTCCCGCGCAACTGGTTCGAGCATGCGATCGCGGAGTTCGGCGAGTCGCAAGGCAACGTCGCGACCGGGTTCGTGATGGTCGACATGGTCGACCCCGCGCGCCACACGGACGTCGTCAGGGGATACAGCTACCGGCAGCTGATCACCAGGCCGCTCATCGGCGGCGGCTTTATCACCGCGCTCGCCGTACCGCTCATCGCCGCATGGGGACTCCCCATCTTCACGCTCGTGACCGCGGTGGCGTCCCTCCTGTTGATCTTGTGGGGCATTCGTCGAACGTCGGCACGGACCGCGGCGCGCAGCAACGCCCGGGCGGCCAGGCCGAGCCATGCGGTCAACAGGTGATGGGCGTCGAAACGGCCGCGGAGGCACGATCATCTTCGCGCCCGTCCTGTTCTTTGCCGGTGTCAACGGCAAGTGCTACCGGAACGTCACCGACGCCGCGCTGCTCGTGCTTGGTGCGTTCACGCTCATCGGCGGTATGACCGCATGATTGCGCTGCCGTACGTGTAAGTCTGGGACGCCAGCATGACAAACGATGACGCTGTAGTACCGCCGCCGAAGGCGCGGCTTGTGGCGGGCGGGGTCGTGTTTGTGCTCGGATGGATCGTGACGCTCGCAACCGTGTCGCTCCTGACCGCGAGCGCCCTGCCGACATCGATTGTCCCGATTGCGGTATTCGTCCTCCCGAAGGTCGGCGTGCTCGGGGCAATCGCGATCCTGGGCAAGCCCGGGTTCGCTTACTTGAAGAAGCTCGTGTTCGGTCGCCTGAAGCCGGCGGCCGACGTTGGCCCGACGCGTCACCGCGTCGGCGTCGTGATGTTCGTTGCCGCGATGGTGCTCGGCTTTCTGGAGCCGTATGGCTCTTTCCTGCCTGACACGCCCCGCGGCATCCGCCTTGTGGTCGCCATCGATCTGCTGCTGATCGTGAGCCTCTTTGTGCTCGGCGGCAACTTCTGGGACAAGATTCGCGCGCTGTTCGTGCGCGGCGCGAAGGTCTACTTTCCGGCCAGGGTCTGAGCTACACCGCGCCCGGTGGCGAGATACCCCGCGCTTACCTGTGGATTGTCTGTCCGGATCGACTGCCTCGGCGAAACAATGCGTGGCATGCGCCTCGCACGTCGACTCCATGTTCTCGCGTGAGACTGGAGGTTTCAACATGAGACGGCTCGCAGCGATCACTCTCGTGCTCCTGACGACATTCTGGTCCGTCGCAGCGACCGCCCAGGAACCACCCGCCGGCCAGCAGGCCGCACTCCAGCGACTCGTGGACGAGCAGCTCCGGCGGATCGAGGCTCTCGAGGCGCGGCTTGCGTTGCTGCAGCAGCAGATGAACGAACTGAGAGGGCAGCGACCTCCCGCAATGGGTGAAGAGCCTCAAGGGCCGGAGCCGTACGAGCATGCGACCGGCGGAGGGCCGCCGACCGATCCCGACGCACAAGAACCAGCCGCCGATCTGCCGCGCGCGCTGAACGTCGATGCCTATGGCAGCTTGCGAGTCCTCACCGCCATCGACACGGATGGACACTCCGAAGTGCGCAACAACTCTTCGCGCCTGGGAATCCGCGGCCAGAAAGAGCTCTTCCGGGGGATCGATGCGTTCGCCCGCTACGAGATGGGCGTCAACCTGGTCGCTAACGATCGCGCCATTCTGAACACCGGCGGGGACCCGGGCACGCCGATCGGCCAGGGCAGTCAGGCCATCTCGTCACGCCTTGGACTCGTTGGTCTCGAGACGCCGATCGGCAAGTTCTCCTGGGGCAAACAATGGTCTACGTACTACGACGTCGCGGAATTCAGCGATCAGGCTCAGGTGTTCACCGGAACGGCCAACGGTGCATTCGGCGCCGGGACCGATGGCGGCATTGTCGGTACCGGCCGCGCTGAACGGGCCGTTCAGTATCGGGGGGGATGGGGTCTGCTGTCGGGCGGCGTCCAGATTCAGAATCGATCGCTGACCGTCAACAACAAAGGTTGGGCCAATACCTTCGGTGGGTCGTTGATTGTCGGCAGGAAGAATGGGTTCGCTGTCGGCGCGGCCTATAACGAAGTGCGCGACGGCGTTCCCACACCGACGGTCAACGAGCCGCAACTCGGCGACAAAGCGACCATTTTCGGCATTCGCTTCCGAGGCGAACGTTTCTACGCGGGCAGCACTTACGCGATTCTCAAGCAGCACGAAGTCGACGATCTCGGGCGTCGCTTCGATGGCCGCGGGTTCGAGCTCGCGGTGCGCCAACACGTCGCGGAGCGGGTCTGGATCGAAGGTGTGTTCAATGACCTCAGTCCGGACGCCGATCATCCTGGCGACTATCGGATCAGGTTCGGTGCCGCGAACGTCGTCTACGACTTCGGTGTAGCCAGCCGTGTGTTCGCCGGCTTCAAGGTTGAAGGGAGCCGAAAGTCCGATCGCAGCGACCTCGCGTCGAGCACTTTCGCGGCCGGTCTCAACTACACATTCTGAACCTTACCCGGAAGAGATAAGACCATGGCCCTACTTGTGGCTGGACCGAGAGCGCGATAACGTGTTGATGTCGGCAGGTGAGGCGCCGGGAGACGCCCAGGCTGTTGTCTGTCGGTGGCGTGATGCGCGACCGCTGACTGCCATGGTGTTCTATGGATCCCGAAGCATGTGTCTACGTCGTCGATGACGATCGGGCCCTGCTCACAGCCATCGAGCGTGTGCTGTCGTCCAGTGGGTACGACGTCCACACCTTCTCGTCGCCGGCGTTCTTTATTGAACAACTGTCGTCCCAAGACGCTCCCGCTTGTCTGGTGCTCGATCTCCGGATGCCCGAGCTGAACGGGCTCGACGTCCAGGAATGGTTGTTGTCGAACGGCATCACCATTCCGACCGTGTTTCTCAGCGGCGCGGCGGATGTTCCGACAACCGCGCGGGCCATGCGAAAAGGGGCCGTGGATTTCCTCGTCAAGCCGGTCGACGAAGGCGAGCTGCTCGACGCCGTCTCGCGGGCGCTCGCCACCGCGGTCGAGAGCCGCCGTCGTCGCCGCGAGGCCGAGCAGAGCACTGCGCGGCTCGCCCGTTTGACGCGGCGGGAGCGCCAGGTCTGCGAGCTCGTGGCGCGCGGGCTCCTCAACAAGCAGATTGCCTACGAACTGGGCACGAGTGAAAAGACGATCAAGGTGCATCGCGGCCGTGTGATGCAGAAACTCGAAGTTGACTCGGTCGCCCAGCTGGTCTGGTTGTTATCGCGCATCCCGGCTGTGCGGCAAGTCGCGAAGGACTGACTCTTCGGTCAGTGAATCGACTGGCCGCGAGGGAATCTCGGCATCGCGCGGCTCTCGACCGGCGTTGCTCCGGGGATCGTGACGAAGAAAGTCGCTCCTCCATCATCATTGGATTCGGCCCAGAGACGGCCTCCATGGTCCTCGACGATGAGCCGACTGATGGATAGCCCGAAGCCCGTTCCCTCGGGCTTTGTCGTGTAGAACGGCGCGAACAGATTCCCGGGGTCGACGTCGCCGAGCCCGACGCCCGTGTCACGAACGGAGATTTGAACCAGCCCATCCCTCATCGTCTGTGTTTGGACCGATAGTTGCCGCACCGTCGGATTCGCGGTCTCCACGGCCTCGATGCCGTTGAGGAAGATGTTCAAGAGCACCTGCTGGAGCTCGACGCGGTCGCCGAGGATCCGAGGAACGGCCGGATCGAGGAGCGCTTCAAGCAACACGTGGCTCTTGTGCAAGCGGGTGCGGGCCAATGAAATCACGTCGTGGACGATGCCGTTGATGTCGAGGAGCTTTTTCTCGGCTCGGCGGCGCGAAAACATCCCGCGGTTGCGGTTGATGACCGCGCTCGCCTGTGTGGCCGCGTCCGCGATGTCCTGCAGCGTCGTGCGCAGTTGATCGATCGGCGGAGGATCTCTTCGCAACCAGCGAAGGCAAGCCCTCGCATTCAAGAGGATCGTGTTGAGCGGCTGGCTGCTCTCGTGCGCAACCGACGCGGCAAACTGAGCCAGCGTCGTGACCCGTGCCACGCGAGCAAGTTCATGACGTGTCTGTTCGAGCGTAATCTCTGCGTTCTTGCGTTCAGTGATGTCCGTATCCGTGCCGATGATCCGCATCGCATGCCCGTCCGGAAGCCGTACGACCGAGCCGCGAGTGAGGAACCAGTGGACGCTGCCATTGCGGTGAATCTTCCGATGTTCCGTCTCTAACGACGACGTCTTGCCCTGCGCGTGCGCGTATGCGTCGATCAGCAGTCGTCCGGCGTCGTCAGGGTGCACGTGTTTCAGCCACGCGTCCAGCCGGTTCTCGATCTCCACGTCCGCGTATCCCAGCGCGCACTTCAGCGCCGGATCGATCCAGATGTCGTTGGTGGCCAGATCCCAGTCCCAGACGCCCACGGACCCGGCCACGGTGGCCAGCGCATAGCGCTTCTCGCTCGTCTGCAGTGCGGCTTCAGCGTTTCTGCGCTCCGTGATGTCGATGCAGGATCCGATGAACCCGGCGAAGGCGCCACCGGGTGCGAATCGCGGGACGCCGGAGTTCAGCACCCAGCGGTACTCGCCGTCAGCTCGTCGCAGCCGGTACTCCTGCTGAAAAGGCCGGCGTTCCTTGAACGCCGATTCGTAGACGGCGAGACACGGTTCCAGGTCGGCGGGATGGACACCCTCCGTCCAGCCGAAGCCAACCTCCTGCTCCGAGGACCGCCCGCGGAACTCGAGCCAGGGAAAGTTGAAGAAGTCGCCGTCCTTGTCGATGTTCGACCGCCACACCATGACTGGGGCGGTATCGGCCATGAGACGAAACCGCTCCTCGCTTTCCTGCAACGCGTTCTGCACGCGGCGGCGTCGGGCGCGCTGGACGAGCAACGCGCCAATCAGCAACGTCTGGAACGCAACCACTGCGGCTGTCCCGATGATGTAGTGACGGTATTGACTCCAGAGCGTCGGCGAGCGAAAGAGGATGACGCTTCCCGGTGGCAACCGCGACTCGCTGATCCCCCAGCGGGCCAGCTGGCGCGCGTCAAACGTCGGGACCTTCGGTACGTGCTCGACGGGAATGTCCTGTGGGCGAGCGCCCCCCGCCACGCGCAGGACAATGTCCGCCGCCTGCGTCGCACCAGCGAGCGGATCGTCGACGATGCCGCCGACGGTGCCGTACCCGATGAGCGATCGCCACGGCGAATAGACCGGGGCAGAGGCCGCGCGCGAGGTCAGGTCGAGGAAATCGGCCTGCTCCAGAGATCTGCCAGTGTCGTGCTGCGACTGCCGTGAGTAGAGGATGATCGATTCACTTGGCAGGCGTTTCACCGTGGCAATCAATTGATCGAGCGGCAGGTCTGTCAGATACGTCAGCGTGAGCCTGCCCTGAAACTTTGCGAGTTGCGCCGAGGCCTCGCGTTCGACGAGCTTGTCGCGGGTCGGCGTGCCGCTGATGATGAAGGCCGAGGTCGCGTCGGGATGCAGGCTGAGCGCGAGATCCAACGTCTTCTCGTAGGCGTCGGGGTTCGTGACGCCGGTCAGCGCCGATTCGGTGTACTGCTTGATTGCCTCGAGAGTGCCAACGTAATAAACGATGGGTGTATCCGGGAAGAGGTCGCGGCGATACTTGAGGAGGAATTCGAGCGGCACCGACCCCCATGCGAACAGCACATCGATCTTGCGGTTCGCGTACTTGAGCCGCAGATAATCGCGCAAGATGTGCCCCTGGGACTCGCCCGGGAAGCGGTCCGGCTCAAAATACTCCGCAAACCGCTCAACCATGCCGGCGGATTGCTGGTTGAGCTCTGTGTGGAACTGCCGATCGAATGTCACCGTGACGGGATGATCGCTGGGATACGAGTAAAGAGCGAGGACCCGCCGAGGGCTGGGAGCACGCTTCGCGCCGTCCGCAGGCGCGACCTCTGTCGATCGCTCGGGCCCGGCAGTCTGCGTCGTGACGATCGACGCGGATGGCGACGACAGTAGGATCGCGATCAGCAGGAGGACACAGCGCTTCATCGACGACCTTCCCGGACGCGTCTCGGCCGCGGCCGTTTCGCATCTTTGCGATTCCGGCGGTGCGGTTACCTCAACAGCGGTGCGAAAGGCTCATCCTCGGTCTTCGGAGTCCGATCCGCGTTCATCTGCGCACGGCGCGCGCGAATTCACGGCGTCCCCGGTAGCGGATCGAGATATCGAGCTCGCGCTGGCATCCCTTCCGGAGTCGCGGCCGGCAGCGTGACCGTAAACGTCGAGCCGCAACCCCGGCCGTCGCTGTTTGCGGTCACAGTCCCACCGTGCAATTCGACGAGATGCCGTACGACCGAGAGTCCCAGGCCCTGCCCGTTGCTGTCGCGGCCCCCCTTGCCGGGTGCGAGCCGGAACGCCTCGAACACGGAAGGCAGGAACACACGATCGATGCCGAGGCCGCTGTCGCAGACGTCGAGGCCGACCGAGGCGCTCGATCGCCAGAGCCGGCAATCGATCGCGCCCGGGGCGGAGGTGAACTTCAGCGCGTTGCCGACGAGATTCGCGACGACCCGTCGAAGGTGAACGTCGATGCCCTCGATGGTGAAGTCAGAGGACGGGGCTGAACAGGAGACGCGGATGCCTTTCTCGCGGGCCAGCGGCTGCACGGCCCTCACCTCGTTCTCGACGAGCGCACGAAAGTCGAGCGGTTGGCCGCGCAGTCCCGACGAGTGCCACGTGGGGAGGAGCACCTCGAGCAGGTGATCGACAAGGGCCATCTGCAGCCGTGTATTCCGTTCGACGACCGTGAGCGCGTGATCGAGCTGCGCGCCGTCATGCTCGTCGCGTTTGAGCAGTGACGCCCATCCGAGAACAACCTGAAGCGGCAGCTTCAGATCGTGGACGATGCCAGCGGCGATAGTCGTCCGGGTCGTATCGTGATCAACCGAGGGCATGGATCGGTGTGCTGTCCTCATGCTCGCCTCCCCGCGGTAAAGCTGTTCGGAAAGTGTAGGCGTGCGGGGGTGTCTGAGCTATTGGACATAGGCCGTACTACGTCGAGGTGCGCGACGTATTTTCGCTGCCACGAGACCAGTGTGCCCACGTCATTTCGTGGAAGTTAAGAATAGAGCGTCAGTGTCAGCATCGATCGCTGGACCGCCAACGAGCCGCAACTCGGCGACAACGCGACCATTTTGATGTTCGCTTCCGAGGCGAACGTTCTATGCCGGCAGCACCGACGCGATTCTTGAGCAGCATGAAGTCGACGATCTCGGCTGTCGCTTCGACGGCCGCGGGTTCGAGCTTACAGCGCAGGCGATGGTGTCGATGTCGGCAGGGCGCTCGCGGCTGTGGGACTGTCACGCGAACCTAGTCGTGGATTTTCTCCCCGACGCATTCGCGCCGACGACGTAGGGTGGCCGGTTACAGCAACCCGAGACACCATTCCATCACCGCCGCGCTCGAACGGAGCGAATAGGCGGTATCCTCAACTGAGGCGTGCGAATGCGGCCTGTTTGCCGGCATCCGTCGCTGAGAACCGTGTGCTCGCACATGGGACG
>AR_comb_assmDRAFT_10326780_pt1 | contig 10290 bp, 9 predicted proteins | sample ArasoioldDNA_FD_10543 | JGI IMG/M metagenome (IMG submission 10543) | reverse complement strand
CTCTCCTCCCCAGAAAAATCGCGTGGTTCAACCTAACCCCTTGAACGTGAGCTCAAACCCATTAGGAATTGGTGTTCCAGGAGCAATAACAGCGAAATCGATGTTTTCTCCACTGTTCAGATTTGCATTTTTATCAAAAGAACTCATTTCCTGCATTTTGAGCTTAGATAAAGAGTGAGAGCTATTATAACTCTCTATAATAGTCTGTAATAATACATTGGCTGACTTTGTTGCCGATGTAGTAGCGATAATATTTCTGTATGTCCAGATATATTTTATTGTTGTTCTTATAGAGACTATCAGTATTAATATCAATAAGCACCACAAGATAATCTTTGATTTCTGATTTTGGAATGTGGTCAGGATCGATCGTAGCATCGGCCTGTCCTATGATTCAGTCAATCAGCCTTGTGTACTTCTAGGCTTGTATGACTTATGTCAGCAGGAAGGTTACGGTACAGAGCACTCTGCACCAACAGTGCTTCGTGTGTCTCTGTAGTCAGAAAGTGACTCCAGTCGAGGAGCAGAATGCGATCAGCCAATTGCACCGTTTCCGGCCGATGCGCCATGGGGAACGTTGTGCGTCCAGCCCTGAGCCGTTGCAAGGCTCCCAAGCTGATACAGGGCTGCGCTATCGAGATAGGCAGTCGGCTCGTCCAGCAAGAAGAGGCGGGGCTGGAAACTTCGCACCACACTTGCCGTCAGCTGTCTAAACGCTTGTGCTGTGCAAAATCCTTGCCAGGATATATGGCATGCTCATGCTGCTAAGTAGAGAGGGCAGGCAACTACCTTCAAGATGAGGTCCGGAGAGTTCTGGAGTATCTCAATATGAGAAAAACTATCATTACGATACCCAGATGGCACCCTGATTTGCGTTGACACTCCATGGCATGGTCCGTAATATCTGGCGGAGACACTGAGGAACAGGGTCATAGCACGTCTTGCTCCTTAATCCCTTTCCCGACTGCGGAGGACGGTGAGGCACACGCGGCTCATGCAACGGCAGACCAGTGATATGGCCCCAGCAGAGCCCCCTGCGCATAGAGCAGTGCGGGTGGCGATACCAGGGACCTGTGGCGAGTTGGTCCAAGGCACGCTCGACGGAGAGCCTTGCCTGATTTCTTGTCCCATCGACTATTACAGTATCGCGGAAGTCTGCTTCCAGCCGTGGGATGGTTGGACGGTGCCCGAGCATGCTCCAAAGACTCGCGCTGCCTTGCATGCTGGTCTGGCCTATCTTGGTCGGACGGCAAGCGGTGGGTACGTGCGTTTGCAGACGAAATTGCCGCGCGGGCGCGGGTATGGGTCGAGTACTGCGGATATTGGCGCCATGCTCTATGCCCTCGGGCAGGCGGCAGGCCAGGGACTCGTCCCGAACGAAGTTGCCAGACTCGCCGTCGATGTGGAGCCAACTGACAGTTCGCTCTTCCCTGGCCTGGCGTTATGGGATCATCGCTATGGCAACGTCTATGAGGACTTAGGGGGCCCGCCAGCCCTGCTGGTCGTTGTTCTGGACCCTGGCGGTGTAGTGGATACACTAGCGTTTAATCAGTTAGATCATCGGAAGGTCCTGCGCCAGCTGGCTCCCCGGCATCGGGCAGCCTTTACCCTCCTGCGCGAAGGACTGCAGCAGGGCAACCTGGAAGCCATCGGAGCCGCGGCGACGCTCAGTGCTAGAGCCCACCAGGCTATCATGACGAATCCCTTATTGGAACCCGCTCTGTCGCTGGCCCGCGAGGTCAGGGCCTTGGGGGTGTGTCGCGCTCATAGTGGCACCTTGCTTGGACTCTTGCTCGACCCCAAGGATGCCGACGTCCTGGCTATCACAGCCCTCGCTGCGCGGCGCTTTGCGCCAGCCGTCACGGTGTTCAGCCGGCCATTGGTGAGTGGCGGGCTGCGCCGGCTGACCGGCACCCAAAGTTGTCCCGCAGGATAATACGCTGCTCTAGAGTCTCCAGCTCATCCCCACTCTACCCTTCGAGGCGGCAGATGCCATCCATGCGAAGCTGTGGAGGGTGATGGCACCATCTGTAGTTTGCCCATCTTGGCTCTCTCCAAAAACGCCATGACCTCGCCTTGACAAGAGCACCAGAGCATAGTAATATGTGTAAAAAATACACTAAGAGGTAAACGATCGCACATGGTGTTGGGCAACATCGCAACACACCCAGTAGCACAGCAAGTGAAAATCGCCGTAGATAATTGTATTTTCACAGTGCTGGAGGACAGGCTGCACCTGTTGCTCATCCAGATGACCAAAGTGCCCTACACAGGGATGTGGGCGCTGCCTGGAGGGCTCATTCAGGATGCGGAGGGTCTCGATGCCGCGGCTGTGCGCATCTTGTATGAGGAGACAGGGGTAGCTGACGTCTACCTCGAGCAACTGTATACATTCGGGCGGCCGGATCGGGATCCGGCAGGGCGCGTGGTCTCCGTAACCTATTTTGCCCTGATTCATGCCGCTGGCATCACGCTGCGTACGCAGCCTAAGTATGCCGACGTACGCTGGTGGCCCTGTGTGACCCTCCCGCCCCTGGCCTACGACCATGATGCCGTGGCTGCCTATGCCCGGCAGCGACTGGAATGGAAACTCGCATACACCAATGTGGTCTGGTCATTGCTGCCGCGTCGGTTCGCCTTGACAGAGTTGCAGAAGGTGTATGAAGCGGTTCTGGGCAGGTCGCTCGACAAGCGCAATTTTCGCAAGAAAATTCTGGCGCTTGGACTCGTTGAGCCAGTGGGGGAAACGGCCATGCGCGGCGCGCATCGGCCCGCCATGCTGTACCGTTTTACGAGCCGAGAGCCGAAACTGATTGACATGTTGTAGCATGAAAATTTTTTACGTTCTTATAGTGTAAAAAATACGCGAAGGATGGCACAATGCAGATCGGTAACCTGCAGGGACGTTACCGGTCGTGGATAGCGGTTATCACCTGTTTGCCGGCCAGCAGGGGATGTATGTCGTCGACCGGCACAACTTGTATCTCTTGAGCATCGTTTAGAAGGAGAGCTACCCATGAGTCATCGTGAACTCCCCATTCCAACTCATTTTGATGCTGATAAAGTCGGCCAGCTCTGGCGTGTCCCCTATCAGGACCGAGCCAGCCAGGCGCCGGCATGGGCCAGGCAGCACGATATCAAGCCAGCGGCGAGTGACAAAGTGAAAATCTGTCTGGTGGCCATCGACGTCCAGAACACGTTTTGCTTGCCAGATTTTGAGCTCTTTGTCGGTGGTCGTTCCGGGCGCGGCGCTATCGAGGACAACGTCCGGCTGTGCCGGTTTATCTATCGCAATCTCGGCACGATTACCGAGATTGCTCCCACCATGGACACGCACACCGCCATGCAGATCTTCCACCCCGTCTTCCTGGTGAATGACGCTGGCGAGCATCCGCAGCCACTGACCCCGATCTCACTGGAGGAAGTCGAAAAAGGCGTCTGGAAGGTGAATCCAGCCGTGGCCAACAGCCTGGCGAACGGCAACTACATGGCGCTACAGCATCACCTCCTGCACTACTGCCGCAAGCTCAGCGAGAAAGGCAAATATCTGCTGATGATCTGGCCCTACCACTCCATGCTGGGCGGCATTGGCCACTGTCTTGTCCCCGCGGTCGAGGAGGCGCTGTTCTTCCACAACCTGGCGCGCACCAGTCAAACCGGCTTTGAAATCAAGGGTGGTAACCCATTGACCGAAAACTACTCAGTACTGCGTCCTGAGGTGCTCGATAGCGTCGACGGACAGCCCATTGCCCAGAAGAATACTCGCTTCATCGAGAAGTTGTTAGAGTTCGATGCCGTGGTTATCGCTGGCCAGGCGAAGAGCCACTGTGTAGCCTGGAGTATTGATGATCTGCTCAGCGAGATTGTCGAGCAGGATCCCCAGCTCGCGAAGAAAGTGTATCTGTTGGAAGACTGCACCTCACCGGTCGTGGTCCCGGGCATTGTAGACTTCACGGAGCAGGCCGATGCGGCCTTCCAGCGCTTTGCCGATGCGGGTATGCATCTGGTGCGCTCAACGACCCCGATGGCGAGCTGGCCCGATCTGGCTTTGTAAGGAGGGGCCCCATGGATATGTCTATAGACATCAACTCCCTAGACATCAACTCCCTGTTTCAGGCTGCCCAGAGGCTCAGAGCAGTGGTGCGCTCTCCACAGCCTCCATGCCAGCGTTGACAATTGCCGACATTGGCGCCATGATCCAGGCCGGCCTGGGAACCCCAGCCTAGAGGCAAGAGGGGGGAGAGGCATTTCCCAAGAGGGTGCGTACTATGCCAATTATCCAATCGCTGTTGGATACCGATTTTTATAAGTTCACCATGGGACACTGGGTTTTCAAGCGCTACCCCAACGTCCCGGTGCGTTACGCTTTCAAGAATCGCACCGCGCGGGTACAGCTGGCGGAGTATATTGATGAAGCGGAACTGCGTCGCGAGCTCGATCACGTGCGCACGTTGCGCATGAATCCCAGTGAGCTGCACTATCTGCGTGGCACCAATGAGTACGGCGACGGCATCTTCAGCGAGGACTATCTGCAATTTCTCAAGGAGCTGTGCTTGCCGCCATACGAACTGGAGTATATGGATGGCACCTACACACTGGAATTTGCCGGCGTGTGGTGCGAAGCGATTTATTGGGAGACGCTGGCGCTGTCGATCATCAACGAGTTGTATTATCGTGCTTGCCTAGAGCGCCTGAGTGCCTTTGAGCGCGACGTGGTCTTTGCCACTGGCACACTGCGGCTAGCGGAGAAAATTATGACGCTGCGCAGCCGGCCTGACATTACCTTTACTGATTTCGGTACCAGGCGGCGCTTCAGCAGAAGCTGGCAGGCCTACGTCGTCCGTGTGCTGGCCCAGGAAATGCCAGGGCAAATGCTGGGGACCTCGAATACTGCCATGGCCATGCAGTACGGTTTGCTCCCTATGGGCACTCTGGCGCACGAGATGTACATGGTGCTGGCGGGGGTTATGGCGCAGAGCGATGACACCCTTCCCGCCTCGCACAATCGTGTGCTGCAAGAATGGTGGGAGGAGTATGGCTGGGGCCTGTCCATTGCCCTGACTGACACGTATGGCAGCGACTTTTTCTTCCGCGACATGACCGCCGAACAGGCGCGCGCCTGGAAAGGGTTGCGTCAGGATTCGGGCGATCCCATGGCGTTTGGCGAGAAAGCCATCGCCTTCTATGAGCGGTATGGCATTGACCCACGTGAGAAGCTCATCGTCTTCAGCGATGGGCTGGACCTGGGCACCATCGTCAAACTCGCCGATCACTTTGCCAGTCGCATACGCGTCAGCTTTGGATGGGGGACGAATCTCACGAACGATGTGGGGTTCGAGGCCCTGTCACTGGTCATCAAAGTGATCGAAGCCAATGGGCACTGTACCGTTAAGCTGACCGATAATGTCGCCAAGGCCACTGGTGAGCCATCGGATATTGAGCGTTTCAAACGCATTTTCGGGTATACGAGCACGATGTTCGAAGCATGTAAGTATTGAGCTGCTGGCGTTTACGTGGCCCGTGTAGTGCGAAACTTGCGCCAATCAATTTCGAGTTTGCGCATTTTGCCACGCAAGGTATGTGGATTGATGTCCAGCAGGCGGGCGGCGCCGTATGGGCCTTCGATACGACCACAGGTCACGGCGAGAGCAGCTTCGATATGCTGTTTCAGCGCTACCTCCAGCGGTATGGGCGTTGCAGCGACAGGCAATGGAGCAGCAGGAACGCGGCCAGTTGTCTGTGGTGTCAACCGTCCATGCGTCATCACTCCAAGGGCCTTGGCAATTTCCAGAGATTTTCCTGCCCCTAAAATAGCAGCCCGATCGATTACAGCCGCCAGCTCTCGGACGTTGCCTGGCCAGGCATAGTGCGTCAAGAGGGTGAGATCTTGTGGTGATGGCAGTTGCAGCGCGAAGCCAAAGCGGACCGCGGCACGCTGGGCTAAATGTTCTGCCAAAGCGGCAATATCTTCGGGGTGCTCGCGCAGTGGTGGCAGCATAATGGGAAACACGGCGAGGCGGTACCACAGATCTTCACGAAAGCTGCCGTACTGCACCATAGTGGCAAGATCCTGGTGCGTCGCAGCTATAATGCGCACGTCTACCGTGATCGGGTGTTCGCCGCCAACGCGCTCAAAGACCCCTTCCTGCACCACCCGTAAAAGCCGCACCTGCGCTGCCAGTGGCAACTCACCAATCTCATCTAGGAAAAGGCTCCCCCCATCAGCACGCTCGAACCAGCCCCTACGGGTGCCTGTAGCGCCTGTGAAACTCCCTTTCTCATGACCGAAGAGTTCAGAGTCAATTAGGTCTGGCGGGATAGCACCACAGTTGACGCGGATGAAGGGGCCGGCAGCGCGCGCGGAACGGGTGTGGATAGCACGGGCGATGACTTCTTTGCCCGAGCCGGTCTCCCCCAATAGGAGGACTGGCACATCGGAGTGACTGACCAGTTCGACACGCTCCATCACTGGGCGCAGGCGCCCGTTGGCCCCGACAATGGTATCTGCCAACTCGGTGCGTCCCAGGCGTCTGAGCAGGGATTGTTTATCAGCTTCAGCGGTCTCCCGGAGGGCGGTGAGTTCACGGAATCGGCGATCATTTTCCAGAGCCACAGCAAGCGGCTCCAAGAGCTCCTGGAGTATCCGCTCATGCAGGGCCGTGCAACGCTGCCGGCTGGCTGCAAGCAGGAGTACCAATCCATAAGTGCCGTGTTCGCTCACCAGCGGGCCAATTAAGAGTTCGCCCTCTATCCCAGCCGGTACTGCAGCCGCCAGGGTCTTGTCGGTCCTGCTCCCTTGACGACACCGTGTTACCTTCCCATGGCGGCACCAGGCCAGGAGGCGCTGCAGAGGTGCATGGGCACAGTCATTCCGGTCGCCAAGAGGCCGGAGAGAAAAGCTCTGCGGGCCAACACCGACGGTTTCGATGCAGCCGCGCTCCGGCTCGATACACCGCATGAGCACCTGCTGCACAGGTACCCAACGTCCTAGGAGTTGGGCGATGTGCGTGGTCAATGTCGCAATGTCGGTATGACGGCCTGTGGCACGCCAGGCATCCAGCATGAACTCTTTGAGTTGGTCCATTGCACTTATCCGTCAAATATCATAGTTGTTCCGTTATATTTGATAGCTAATTCTATCTTATTTAGTAGAAAACCCCTAACCCATGATCTATTCTTATAATAAGTCTAAAAAAACCAATCGCTTTCATCTCCTGGCACGTAAGTTGCTCCACGGTGGACCTGTCATAATATGGAGACCGCGGAACAGAGAAAAGGAATGTGCTTTTATGGCGTTATGGTCTTACGTACTTCAGAAAGTGTATCACCTCACCACGGTTTTGGTCCCTTCGGAAGCACACCCCCGTGGCACACGGGGGTGTCCCCAGGTGCAAGAAGCCATCCTGATCGGGCTCTGCCTGTCGCGTTTTGGGGGGCTCGAGACCAGACTTTATGATGCCATTATGAGCCGCATCGAGTGTTCCCCCCAGGGAGCCTGTACCAATCGCGAGTCAGCGTAGCAGTGCTGCATGCACGGCTCAAGCGCTTGGGTCAGACAACCGATGAGAGGTGTTGGTGGCATGGGCAGCAGATATATACAACATATCCCTAATGGAAAGACTCATGAGCTTCAAAGTACCAATGCGTATCTTTTTGCTCTTCATGATCAGTATTGGCATCATGCCAATGGCTACGGCGCAGCAAGACCCTACCCTCCTGAATGTATCCTACAACCCTATCCGAGAGCTATACCAGGAAGTCAATACCGTGGGGCATGAGACGCAGTATGCCCAAGTCACGCGTGCGGATGGTAAGCCCAAGTCGCTCGAGTTGCTCAATGTTTCGTATGACCCGACACGCGAATTGTGGCGTCACCTCAACGCTATGTTTATCTCGAAGTATCTCAAAGAGGCGAACACGAAATTAGAGATCAAGCAATCTCACGGTGGGTCGAGCACGCAGGCCCGCGCCGTGATCGACGGCCTGGAGGCCGATGTCATCACGCTGGCCCTATGGTCGGATACTGACGCGATCCGCAAGAAGGGCTTGATCGCCGAGCGTTGGGAACAGCGGTTGCCGAATCGTTCGCTGCCCTATATCTCCACGATCGTTTTTGTCGTCCGCAAGGGGAATCCAAAGGGTATCAAGGACTGGCCAGATCTGGTACAGCCAGGGATCGCCATCGTGACCCCTAACCCCAAGACATCCGGCAACGGCCAGTTGAGCTTTTACAGCGCCTGGGGTTCGGTGGTGCTCCGCGGTGGGAGCCGCGAGGACGCCATTGCCTATGTCACCAAGCTATACCAGCAGGTCCCAGTGCTCGACTCCGGCGCCCGTGGGGCGACGACGACCTTCGTGCAGAAGGGCATTGGCGACGTCCATCTGGCGTGGGAGAACGAGGCGCATCTGGAAGTGCAAGAGGCCAATGGTGCCCTGGAACTGGTGTATCCACCGCTCAGTATGTGTGCCGAGCCGCACGTTGCCGTCGTGGATGCGAATGTCGACTACAAGGGCACGCGGGCCGCGGCCGAAGCCTATCTGCAATTCCTCTATACGGACGAGGCGCAAGAGATTATCGCCAAGCACTACTACCGTCCGACGCACGAGGAGATCCTCAAGAAGCATCGGGACACGTTCCCGGAGATGCGGCTTTTCGCGGTGACCGATATCGGCGAAAACTGGGAGGACGTGCACAAGAAGCTCATCGGCGATGGCAGCGTGTTCGACACAATCTATAAGCCGAAGAGGAAATAGCCCATGTCCACCCTGAACCGCAGGATCCTGCCCGGGTTCAGACTGAGCCTCAGTTATGCCTTGACCTATCTCACCATCTTGGTGCTCATTCCGCTTGCGGCCTGCTTTGCCAAGGCGAGTACGCTTACGTGGGGCACCTTTTGGGGCACCGTCTGGACTGAGCGGGCCCTCGCCGCGTACGAGCTGACTTTTGGTGCATCATTTACGGCGGCGGTAGTGGACGTGGCCCTTGGATTGCTCATCGCCTGGGTCCTGGTGCGCTATGAGTTTCCGCTCAAGCCGCTGTTCGATGCTATCCTTGACCTCCCGCTGGCGCTGCCTACTGCCGTCGCCGGCCTCGTCTACTCAAGCCTCTATGTGCCACAAGGGTGGTTCGGGCAGTTCTTAGTACCCATAGGGGTTGAGGGTGCATACTCGCGCCTGGCGATCGTGCTCGTGCTGACGTTCATCGGGTTACCCTTGACGGTAAGGACCATCCAGCCTGTGCTGGCCACCGGCGATGACGAGACTGAAGAGGCCGCAGTGTGCCTCGGCGCGAGTCGGTTCCGGACATTCTGGTACGTCATTCTGCCAACGTTGTACCCCGCCATGGTGACCGGATTTGCCTTGGCTTTCGCCCGCGCCCTGGGGGAGTATGGCTCGGTGGTCTTCGTGTCAGGAAACATGCCGTACAGAACTGAGATCGCACCAGTGTTAATCGTCGCTCGCTTGGAAGAGTTTGCCTACGGTGAAGCGACAGCTATCGCGGTGGTGCTGCTGGTCATTTCGTTCTCGATGCTGATCATCATCAATCTGCTGGAACGGTGGAGCAATCGCTATGGTGGCTGATGTGCGTATGCCTCCGGGCAGCCCAGAGCGACGGACGGCGCTGCAGGATCCCTGGTTGGTGCGATGGGGCTTGATCATAGCGGCAGTCGGTGTCGTTGGTGTGCTGGTGCTCGTGCCAGTCATCAACGTGTTCTACGAGGCCCTGGCACGGGGGGCCGGTACGTACATCAAGAACCTGCTGGCGGATGCGGACACACGTCACGCCATCTTGCTGACGCTCACAGTGGCTCCAGTAGCGGTAGTCTGCAATGTGGTCTTCGGCGTGGCAGCAGCCTGGGCCATCGCACGGTATCAATTCCCAGGCCGGACCATTTTGACGACACTCATTGACCTGCCCTTTTCCGTCTCGCCGGTCGTGGCCGGCCTGATTTTCGTCCTCTTGTTTGGTTTGCAAGGGTACTTCGGACCATGGCTCCGTGCCCATCACCTCAAGATCATCTTTGCCACGCCAGGCCTTATTCTGGCCACGGCATTCGTCACCTGTCCATTTGTTGCGCGTGAGTTGATTCCGGTCATGCGGGCGGTCGGGACCGAGGAGGAAATCGCTGCCCTTAGCCTCGGGGCCAACGGCTGGCAGCTCTTCTGGCGTGTGACAGTCCCCAACATCCGATGGGGCTTGCTGTACGGAGTTATCTTATGCAATGCCCGTGCTATGGGTGAGTTCGGCGCGGTGTATGTCGTGTCCGGCCATATCGCCGGAAAAACAGA
>AR_comb_assmDRAFT_10232010_pt1 | contig 10290 bp, 10 predicted proteins | sample ArasoioldDNA_FD_10543 | JGI IMG/M metagenome (IMG submission 10543) | reverse complement strand
TTCTGCTGCAGCTCGGCGATCGGCTGCTCGAAATCGAGGAAGGTCTGCTTCATGGCGGAGACGGCGCGTGACGCCCGGCGAGCATCATAGCAAAGCAGGGATCGGGCTCGGCCCGCTCCCGGGGGACACCGCGGACGGGAGCGTCAGCGCGCGAGAGCGTCCCAGACCAATTTCGCTCCGGTCGCGAACAGCAGGGCGTAGCTTACCCGGTAGAACGCGCGCTCGGAAACGCGGCGATGCAACCACACGCCGAGTCCGATGCCGAGCGGCGCGAGCGGCGCGAACAGGAGCGCAGCCGCAAGGTTGCCGACGTTGAGCTGGCCGAGGAAATAGTAGGGGACGAGCTTCACGTAGTTGACGACGAAGAAGAAGATCACCGACGTCCCGACGAATACGGTCTTGTCGAGCTTCTGCGGCAGCAGGTAGATCGCGAACGGGGGCCCGCCGGCGTGCGCGAGCGTGCTCGTGAATCCCGATGCGGCGCCCCAGAAGGCACCCGCGACCCGACCGGGGCGCGCGCGCTGTGCGGCCAGGCGCGCGGCAATCCGCTCGGTCAGCCCGAACCCCTGATTCAACGCGAATGCGATGGCGATCGTACCGACGACGAGGCGGATGCCGTCGACCGGGAGTGCGCCGAACGCGAGCGCACCGAGCGCGATGCCGACAAGCGCGCCGGGCAGGAGCGCGCGCACGTGCTCGCGCGACCATTGGGTCCGATACACGCGGACGCCGAAGAGGTCCATCGCGCACAGGATTGGCAGCATGATGCCCGCGGCTTCGGGCGGCGCGATGAAGATCGACATCAGCGGCACCGCAATGCCGCCGGCGGCGCCGAAGCCGCCTTTGGCGATGCCGGTCAGAAGGATCGCAACGACCGCGACCGGATAGAACGCGAGCGGGAATGCGGGCCAGTGCATTCGCGTCGGCGGCGCCGCGCAGCCGGCGGGCGTCAGGGTCCGGGAGAGAGCACTTGCGACGCCTCGCCGCCGCGGAGCCCCGCGCGCGCGCCGCGCCAGGCGGCGAACGCCTCGTTCGCGACGACCGCGGCAAGCACGATCGCACCGCCTACCAGCGCGGCGCGGCCCGGCGCCTCGCCGAGGAACGCCCACACCCAGAGCGGTCCCAGGATCGGCTCGAGCAGCGCGAGGAGCCCGAGCTCGGTGGCCGACAGCGATCGCGAGGCTGCCGTCGCGAGCAGGCATCCGGTGCCGAGCTGGATGCAGCCCATCAGCGCGAGGAATCCGAGATCGCGTGCGGACGCGGCGAAGGGCGGCGCAAGCGTGTAAGCGACGACCAGCGACACGACGCCGGCGATCATGACCTGCGGCAGCATGTCAACCTGCGCGTGGTACTTGCGCAGCACGGTGACCTGGCCCGCGAAGCAGCACGACACGCCGAGCGCGAGCAGATTGCCGGAGAGCCGGCCCGCGTCGAGCGAGTCGGCGAACATGACGACGATGCCGGCGAACGCGACCGCCATGGCGACCCACGTCCGCCCCGGAACCTTCTCGCGGAGAACGAGCCGGCCGGCGATCGCGGCGAGGAACGGCGATACGCTCATCAGCACGAACGTATTGGCGACCGTCGTGCGCGTGAGCGAGCCGATGAAGAAGAAGAACGTTCCCGCGAGGAACAATCCGGATACAAGGCCCGGCCATCCGACGGCGCCCACGGCCCTCGGCATCCGTCGCCCGTTCAGCACGAGCAGGACTCCGGCGACGAAGAGCGCCATGAACAGCGAGCGCCAGAACACGATCTCCCAGGCGTTGGTGATCGAGAGTGCGCGGACGAGGATGCCGCCCGACGACCAGCAGACGGCCGCGACGACCATCGACACGATGGCCCGGCGGTGGCGGGCGGCGGAAGGCATGGAGAGGGGGAGCGGCGTCCCGTCGAACAACAAAAACGCCGGCCGCGGCCAGCGTCGGGAAGAGTGTGAATTGTAACAGCGCGGCTCTAGGGCGGCCACTGCCAGCGCGGACCGCGCCACCGGCGCGAATCCCTTCGATGAGATCGCCGAGCGCGGCAGTCCAGGAGTCAGGCCGCGCGCACCATGTCGACGTGCGCGATGCCGTCCTCGAGATAGGGCTCGGTGACGGTGCGGAAGCCGAGGCTCACGTAAAAGGCCTCGAGACGCTGCTGCGCGGCGATCCGGATCGGCATTCCCGGCCACGTCCGTTCGCAACGCGCGATGCCTTCTTCCATCAGGCGCCGGCCCAGTCCGGACCGCCGGAACGGGGGTGTGGTCAACACTCGACCGATCGACGGTTCCGCGTACTTGGACCCGGGATCGAGCGCGCGGAGATAGATGGCGAGGATCGGCGGATCGCCTGCCCACCCCAGCAGGTGCCAGGCCGCGAGGTCGTATCCGTCAGCATCCTGAAAGGCGCAATGCTGCTCGACAGTAAACACCTGCTGTCGTGCGGCAAGCACCGCGTAGAGTTCGGCGGCGGCAAGGTGCTCGAGCCGAGACCATTGCCAGCGCACTGCGACCTGCGGTGCGGAGCGGACGGCGATCGGCGTGCTTTCCATTGCGCCGAACATAACGCAGAGAACGCCGTGCGTCGAGCGGCTACGTTACCGCGGGGAAGTCGGCGTCGAACGCGCGTCCCATGGCACCTGCGATCAGCGCAAAGTCGGCAGCGGGCACCCGGACCACGCCGAAGCGGAACGCCGCGCCCCAGTGCGTCTTCGAACGGATGAAGGAGAGGTCCGGCACGAGCGGCCGCACGGGCGCAGGCGCCGCATTCAGGAATTCGACATCGAGCCGGAACGGCCGGAAGCCGTCGTCCAGATCGGCCTGATACAGCGTGCCCGAACGCACTCGGCCGATGGCCGTAAACGCTTGCAGCGATGCGCCGTCCGGATGACTTGCGCGTGGCGAGTAATAGGCGAAGCCGTCGCCCGCCCGCATGCGCTCGAGCGGGCCCGCCTTGCCGTGATTGACCTGGGCGAAGCCGCCGGCGGTTGCGCGGTCGACGTGATCCTTCGACACGACGGCGATCCAGAATCTTCGCTCTTTCATCACCCGCTCCCGATCATCCGGCGTACGTCGCGAGCTCACGCGGGTGCGTGACCTCGACCCTCTCCGTCGCGGAGGCTCGCGGTAGGGCGACGACGCGCGGAAGCGCGACGCTGCGTCGAAGCAGTTCGGCGCACAGGACGCCGGCCGACATGACGGCGAGCCCGGCGTTCACCAGCGGCCGCGCGGTCAGCACGACCGCCATTCGCGTATCGACCGCGAACAGCGGGACTGCCGCGTTCAGGAGTGCGCCGAGCGCGAACACGGCCGAGCCCGCGAGTGCGAGCACGACGGCCCAGCGCGGCAATCCGCCGAAGCGCGGACGGCCCCGCTGCACGTGCCGGGCGAGCGCAAACATCGGAAACGCAAGCGTCAGCGCGCCGCCGGCGATCGCGGCGAGCGCGCTCAGGACCTGGACCGCGGCAAGAGAACCGTCGGGAAATGCGCCGAATGCAATGCCTCGACGGACCGCCTGCGCCACGGGCGGCGCGAGCTCGAAGAGAAGCGCGAGTTGCAGCGCGACGAGCGCGCATTGGTAGGCAAACCGAAACATGCACTCACATTAGTCAGCGCGACGGCATGACGCCATCGTCCGGATGGTCGACGTTACCAGATGAACGGAACGAATCGCCGCGTGCGCCGTGCGTACGCCGCGTAGTCCGGATGCGCGACGGCCATCTTCCGCTCCTCGATCCGGGCCTTGGTGACGAGCACGGCGGCGAGGGCGGCGAGCGCGGCCCAGCGCCATGGCACCGCATAGCCAGCGGCGAATCCCGCACATGCGACCAGGATCGCCGCGTACATGGGATGGCGGATCCAGCGATAAGGACCCGACGTGACGAGCCGTCCGCCGGACCTGGGCTCCGGGCGCACGTTGAAGTTGCCAAGACGGTTGGCGGAGAGCGCCCACGCGCCGATCGCCGCGCCGGCGGCGACGACGATCCAGGCAGCGGCGCCGATGCCACGACCTTCCCACGCGACGATGATGACCGCGATCAGCACGAGCTGCAGCATGACGAGCAAGTTTGAAACCACGACGGCGATGGCGCAAGGAGGCTCGACGGAAATCTTACGCCGTCGGATGAGCGCTAGAATCGGGGGCGAGAGGAGACAACGATGAAATCGCATCGCATCGCGGTGATTCCCGGCGACGGGATCGGCAAGGAGACGGTGCCCGAGGGGCTGCGCGTGCTGGAGGCCGTCGCCGGGCGCTTCGGCATTGGTTTCGAATGGAGCCACTTTGCCTGGGACTGCGACCACTACCTTAAGCACGGCCGGATGATGCCCGAGGACTGGTACGAGGCCCTGTCGCCGCACGACGCGATCTTCTATGGTGCGGTTGGCTGGCCGGCTAAGGTGCCGGATCACGTCTCGCTCTGGGGTTCGCTGATCCCGTTCCGCCGCCGCTTCGACCAGTACGTGAACCTGCGGCCGTGCCGCCTCATGCCGGGTATCCCCACACCGCTCGCCAACCGCAAGCCGGGCGACATCGACTTCGTCGTCGTCCGCGAGAACACCGAGGGCGAGTACTCGTCGGTCGGCGGACGCATGTACGACGGGACCGACCGCGAGATCGTGTTCCAGGAGTCGGTGTTCTCGCGCAAGGGCGTCGACCGGATCCTAAAGTTCGCGTTCGAACTCGGCGCGACGCGGCCCGCGCAGCACGTGACCTCGGCCACCAAGTCGAACGGCATCTCGATCACGATGCCGTACTGGGACGAGCGGTTCAAGGAAATGGCGGCTCGCTATCCCAAGATCCGGACCGACCAGTTTCACATCGACATTCTCACCGCGCATTTCGTGCGCTTCCCCGACCGCTTCGACGTCGTCGTCGCCTCCAACCTTTTCGGCGACATCCTGTCCGACCTCGGACCGGCGGTCTGCGGCACCATTGGCATTGCGCCCTCGGCCAACATCAATCCCGAGCGCGAGCACCCCTCGCTGTTCGAGCCGGTGCACGGCTCGGCGCCGGATATCGCTGGCAGAGGGATCGCGAATCCGATCGGACAGATCTGGTCAGGCGCACTGATGCTCGACCATCTCGGGCACGCCGACGCGGGGGCCGCAGTCGTGCGCGCGATTGAGGGTGTTCTGACCGACCCGAAGGCGCCGCGCACGCCCGACATGGGCGGCAAGGCGACGACCGTCGAACTCGGGAAGGCGATCGCCGCGGCGATCTAGAAGCGATCTGGGGCGCGGGGCCGCAGACTCGGCCTGCTCGCACGGCCGCACGCTCCTTCATGTCCACGCGCCCACCGCATCCGGCGGTCTTCCTGTTCCTGATTGCGCCGTTCGGCGTGGTCAGCGGGTATCTGACGGTCGCGATTGCGTACGAGCTCACGCAAGCGGGCGTCGGCGTCGAGGAGGTCGCGGCGCTCGTCGCGTTTAGCTTCCTGCCGCACACGTGGAAGTTCCTGTGGGCGCCGGTCGCGGACACCACGCTGTCGCGCAAGACGTGGTACGTGCTCGCGAGCGGCGTGACGGCGATCGGCATCTTCGCGACCGGCGCCGTGCCTGCCGACGCGCGCTCGCTGCCTTGGCTCTACGGCGTCGTGCTCGTCTCGAACGTGGCCGTGACGTTCCTCGCGATGTCGTCAGAAAGTCTGATGGTCTACAACACGCCGCGACAACTGCAGGGCCGCGCCGGCGGCTGGTTCCAGGCGGGCAATCTCGGCGGCAACGGGCTCGGCGGCGGCGTGGGATTGTGGCTCACGCAAGGGCTGCCCGAGGCGTGGATGGCCGGTGCCGCGCTGGCGGTTGCCTGCATGCTGTGCGCCGCCGCGCTCGCGTTCGTACCCGAGCCGCCGGCGCTGCCGCGCACTGGCCATTACGGTCGTCGCATCGTCGACGTGCTGCGGGACCTGTGGCAGGTGGCGCGCACGCGCGCCGGTTTCCTCGCGCTGCTCATCTGTTTCCTGCCGATCGGCAGCGGCGCCGCCAGCAATCTCTGGTCGGCGGTCGCCGACGACTGGCACGCGACGGCGGACACGGTCGCGCTCGTGACCGGCGTCGTGTCGGGCATCGTATCGGCCTTCGGGTGCCTCGTCGGCGGCTACGGCAGCGACCGCATGGACCGCAAGATCGCGTACGGCGCGTATGGCCTGCTGATGGCCGCGTCGACGGTCGCGATGGCGCTCGCGCCGCGCACGGAATCCATGTACGTCGTGTTCACGCTGGTCTACGCGTTCATCCAGGGCTTGACCTACGCCGGGTTCACGGCCGTGGTCCTGGAGGCGATCGGCCTCGGCGCGGCGGCGACCAAGTACAACGTGTACGCGTCGTTGTCGAACATGCCGATCGCGTATGTGACGTTGCTCGACGGCTGGGCGCAGGCACGCTGGGGTGCGTCGGGCTTCCTGCTGGCAGAAGCCGCGATCGGCGTCCTCGGCCTCGTCGTGTTCTTGGCCATCGCGCTGGCGCTGCCGAGGAGGACAGCACGCTGATGCCGGCTTTTGCACCACGCCCGGGCAGACGCCGTTGAGCCAAGTCAATATCCGGGCTCAAGACTTGGGCGTATCCTCTCCGGCTTTCCGGGCGGCTCCGGTAGGGGAGCTGTCGCGAGCGTGTAGCATCGAGCGGGGAATGTCGTGATGATCGGCGCCGCGCGCCATGTTCATGAGGGGGCAGTTCAGATGAAATCGTCGTTTCGTCAAACGCGCGTCGGCATCGGCCTGACCGCCTTCGCTCTCCTCGCTCTCGCGGGCTACTTCTCGGCGCCAGGCGCGCAGACCAAGCAGGAGCCGCGCGACGCGGCGAACGGGTCTCGGACGGTCCTTGCTCAGGCTGCTCCCGCCACACCGGCACCCGCCGCGCAGCCCAATCCCGATCGCAACGCCTACTTCGGCGAGACGCACGTTCACACGAGCTGGTCGCTCGATGCGTTCAGTCTCGGGAACATCACCACGACGCCGGCCGACGCCTACAAGTACTTCAAGGGCGAGCCGATCAAGCACCCGCTGGGCTACGACGTCAAGATCGACACGCCGCTCGACTGGGCCGGCGTCACCGACCACTCCGAATACGCCGGCGTGGTCCAGCTTGCGAACGATCCGAGCTCGCCGGTCAGCAAGCTTCCCGCTGCACAGCCGCTGATCCTGAAAGCAAGGACGAAGGAGGACATGGAGAAGCTCGCCCTGTACATCATCAACAATCTCGGCGGCGGACCGCCCGTCAAGGCGCTCATGTCCCCTGAGATCACCGGAGGCGTCTGGAAGAAGATCATCGAGATGGCAGACGGGGCCAACGAGCCGGGGAAATTCACGGCGTTCTGCTCCTACGAGTGGACTTCCATGCCGAACAACATGAATCTCCACCGCAACGTCTTCTTCAAGGAGTGCGGGAAGACACCGGCCCAGCCGTTCAGCGCGCTGGATTCGCCACACCCCGTGGATCTCTGGAACTGGATGGATGGCCAACGCAAGGCCGGCAACGAGCTGCTCGCGATCTCGCACAACGCCAACCTCTCCGATGGACGCATGTACCCGATCGAGGTCGACACCAAAGGCCGCCCGATCGATGCCGCCTATGCCGCTTCGCGCGATCGCAACGAGAAGTTGATCGAGATCAAGCAGCTCAAAGGCACGTCGGAAACGCACCCGCTGCTCTCGCCGAACGACGAGTTCGCGAGCTTCGAGATCATGTCGATGCTGCTCGGCAATCCGCCGGGACGCATTCCGCACATCGTCGGCAGCTACGCCCGGCAGGCGCTCAAGGACGGGCTCGCGATGCAGGACGCCAAGGGCTTCAACCCGTACAAGTTCGGTTTCGGTGCCGCCTCCGACTCGCACAACACTGCGGTGCCGTACCGCCAGGACAACATGTTCGGCGGTCACTCGTTTCTGGACGGAACGCCCGAGGCGCGCATGTCCGGCAATCTCGTCGGCGGGATGTTCGACGCACGCGCCGAGGGCACGTCCGGCCTGACCGGCGTGTGGGCCCATGAGAACACGCGCGCGTCGCTCTTCGAGGGCATGCGGCGCAAGGAGACGTTCGCGGTCAGCGGTCCGCACATCAAGGTGCGCCTGTTTGGCGGCTGGGAGTACGGCGCGGACACGCTCGCGGCCGCTGATTGGGTCAAGACCGGCTACGCGAAAGGCGTGCCGATGGGCGGCGATCTGCTGCCGGCGAAAGCCAAGGCTCCGACGTTCATGGTTTGGGCGGTGAAGGATCCGACCTCCGGCAACCTTGACCGCATCCAGATCGTCAAGGGCTGGGCCAAGAACGGTCAGAGCTTCGAGAAGATCTTCGATGCCGTCTGGGCCGGCGAGCGCAAGCCCGACAAGTACAGCGGGGTGGTGCCGCCGGTCGGCAACACGGTCGACGTCGAGAATGCGACGTACACGAACACGATCGGCGCGGCGGAGCTCAAGACCGTGTGGACCGATCCGGAGTTCGATCCGGGCGTGCACGCGTTCTACTACGCGCGCGTGCTGGAGATCCCGACACCGCGCTGGACGACGATTCAGGCGAAGCAGCTCAAGATCGCGCCGCCCGACATGGTGGCGGCGACGCTCCAGGAGCGGGCGTGGAGCTCGCCCATCTGGTACACGCCGAGCGCCGACGCGAGCAAGAGCGCCAAGCCGGGGATCACAGTAGCGGATCTGAAGAAGAAGGGCGCTGTTGCCCTCAACGATGCCCAGCTGAAGGCGCTGATCGTCGAGAAGTCGACCTGGCTGCAGAACAACGTCACGGGCGACAAGTACATGATCATCTATGGCGCCCTGGGCAAGGGTGCCGCGGCCAAGCCGCTCACGTCTGCAGAAAAGGGGTTTTTCACTCAGCGCTTCCCGGTCGATCAGGGTCAGCTCCAGCTGCGGTACGTGGGCAGGAAGATGGCGCTGCCCGGGCTGACCGGCAACGCGAACGAGTCGAGCGAGCTTGGGCTCACCCGGGAGTACTTCCTGAAGGATGGGAAGATTGTCAACGCGCTGGCCGGCACGCCAATCGAGATCACCGTGTACAAGGTGGGCGACAAGTACGTGGGCGCGCGCAGCAACGAATTCGGGTATGCCAACTACGAGATCATCAAGGCGCAGGCAGAGGTAAGTCCGCTGCGGTGACCCGTACATGATGCGGTGGCTTTTCGCAGCGTCGTTGCTTCTCGCGAGCATCGGCGCCGCCGCCTGCCCGCTCTGCCTAGGCGCCTACCAGTCATCGCAGGCGGACCAGCTGGTCGCGCTTTCGCACGCCGTACTGGCCGTGCCAGCCGGCAACGGTTATCGCATCGTGGAACTGATCAAAGGTGGGCGCGCCGCAGGTGGCGTGATCGACGAGTCCGCCGTGCAGCTCAAGATCGCACCGTCCGGGAACGGCAAACCGCTGCTGCTGGTGCGCGACGAGACATGGCCCACGTGGGTCAGTGTCGGCGCGATCGGCGCCGAGCACGCGCGGTGGCTGCGCGTCATCGCCTCGGGCAAGCGCGGGACCGCGATGAACGCCGGGGAGTGGCGCGATCGCGTCGCGCTGATGGTCCCGTATCTCGAGCACCCGGACCCGCTCGTCGCCGAGTTCGCTTACGGTGAGCTCGCGGCCGCACCGTACGCGGCGCTGCTCGCGTCCAGGTCGCGCATCGCGGCGCCCGCGGTCCGGCGTTGGCTCGGCGATCTTGCGCTGGCCTCGCGGCAATCGCTCTATCTGCTGCTCCTGGGGATCGCGGGCGATGCGAAGGATGCCGCGAGGCTCGAGCCTCAGCTCGATGCCACGTGGGATGCGGGCGACACGGCCAACTTGGGCTCGCTGATCGCCGCCGATCTCCAGCTGCGCGGACCGGCGCGCGTTGCGTGGGTCGACGAGCATTACCTCCGCGATAGCAAGCGCGCGACACCGGAGATCGAGGCAGCGCTGCTGGCGCTAAGCGTGCACGGCAACGCGAACGCGGCGATCCCGCGCGATCGTGTGATCCAGTCGTACCGCCTGTTCATCAAGGAGCACAAGGACATCGCGGGATTCGTCGCCCCGGATCTCGCGGCGTGGAAGTACTGGGACGCGGTGCCGGAATACGTGGCGATCATGAAATCGGACCTGCGCCAGCAATACCCGTCCCGGCTCGCCATCGTCGCCTACCTGCGGGAGAGCCCGGACGCCAACGTGCTCGGCATCGCGTTGTCCGAATCGGCAACCCCGCCTCGGGCCGCAAGCGGAATTCAGGTGGCTCCGCAATGATCGCTCATCGGCCGGGGTGACGCGGACACCCTCGAGGAATCCGGGGGCCGACTGTGCGATCATTCCGATCGTCAAGCCGTTGAATCCCGCGCGATAGCCGTCGCTTT
>AR_comb_assmDRAFT_10012078_pt1 | contig 10290 bp, 13 predicted proteins | sample ArasoioldDNA_FD_10543 | JGI IMG/M metagenome (IMG submission 10543) | reverse complement strand
CGTTGTGGCCGTAGCGTTCAGTTCCGGGCGTGAGCGGGCGAACGCGCTCGCGCCCGGGCCCCCAGAACGCGCATCCGGAATAGCCGGGGCCGGCTCCGGTCTACCCGGCTGAAGACGCCTCACGCGGGAGCTTCACCATGCACCATCGAATTGCATTCATCGCGGGCATCGCTGTGGCGTCGCTTCTCCTCGGGTCCACGCTGGCGGCATCGGCCCACGAGGGACATGCGGCGCACGATGGGCATGCGGCCGCGGCCCCCGCGTCGGATCCGAAGCTCGCTGCGGAGGCTCCCTTCCTCGCGGAGAACGCCGCCGCGATGACCCGGATGATGGACGGCATGGCCGTGAAGCCGACCGGCGACGTCGACCGGGACTTCGTCGCGATGATGGTTCCCCATCATCAGGGAGCCATCGACATGGCCGTCGCGGTGCTTCGCCACGGCCACAACGAGCAGCTGCGCCGCTTGGCGCAGGAGATCATCGTCACCCAGCAGCAGGAGATCGCCGCGATGCGCATGGCACTCGGCGACCCACTGCCCCCTTCAGCCCCCGCACCCACGCAGCCGGCGCGAGCGAGTCACTAGGCGCGGCCAAGGACAGCGAACATGGATTCGAGCACACGACGTCCTCTCTTCATCGGGACCCTGCTGGCCGCTTCGCTGATCGCCTCACCGGTTCCGGCCAGCGCGGGCCAGGCTCCCGGGGCGGCATCTGCCCCGGATGTCCCGGTGAGCCATCGCGACCGGGTCTACGCGGCGGAGCAGTTCTCGAACACGGTCTCGGTCACCGACCCGGCCGACAACACCCTCGTCGGGGTCATCCGCCTGGGTGAGCCACAACCGACGAACTTCAGCCCGCTCTACCGCGGCCAGGTCCTCGTGCACGGCCTGGGCTTCTCGTCCGACCACCGCACGCTCGCGATCGTGTCCATCGGGAGCAATTCGGTGACCTTCATCGACACCGCCACCAACGCGGTGAAGCACGTGACCTACGTTGGCCGGTCGCCTCACGAGGCGTTCTTCACCCCGGACGGATCCGAGGTCTGGGTCGCGGTGCGCGGCGAGGACTACATCGCGGTGCTGGACGGCTCGACCTTCGAGGAGAAGACGAGGATCAAGGTCCCGAACGGGCCGGGGATGCAGATCTTCTCGCCCGACGGCCGCTACGGCTACGTCTGCTCCTCCTTCACGCCGGAGACCGTCGTCATCTCGGTCGCAGACCATCGAATCGTGGGGCGGGTGAAGCAGGAGAGCCCCTTCTGCCCCAACATCGCCGCCTCGCCGGACGGGACCCAGGTCTGGTTCACGCTCAAGGACATCGGCAAGACCCAGGTGTTCGACGCCCGTCCCCCGTTCGGACTCCTGAAGACCCTGGACACCGGGCCGATCACCAATCACGTCAACTTCGCCCGCACTCCGAAGGGAACGTTCGCTTACGTCACGGTCGGGGGGCTGAACCAGGTCAAGGTCTTCAAGACGACCGACTTCAGCCAGGTCGCGACCATCCCGGTCGGAAACCTTCCCCACGGCATCTGGCCCTCGGGCGATGGCACCCGGATCTACGTGGGGCTCGAGAACGCGGACGCGCTGGCCGCGATCGACACCGCATCGAACAAGGTCATCGGCAACGTTCCGATCGGGCAGGCCCCACAGGCGCTCGGCTACGTGCCCGGAGCCGTGCCCACCGGGGATGGCAAGAGCGGGCTACAGCCGCTCGCGACCTCCGGCTCCGTCGCGCACCTCGCGCTCGCCCCGAAGGCCGGAGGTCAGAAGGGGGACCCGACGCCGAGCACCGTCTCGCTGTTCGACCAGGGGCTCACCCAGGTCCTGCAGGCCGCGGTCACCGGGCTCGAGCCGAAGAAGCCGTACGTTCTCGCGCTCGCGAGCAAGCCCGACGGGAGCGGGCCGCTCGAGCCGCTCTCGGCGTTCATGACCAACCCCGCCGGTTCGGCGATCGTCAACGCCGTTGGTCCCATCCGGCAGATCGTGAAGGACGGGAGCGCGGAGGCCAGGCGCTACCTGGTCGTCGCTCCGGGCACTCCCGACCACCCAGGTGCTCCGGTGCAGGTCCAGGCCGCTCAGCCATGAGCGAGATGCTCCTTCTCGTCGAGCCCCAGATCCCCGCGCTGCGGCGCTACGCGCGGGCGTTGACCCGGGATCGCGACGCGGCGGATGACCTCGTGCAGGACTGCCTGGAGCGCGCCATCAGCCGGTGGCACCAGTGGCGAGAGAAAGGCAATCCCAGAGCCTGGCTCTTCAGCATCCTCCACAACCTGGCGGTGAACCGGCTCGCGAAGAGGGGCCCCACCCGGGAGCTGGCGATCGAGGACGCCGACGAGGGCGCGCTGGCGCGACCTGCGCAGCAGCCCGACCGGGTCCAGCACGGTGACCTCCTCCGCGGCCTCGAGCAGCTCAACGAGGCGCAGCGCAGTGTCCTGCTGCTGGTCGGCGTGGAGGACCTCACGTATGCCGAGGCCGCCAGGGTCCTCGACGTGCCGATCGGAACCGTCATGTCTCGACTGTCGCGAGCGCGGGAGAAGCTGGCGCAGATCATGGAGGGCAACGTCGTCGACACCCCCGCGACTCAACCCGTTCTCAGGAGAATCAAGTGACCCGGCCCATCAGCGAGGAGGATCTCCAGGCCTACGTCGACGAGGCGCTCGAGCCGGAGCGCCGCTCGGAGGTCCAGGACTATCTCTCCGGCAATCCCGACGAGACCCGTCGCGTCGAGCGTTACCGGGCGCAGCGGGCCGCTCTGCGGGCGGCGCTCGCGCCCATCGCCACGGAGCCGCTGCCCCCCGAGCTGAACCTCGCCCGGATGATCGAGGCGCGGCGCCGCCCCCGCATGGAGTGGACGCGCTGGGCCGCGGCTGCCGTGGTCCTCCTCTGCGTCGGGGGAGCGACCGGGTGGTCGGTGCGCGGAGCGACGCAGCGCGAGACCCACGGCATCGTGGCGCTCGCCGGCGAGGCGGCCGACAGCTACCAGGTCTACGCCTCCGACCGGGTGCGGCCGGTGGAGATGGATGAGAGCGATCGGGCGGGACTGGTCCAGTGGGCGTCGGGACGCCTCGGCAGGCAGGTCTCGGTCCCTGATCTCTCCGCCTCCGGCTATCGGTTCATGGGAGGACGGCTGGTCCCGACCCCGCATGGCCCCGCGGTGATGTTCATGTACGACGACCACCACGGCACGCGGCTGGTGCTCTTCAGCCGGCAGATGACCGTCGATCAGAACACGCCGATGTCCCGGCACTCCCGGGACGGGGTGGAGGGCGTCGCCTGGTCGAACGAGGGCGTCGGATACACCCTGGTGGGTCCGAGCTCGCCCGGGCTCAAGCCGCTGGCTGACGAGGTCCGGCGTCAGGTGAGCACGACGCTGTAGTCCTCAGCCTGGCTTCCAGGGCCGCAGCAGGACCACGAAGACCAGGTAGTGCGTGACCAGCAGCGCCGGGACCCAGAACGCGGGGATCCAGTACGCCGCGCCCATGAAAGGGAAGGCGCGGTGGACGGTCGCCAGGTAGATGGCGTGGAGGAGGTCCAGTGTCCCCTCGATGTTGAAGATCCATACGAGCGGACGGGCGAGTGCGCTGCCCTTCAGGACGAAGGGGAGCGCGACGAGGGCGAGGACCGCAGCCAGGAAGTCCCCCCAGGCTGCCGGTGTCGTGAACTCGGGCGGAATCCCGGGGTAGGTCGCTCCCGGCGCCAGGAACATGAGGCCCAGATTCCGGAACGCGTGAAGGAGGAGGATGGGCGTGAGGATTGCCCGCGAGCTGACGTGGGCCATCCGGGGAACGACGTAGATCCGCGCTGCGATGCCGAACACCAGCGTGGTGAACAGAAGATTGACGGTCAGGATGTTCACGGTGACCTCCTGCCACCCCTCACACCGAACGGCAGGTGCATTGGACCCCCGTTCAGCCCCGGCGCGCCAGGTGGTCGAGGAGAAGGTCCCAGACCACGCGCACGCGCGGAACGTCGCGCAGCGCCCGGTGAGTGACGAGGTAGAGGACGTCGGTGGGGAGCTCGGCCGCGGCGTCGCGGAGCCCGGGGGCGAGCTTCACAGGGATCAGGCCGTAGTGGGCGAGGCTCGGCTCGGGAAGGAGTCCGATCCCCACGCCCGAGGTCACCGCCGCGACCTGCACCCGCAAGCTGTCGGACCGAAGCGCTGGCTCCCGCGTGACATGCCGCGTGAGCCAGCGCGCCGGCGGAATGCTCGCCAGACGTTCGCCCCAGGCGATCCAGGGCGCGTCCGTCCACCGGCGCAGGGTGCCGAGGTCGCGCGCGAGCTCCGGCGTGGCAGCGACCACCCAGGCGACGTTCCGGAGCTGGGTCATCACCAGATCCCCGCGGACCGGTCGCACGGTCCGGAGCGCGAGGTCGGCCTCGCGACGGGTCAGGTCGAGCGTGGCCTCCCCGGGGTCGATCTCCAGGGACAGCGCCGGATGGCGCGCGAGCAGCCCCGGCACGAGCGGCACGAGCACCACCTCGGCCACGTCGGCCGGGCAGGCGATGCGCACCCGGCCCGAGACCTCGCGCTCGAGTCCCTCGGCCGCGGTCGTGAACCGGGTCATCGCCGCCTCGATCTCCTCGGCGACCGGCAGGAGGTGCTCGGCGGCCTCGGTCGGCAAGATGCCCTCCCGGCCACGGTCGAACAGCGTCGCCGCCAGCGCTTCCTCGAGCGCGCGGAGACGGCGCGACACAGTCGACGGGTCCACCCCGAGCACGCGGGCTGCCGCCCCGACCGTCCTTGCACGATGCAGAGCCAGGAAGAGCTTCACGTCGTCCCATTGCATGAATGCAATGATGACCGTCAAAAATGCCTGCAGCGAGGCAAATCTGCAGGACATAGGTCTCTGCCCGAAAGGGAGGAGACCGTCGATGAAGACAGCGAGGAGCACGTTGATCGTGGGCGGGAACGGAAAGACCGGGCGCCGGGTGGCCGAGCGGCTGCGAGCGCAGGGAGTCCCCATCCGGCTGGGATCGCGGTCCAGCGCGCCGCCCTTCGACTGGAACGACGAGAGCACCTGGACTTCCGCGCTGGAAGGAACGAGGGCGGCCTACATCACCCACGCCCCGGACCTCGCCGTCCCCTGAGCAGCGGAGCACGTGAGGAGCTTCGTCCGGCGGGCGGTGGGTGCTGATGTCGAGAGGCTGGTGCTCCTCTCCGGACGCGGGGAACCGCACGTCCACCCCGCCGAGGAGGCGGTCCGGGAGAGCGGAGTGGACTTCACCATCCTCGAGGCGGCGTTCTTCGCTCAGAACTTCAGCGAGGGTGCGCTCGTGCCGGTGGACGGAGAGATCGTCTTTCCCGCGGGCGAAGTCGCCGAGCCCTTCCTCGACGCCGACGACATCGCCGACGTCGCGGTCGCCGCGCTCACCGATGACTCACACGCCGGAAGGACCTACGAGCTCACCGGTCCCCGGCTCCTGACGTTCGAGGAGGTCGCCAGGGAGATCGCCACCGCCTCGGGCCATCCGATGCGCTACCGCCCGGTCAGCTCCGAGGAGTACGCCGCGCTCCTGGCGCCGCACTTCCCCGCCCAGGAGGTGACCTTCCTCGTCGAGCTGTTCACGTACCTGACCGACGGCCACAACGCGCATCTCGCCGACGGTGTGCAGCGCGCGCTCGGTCGTGCGCCTCGCGACTTCCGGGACTACGCGCGAAACGCGGCGGCCGCGGGAGCCTGGGCACGATGATTCCCCGCGTCCTGTCCCTGGCCACCTTCGGCACCGCGCTCGGCTGCGCGCTCATCGCCGGTGCGTTCTTCGCCTTCTCCACCTTCGTGATGAAGGCGCTCGGGACCCTGCCGCCGTCTCAGGCAATCCGGGCGATGCAGGCCATGAACGTCTGGGCCCCCACCGGGCCGTTCCTCCTCGTGCTCGTCGGAACCGCCGCGGCCTGCGCCGGTCTGACCGTCCAGGCACTCCTCGGCTGGAGTCAGCCGGGGGCGCTGCTCCGCCTCGCGGGCAGCCTGGCCTACCTGCTGGGAGGCTTCGGGGTGACCATGGCTGCGAACGTTCCGCGAAACGATGCGCTGGCCACGCTGGATCCGGACTCGATGAGCGCCGTTGCCGCCTGGACGGACTACCTGTCCGGCTGGACCAGCTGGAACCACGTGCGGACGGTCGCAGCGCTCCTGGCGACTGCGCTGCTGATCCTCTCCCTCGTCTCGCCCGGCGGAAGCGCCGAGCCCTGAGCGGCGCTCGGCAGCACTCCTCGGAGGGAAGATGATACGGAGAGCTCGAGGACAGCCGCATGACGACGCCCACCCGCGACGAGCTTCTCTCGGTCATTGCCGAGAACCGTCGCGCATTCCTCTCCTTCCTCGAGCGCCGGGTGGGCCACGGCGAGACCGCAGAGGACCTTCTCCAGGAGGCGTTCGCCCGGAGTCTGGACAAGGTGCCGCTCGAGGCGGAGGAGAGCGTCACTGCCTGGTTCTACCGGGTGCTCCGCAACGGGGTCATCGACCACTACCGGCGCCGCGGCGTGTCCGAGCGCGCGCTGGCCACGCTCCAGAAGGAGCTCGAGGAGGCGCCCGCCGAGCCATCGCCCGACGAGCGCGATGCGGTCTGCCGCTGCGTCACCAGACTCTCCGAGACCTTGAAGCCGGAATACGCGCTGGCGCTGCGCAGGGTGGAGGTGGAAGGCGTCTCGGTGCGCGATCTCGCGGCCGAGGTCGGCATCACGCCGAACAACGCGGCGGTGCGCCTCTTCCGGGCCAGGGAGACGCTCCGCAAGCGCGTGGTGCACTGGTGCGGCTCATGCGCCGAGCGCGGATGCGTGGACTGCTCGTGCGGCGAGCCCGGAACCACCGGCTGCGCACACGAGACGTGAGCCGTGGGAGGCCGGATCGGCTGCCTCCCACGGCGATGCGGTCGCCGCGCTACTTCGCCTCTGCGCAGGCGCAGCCCCCGGCGCACTCGCAGCGCTTCACACAGGTGCAGCCGGAACCGCAGCGGCAGGGCTCCGTGGAACCGCAACCACAGGAACTCTTCTCGCAGCGGCACTCGTTCGAGGACGGCATGGTGTGTCTCCTTGGGGTGTGCAGCAGGCACCGTTGCCCGCTGTCACCACCCGCTGACGCAGCGCCTGTCGGGGCATTACACCCCGCCGGCAGAGGCAGGTGGGGCCGGAGATCCCCCCGGTCCGGGCCCAGGCCGGGCGCGGGCCGGCGTCGAGGAGCTCCGGATCGTGAGAGAACCGCGGCCGCACCTGTCCTGCGAGCGCCAGGGCCGTGAAGGCGAGGGAGGGAAGCAAGGGCATGCTCATCGGCCGCCGACGACGCGCCAGCCCGCGGGCTCTTACAGGTCGGCCGCGGATCGCCCTCCGTCCACCACGCGCCTCCGACCGCGACGAGCTCCTGCGCCTGGTCCGGGCGAGCCGTAGCCTGCACCGCCCCTGGTCGCATCCGCCCACGGACGCAGCCGCGTTCCAGCGCTTCCTGCGCCGGAGTCGCGAGCCGTCGGTCAGGTCCCTCCTGGTCGTCCGCCGCGAGGACGGCAGGATCGTCGGCGCCTTCACCCTCTCGCAGATCTTCCTCGGAGGCTTCCGGAGCGCCTACCTCGGGTACTGGGTCGGCCTACCGTACGCGGGTCAGGGCTACATGACCGAGGGCATGGCGCTCCTGCTCCGCCATGCGTTCCGACGCTTGAAGCTCCACCGGGTGGAGGCCAACGTGCAGCCCGGCAACGCCGCGTCGCGCGCGCTCGTCCGACGAACCGGGTTCCGGCAGGAGGGTTTCTCGCCCCGGTACCTCAAGGTCGGTGGCCGCTGGCGCGACCACGAACGCTGGGCCATCACCGTGGAGGACCTCCAGTCGTCGCGCCGCCGCGCGCCGCCGCGGTGATGGGTCCGGCTATGCGCGGCTCGTGGGAGCGGGTGGCGGAGCCCCGGAGTCGCGGACGTGCAGCCATGTCAGCGATGCGTACGCGCCGAGCCAGGACCCGATCGCGGCGAACACCACGTAGATCCAGGAGTGCGTGTAGCTGATGACCGCGAACGCCGAGAGCAGGTACCAGCAGCTGCTCCAGCTCGCCGCGGCGAGGCGGCGTCGGGCCACGACCGCCGAGGTGAAGAGCACGTAGACCGCATCCGTCAGGGCCGTGGAGAGAAGGACTCCGGCGGCGAGCAGCGGGCGGATCTCCACAGGGTCGAGCACGAGGGACCTCCGCGGGTCGGCGTGTCACGTCAGCCTGCCGCCCCTTCGCCCCATGTACTCGATCCCGCGCTCCCGCTCAGCGGTAGACGAGGACCGGGACCTTGCTGTGGGTGAGGACCTTGGTCGTCTCGCTGCCGAGGAGGAGCCCGGCCACGCCACTGCGCCCGTGCGAGGCCATGAAGACCACGTCGCAGCCACGCTCCTTCGCGGTGTTGATGATCGCCTCGAAGGGCCGGCCATTCACGGCCCGCACCGTCTCCACCGGGACCCCGATTGCAGCGGCGGTCGCCTTCACCCGCTCCAGCGTCTTCTCCGCGCGAGCGGCCTGCGCCTTCTCGTACTCGGGCTCCGAAGCGACCAGCATCATTGGCTCGGTGCCGATGAACTGGAACGGCTGTGTCACCGTGAGCGCCGTGGCCTTTGCGTCGAGAGCCTTGGCCAGCGTCAGCCCTGCGGCCTCTGCCTTCGCTGAGAGGTCCGATCCATCGGTCGGAATGAGCACGTGCTTGTACATGACGACACCTCCGACCTTCGCGTATCGCAGCGGGCAGCCGACGCAAGTGAGCCGCCCGGTCCACGCTGCGACGTGGCGCAGATTCTGCGCGTTCGATGGGAGCGCCGTGCACTCGACGTCTAGCCGAGCCGGGCCTTGAGGTTGTCCACCTCGGGGGCGCAGCCCTTGCCCCCCTCCGTCCGTGCTACGCCCTCCCCGCTCCCGCGGCACACGACCTGCAGGCTCATGAACCTGCCAGGAAAACGAGGTGGAGCTCGCGCGACAGATGGAACCAGCTGCCGCACGGCCGGGGCTGCGGAGCGAGGAGGCGCGCCGTCTGCTCGCCGCGGTCGGGGCGAACACCCTCGGCACCGAACGGCGAGCTGCCTGGTGGCGCACGCTGGGCGACGTGCTGCGCGAGCCGATGGTGCTCCTGCTGCTCGCCTGCGCGGCGGTCTACGTCGCGTTCGGAGATCTGTCCGAGGCGCTGATTCTCGCCGCGTCGGTCGTCCTCGTCGTGCTCATCAGCCTGCTCCAGGAGGGCAAGACGGAGCGTGCGCTGCAGGCCTTGAAGGACCTCTCCAGTCCGCTGGCCTCGGTGCGGCGGGATGGTCGGCCCCTGCGGATCCAGGCCTCCCAGGTGGTTCCGGGAGACCTGCTTCTCCTCCAGGAAGGTGACCGGGTCGCCGCCGACGCGATCCTGATCTCCGCCACCGCGCTCGCGGTCGACGAATCGCTGCTCACCGGCGAGTCGGTCTCCGTCCGGAAGCAAGCGGTGCCGGAGCCGGTCCCCCTCGAGCCCCCCGGCGAGGGAACGACGCCGTTCGTCTACGCGAGCACCCTGGTGGTCGCGGGCCGCGGCGAGGCGGTGGTCGGAGCGACAGGCACGCGTACCGAGGTGGGACGCATCGGGCGCGCGCTGCAGACCCTGTCCACTGCCGAGAGCCCGCTGAAGCAGCAGCTCTCGGGGCTGGTCCGGGCGGTCGCCATCGTTGCGGTGGCCTGCTGTCTGGCGGTGTTGGTCGCCTATGGCCTGGGACGGGCGGACTGGAAGGGAGGGTTGCTCGCCGGCCTCACTCTCGCCATGTCGCTCCTGCCGGAGGAGTTCCCGGTGGTGATCGCCGTCTTCCTCGCGCTCGGCGCCTACCGGATGGCGCGCGAGAAGGTCCTGGTCCGGCGGATGGCCGCCCTGGAGACGCTCGGTTCGGCGACCGTGCTCTGCACCGACAAGACCGGCACGCTCACCGAGAACCGGATGAAGGTGGTGGAGCTCACGGCCACGCTGGCCGGCCGTCCCGGCCCGGATGTCGTGACCTCCTCAGCGCTCCGGGAGACGGCGGTGCTCGCCTGCCCGCGGGAGAGCTTCGACCCGATGGACCGGGCGACCGTGGAGCTCGGCGACGCTTCCGGACCGCGGCCCACGGCGCTGCGGGAGTATCCGCTCACCCCCGAGCTCCCGGTGATGGCCTTCGCCCATGCCGCGACGGACGGGCTGATCGTCGCCGCGAAGGGTGCTCCCGAGGCGGTGGCGGCGCTCGCCGGTTGGGACCTCGCTGCGCGGCGGGCGCTCGACGAACAGGTCCACGAATTTGCCGGGCGCGGGCTGAGGGTCCTCGCGGTGGCCCGTGCGGAGCTCCCCCCC
>AR_comb_assmDRAFT_10141147_pt1 | contig 10291 bp, 6 predicted proteins | sample ArasoioldDNA_FD_10543 | JGI IMG/M metagenome (IMG submission 10543) | reverse complement strand
AACCGGCGGATCTGGCTGGGGGAAATATAGATGTCGTCGGGGCAGGGGAGGTAGTTGTAATCCGGACTGCGAAGGAACCCGAAGCCGTCCGGGAGGATTTCGAGCGTCCCCTCCCCATACATCAGGCCGTTCTGCTTGACCCGCTCCTTCAGGATCTTGAAGATCAGGTCCTGCTTCTTGAGGCCGACCCATTCCTCGCGCGGGATCTCCTCGGTCTTGGCCAGCGCCTGGAGCTGGACCATGGTCATGTGCTGCAGCTCGGTGATGTACGTGCCGCCGCGCTTGATCTCCTCGTACCGGCTGTTCACTTCCTCGTCGTAACCGAGAAACCCCTCCTCCTCGGCGGGCGTGGCCGGGCGGGCGGGTCGGTCGCCTGGCGGGCCCGGCGGTCGGCGCACGGGGGGCCGCTGGCTCCGCGGCTCGGTATGAGTGTGATCGGACATGACGCGAGACTCCCAAAGACGTGAACGGGCGCAACGAACCGCGGAGGCACTGGAACCGTGCCCTTAGAAGTCCGCGAATCGCAGAGGAATGACGTCAAACCAGCTCCCATTTCTTCACCAACTCATCCACCTGGGCCGATGTCGCGTTGGGCAACCCGCCGTTGTCGATCACAACGTCAGCCCGCTCCTTTTTCTTTTCGGCCGGCATCTGCACGGCCTCGCGGTCGGCCAGTTCGGTCTCGGACCAGCCGCGTTGCGCCTTGACGCGGGCCAGGCGCACATCGCGCGGAGCATCCACGAAGATCAGCTTGTCGCACGCATCGTCCCACCCCGCCTCGAGCATGACGGCCGCGTCCAGGACGACGAACCGGGCCGCTGGGTCGTCCTGGGCCTTATCGACCTCCTCGCGGATGCGTCCCTCGATGTACGGGTGCACCAGATGCTCCAGTCGGCTGCGCTCGACTGGGCTGGGGAAGACGACCTTGCCCAGCTTCTTGCGATCGATGCGGCCGCTCTCGGTCAGGATGTCGCGGCGGGCGAAGGCGTCGGCGATGCGGTCAAGGATCTCCTCTTGCTCGAGCGCCTCGTGCCCGAGCGGGTCGCCGGCCACGACCTTGCCGCCGTGTCGCGCCAGCGCATGGGCCACGGTGCTCTTGCCGGCGCCGATGGCGCCGACCAGGCCGATGACGGGCTTGTGCGCGCGTGCGGTGGTCATAGTTGAACCATCCTGAATTCGATTGGCTAACAACTGAACATAGCGCATGGCGCCAGCGGGGTTCGCGAGTCGGTAGTGCGCCGTCTGGACGGCCAATTGTCGCAAACGCTATACCAGCTTGCTCGCCTCTGGTCTTTACCGCTCGATACCCAGCCATCCAACACGCAAAGCCGTCTCATCCCGAGTACCCAGGCCAGAACCCCGATTCCGATCAGCGCAATTGCCAAGCATCCGACAGCAAACCGCCGCGGGCCCCTGCCCTCCTCGGCGTGCCAGATGATTCCGAACGCACGAATCACGGGCTCCAGGAGCAAGTCCCACACGTGCCATCTCCGAGTTATTTCACCTCCTCGACCTCCAGCCAGTTCCGTCCGGCCGCGACCTCCACTTCCAGTGGCACGTTCAGCTTCATTGCTCCGACCATCTCTTCCCGCACCAGCTTCGCCACAAGTGGCACTTCCTTCGGCGGGGCTTCGAACACCAGTTCGTCGTGAACGCTCAGAAGCATCTTTGCCTGCCGGTTTTCCTTCTTGAGCCGGCGATTCACGTTCAACATGGCCAGCTTGATCAGGTCCGCGGCGCTGCCCTGAATCTCCATGTTAATGGCTTCGCGCTCGGCCTGGTTGCGGCCGTGGTAACTGGTCCGTTCGCGAATCGCCGTCCGCTCAAACTTTCGCCGGCGGCCGAGGATCGACGCCACATATCCGTCCCGACGGGCCTTTTTCAACAGCTCGTCCTGGTACACCTGCACCTTCGGGTAGCGGGCGAAGTACTGGTTGATGAATTTTTCGGCTTCTTTTCGGTCGATGACCAGGCGCTCGGCCAGGCCGAAGGCACTCATCCCGTACAGGATTCCGAAGTTCACGGTTTTCGCCACCCGGCGGTGGTCGCTTGTGACCTTGTCCGCGGGGACATTGAAGATCTGCCCGGCGACCTGGGCGTGAATGTCGTGACCGTCGGCGTAGGCGGCGCGCAATTGCTCGTCGCCGCTGAAATGAGCGAGCAGACGCAGCTCGATCTGCGAGTAGTCGGCGGTGATCAGCACCCAGCCATCCTGCGGCAAGAACGCCTGGCGGATTTCACGGCCCATGTCGCTCCGGGCCGGAATGTTCTGCAAATTCGGGTCGGTCGAGCTGAGCCGCCCAGTTGCGGCCACCGTCTGGTTGAACGACGAATGCACCCGCCCGGTCTTGGGATTGACCATTGCCGGCAGGGCATCGACGTAAGTTCCCTGCAGCTTGCTGACCTGCCGGTGCTCGATGATCTTCTTCGGCACCGCATGCCCGAGTGCCGCAAGCTTTTCCAACGTCTCCTGGTCTGTGCTTGGCTCGTTGCTGAGTCCGGTGCGCTTGAGAACCGGCAGGCAAAGGTCCTTGAAAAGGATATCGCGGAGCTGCTTGAGCGACGCGACGTTAAACTCCTTGCCGGCCAGTTGGTGGATTTCTTTCTCCAGCGCCGCCAGCCGCCCGGTCATGTTCCCCGACAACTTCTGCAGGAACGGGACATCGACGCGGATCCCGGTCGCCTCGACGTCGGCCAACACCTCAATCAGCGGGACTTCCAGAGTGTCGTAAATCGTGCGTAAACCGGACGAGTCCAGTTCGGCCTCGAGGAGGTTGGTTAGTCGCCAGGCCACGTCGGCATCTTCAGCCGCGTAGGCACAGACCTTGTCGATCGACACCTCCAGCATCGACTTCTGGTTCTTGCCTTTGCCAATCAGTTCGGTGATCGCGACGTTTTCGTGCTTCAGGTACTTGCGGGCCAACTCGTCGAGATTGTGCGTCCGCTCGCCCGAGTGCAGCAAGTAGTGCGCGAGCATCGAATCGCCCGCCACGCCTTGCAACTCGACCCCTGCGGCCCGCAGGGCGATCTGGTCGTACTTGATATTCTGGTTCACTTTGTGGACGGCCGGGTCCTCCAGGATCGGCTTGAGGTCCTTGAGCACCGCGTCCGGGTCGAGCTTGGTGTCGCACTCCGGCCCGCGGACGGCGACGTACCAGCCCTCGCCCTCGTTCCACGAGAACGCGTAGCCGACGATTTCTGATCGGAGCGGGTCGATGTCGGTCGTCTCCAGGTCGATGGCGAACCGCTTCTGCGCCTGGAGTTGCTTGAGGAAATCCTTCCACAGCTTGGGAGTGTTGACGAGTCGATAGTCGGCTTTCCAGACCTCGGCCACCGGTTCGGCGTTGGCTCCGAACGGGAATTCATCGGCGGTGATATCGTCCGGCGTGCCCGCGAACATATCTCCATGCGTCCGTCCCGCCGGGGCGGTGCTGACGCCGGCCACGACAAGCACTTCCTCGTTCTTGGCCAGCCCGGCGGCCTTGGCCGCCCCGCGGGCCTTGGCCGCGAACCCGCGGAAGCCCAACTCCTCGAAGATCTGCGCCAGCTTCGCCGCGTCCCACGGCCGCCGTCGCCAATTCTCCCACTCCATCGCCATCGGCACGTTGGTGTCCAGGCGAACGAGCTTGCGGCTGCGCTCCAGGTCGCCGGTTTCGATCGCCTTCTTCAGGTTCTCCTTCATCTTGCCCTGCTTGATCTCATCCGCGTGCGCGACCAAGTTGTCGAGTGTGCCGTATTCCTGGAGCAGTTTGGCCGCAGTCTTCGGGCCGACACCTGCCACGCCGGGGACGTTGTCCACGCTGTCCCCAACCAAGGCCTGGAAGTCCACCACCTGCTCCGGCTTCACGCCCCAGTCGGCCATGAGCGCAGCCGCGTCCAGCGCCGATTTCTTGCGCAGGTTGAACATCCGCACCCGCTCGCAGATGATCTGCCGGCAGTCCTTGTCGGTGGTGCAAAGGGTGACGTCGATCCCCCGCTTCGCCGCGGCGAGGGAGACCGTCGCCATGATGTCGTCCGCCTCGTACCCGTCCAGGGAGAGGCAGGGAATGTTCATCGCCGCGGTGATCGCGTGGATGATCGGCAATTGAACGATCAGGTCCGGCGAGGGGGGCGGTCGATGAGCCTTATAGTCCGGGTAAAGGGCCGTCCGGAACGTTGGCGCTTCGGTGTCGAAGGCACAGAGCAGGTATGTTGGTTGGGTGTCCTCGTGGATGGCGATCAGGTCGCGGACGACGCCGAAGACAGCGTTCGTCGGCCGCCCGTCGGGCGCAGTCATCTGCGGGATCGCATGGAACATCTGGAAGATGAGCGCGTGCGTATCGAGCAAGTACAGGCTGGCCGGCGAGTCGGACATGTTAATCGACGTTCCGAACGGTCAGATGGGAACACATCCCGGCGGTCGGTTCGCATCCCTGCGCGGGGTTAGCGGGGCAACGAATCGACGGGGCACCCGTCCGGGGGTTCGATCGAGTTCTGGGGAAGTCGAGTCAGGCCGGCGGGACGGGTCGCGACAATCCAGATTCCAAGACGGGTGTTCGTGGGGATTCTTAGACAGGTTAAACGGACGGGCGTCGGCTGTCAAGCGCGGGCGAAAAACCGTGAGGAACTCCTGAAACATCGCGCCCGGTAAACTGACTTGGAGATGATTTACCTCGATCACGCCTCGACGACGCCGGTCCTCCCCGAGGTCTGGGAGGCGATGCGGCCGTACGCCATCGAGCACTTCGGCAACCCGGCCAGCGCCCACGCGGTCGGGCGGAAGGCTCGGCAAGCCCTCGAAGACGCACGCGAAGGAATCGCCGGCCTGCTCGGCGCCTCGCCGGACGAGGTGATCTTCACCAGCGGGGCGACCGAGGCGAACAACCTGGCCATCTTCGGCCTGGCCGGCCCGCCACCCGGGCACATCCTGGCAAGCCCGATTGAACACCCGTGTGTGATCGAGCCGCTGAAGCAACTCGCCGCGCGAGGGTTTGAGGTGGAGTACGTGCCGGTCGGCCGGGATGGGGTCGTCTCGGTGGACGCGTTCCGCGACCGGGTTCGGCCGGACACGCGGCTGGCGGTATTGATGCTGGTGAATCACGAGACAGGGGCGGTGCAACCGATCTCGATACTCGGTAGTCAGTATTCGATACTGCACACCGACGCGGCCCAGGGGGCGGGGAAGATTCCCCTCTCCTTCCACGAGCTCGGCGTAACCTCGCTCAGTATCAGCGCCCACAAGTTCGGCGGGCCCAAAGGCGTCGGCGCCCTGCTGGTTCGCAAGGGCGTTAAGCTTGCTCCGCAACTCTTCGGCGGTCACCAGCAGCAGGGCCGCCGGCCGGGAACCGAGAACGTGCCTCTGGCCGTGGGGATGGCAGCCGCGCTGGGGCTGAGCGTGTCGCGCATGGACGCGGCCACCGAATCTCTACGCCGCAAATGGTTGTCGTTTCGGGATCCGCTGGTACGGACCTGTTGGCCGATCGTGGTCAATGGGTCAAAGGACGGGTCGCCGTACATCGTCAACGTGTCCTTCCCCGGCTGCCGGGCGGACCTCTTGCTAATGAAGCTGGACCTGGCCGGCGTGGCCTGCTCAACCGGGTCGGCCTGTTCGAGCGGGTCGCTGTTGCCCTCGCCCGTGCTCCAGGCGATGGGGGTGCCGGACGAGGTCCTGCGGTCGGCGATGCGGTTCAGTTTCGCCCCGCAGACGACGGACGCTGAGTTGATCGAAGCAGCGCGGCGGATCGCCGAGAGCGTGAACCGGCTGCGCGAGACGGTACACTGAGCCCATGTCCTCCGCCGCCGACGCTCTCGCCCGCTTCGTCCCGCTCCCCGAGAACCGGGCTGCCCTTCGCGCAATCACACAAGTAGCGGAGGCCGTCGTCCGCGACATCGACTCGCCGCTCCATTTCCTGCACGGCCCGCCCGGCTGCGGGAAGTCGCACCTGGTCGCCGGACTGGTCGAGTGCGTGACACAGGGCGAACCCACGCGCACGGCGCTGACCGTTGCCGCCGCGGAATTCGGCCGGGCTCTGCAGCTGCCGCCGCTTGACCGCGCGGCCGCGGCCCGCGAGGCGCTCGACTGCGATCTGCTCGTCGTCGAGGACGTCCAGCACTTGCCGCCCGGCGCGAGCGACGAACTCGCGACCGTCCTGGACCGCCGACTGGCCCGGCGGAAGACCGCTGTCGTCACCGCCTCGCGCAGTGCGGCCGATCTCAACTGCTCCGCCCGGCTGGCCGGACGATTCGCTGGGGGGCTATCTGTCGCCATCCAGCCACTCAGTGAGCCGAGTCGCCGCGAGCTCGCCGCGGCATTGTGTCGCGAGCGAAAGCTGCAGGTGACCGATGACGTTGTTGCCTGGCTAGCCCGCGACCCGGGTGGTGCCCGGCCCATCTTGGGGGATGTCACTCGCCTCGCTCAGCTGGCGAAGACCTGCAAGCCGCCGCTCACCCTGGCGAAGGTCCGGGGTGAACTCCCGGGACCACTGACGGAGCAGCCGCCGATGGCGCGGATTGTGGAATTGGTCGCGGCCCGCTGTCAGCTACCGACGAAAGCTCTGGCAGGCCCGTCTCGCGTGGCCAATGTCGCTTATGCCCGACACCTGGCGATGTACCTCGCCCGGCAAGCCGGCCTGACCCTTGTCGAGATCGGTCGCAACCTCGGCGGCCGCGATCACACGACGGTCATGCACGCCTGTGGCAAGATGGAGGCCGCCGTCGCGGCCGATCCGAAGCTCGCCCAGCAGGTGCGAGACCTTCGGTCGGAACTCCTCTAACCTCGGACCGAGTAGTAACTGGCTCTGTGGAAAACTGATTGCGCACTCGTTGCTCATCCGACGCGCGCCGACGCGCGACAACACGCGTCCCGATACCACTGGAACCTGGTCCTGCCAGCGCGTCGCAAGCGCGCCCAGTGCGCGACAAGTGCGCAACCAGTTTTCCACAGTTGCCCGATCCGATCCGAACGCGGGAAATCACTATCCAACTGGAAAGATTGGGGGGAGAAATGGACCGAAGGTGCCAGTACATTTCTACTAACTCTTCAGAGATCTAAAGGAGAGTACTTTCTCTTCCCCGTTGAGCGCCACCTATGATCGTCACCTGCTCGCGTGACAGCTTGTTGAACGCCTGCCAGATTGTCGGCATCGCCGTGCCGGCCCGAACAACCATGCCGGTCTACCAGAACATCAAGGCTATCGCCGAAACGGATCGTCTGGTCCTGATGGCCACAGATTTGGAGGTCGGTATCCGCTACGACCTGCGCGGTCCGGCGATCGAAGAACCCGGGGAGGCCATCCTTCCGGTTAGCCGGCTGACGTCCATTCTCCGGGAGTCGCCGGACAGCGAGATCCGCCTCGACGCCGACGCGCGACGCTCGCGGGTCAACACCTCGGTGAGCGAATACGAGATGCCGGGGGAAGATCCGGCATCGTTCGCCGATATCACCGACTTCACACCCGGAGAGAAGTACTACGAGTTGGCGGCGGGCGACTTGCAGCGAATGATCCGCCGGACCGTCTTTGCCGCGGCCAGGGACGAGGGTAAGTACGCCATGCGCGGCGTGCTCTGGGACCTGGAGGACAAGAAGGCGAAGCTGGTGGCGACCGACGGAAAGCGGCTCGCCGTGGCCTCCGGACCGAGCGTACTGCAGGGAACAGCGGAAAAGAAGTCGCATTCCCACCTGGTGCCGCCGAAGGCCATGAGCCTGCTCGAACGGATCCTGGCGGACGGCGATGCCGCCCAGCCGGTGCAGGTCAGCCTAAGGACCAACGACGCACTCTTCCGTACCGAGCGGGCGGTGATCTACAGCCGGCTCGTCGAAGGGCGCTTCCCGCCCTACCGCGATGTGATCCCAAAAAAGGCCAACGCCAAAATCCCGCTGGTGGTAAATGACTTCCTCTCGGCCGTCCGCCAGGCGGCGATCATGACGGACGACGAGTCGAAGCGGATCACGTTCCACTTCAGCCCGGGCCGGCTCACGCTCGAAGCTCAAGGTGCCACGACCGGGCGGTCGAAAGTGGGCATGAAGATCGAAGAGTACTCAGGCCCAGCGATCGACATCAGTTTCGACCCGCTGTACCTGACCGAGATGCTCCGGGTCATGGACGGTAACGAGACACTGCAACTCGACCTGGTGGACGGCCAGAAGTCGGCGGTGTTCCGGAGCGGGGAGGATTATCTGTATCTGGTGGTGCCGCTGGTTTAGCGAGGCTGGCCATGCAGGACCGAGGACCGGAGCGGCTGTCGGAAGTCCTCAGCCGCCTCTTCACCGCCCGCGGATGGGGCCGGCAGCAGGAGCGGTTGCGGCTGGAGCAGGCGTGGGCGACCGCGGCTGGGGAATACTCGGCCGTGACGCGAGTTGCCGGGTTCCGCCGCAATGTGCTGGAAGTCGAGGTGAAGGGGGCGGTGCCGATGCAGGAGCTGTCCCAGTTTCACAAGCGAAAGGTGTTGGAACAGCTTCGAAAGGCATTGACCGGGGTAACCATCGCCGACCTGCGGTTTCGCGCGGCGGCTTGGTAGCTTTGCCCGGGACCGCTGGCTCGGATTCGCAGCTGGAGAACTCGCAATCTCAACCGGTGCTGCAACCAGTTCCTTCGCAGACTCAGTTTCAAGCCCCGTCTCAACACGGTTGCAGTCAAACCTGATTTCAATCATTTCTGGCTGATTGTTTCTACCCGCTGCAGAAAATTCGGCCTTGGCGGAAATGAAATCGCGATTCCGTTCGCTCTATTTCCCCATTTTTCCTGCGCCATCCGCACAAGTGACCTAGGTGGTATTACCACCCCCGTCCCTAGCGCTCAGTGGGGAACCCATGATTCGCCTGAAACCTCCAGTGTTACGGCTGGAGTCGCTGGAAGATCGTGCGGTCCCGGCCGTCTTCGGCGAGCCGTGGCTGGACGGACGTCACCTGACGCTGAGCTTCGCCACGGACGGCACGTCCCTGTCGAGCGTCGGCAGTAATCTCACCGCGGCATTCAGCCAGCTCGGTTGGGACGCAACCAAAACCGAACTGCTCCGTGCCTTCCAGACCTGGGCAGTCCAGGCCAATCTGAACGTCGGGCTGGTTCCCGATTCCAACTGGGCTTTCGGAACCGCCGGCGCCATTCAGGGCGATCCGCGGTTCGGCGACGTACGGATTGGCGGCCGCAATCTTTCCGATGACGTCATTGCCATCACCTCGCCGTTCTCTTTGCTCACGCCAACCGCCGGCGACCTGATCCTGAACACCGGCAAGCAATTCGCATTCGGCAACGTGCTGGGCAAGTTCGACCTGTTCACGGTCGTCATGCAGGAGTCGGGGCACGCTTTCGGGATCGGCAATAGCGTGGACCCGGCTTCGGTGATGTACGAGTACTACGGCTCGGCTCGAACCGGGCTGTCGGCGGGAGACGTTTCGGCGATTCGCGCGCTGTACGGGACGCGGACCAAGGACAGCTTCGAGGGGACCGACGGGAACGACACCTTCGCCACGGCGACGACCTACTCCGGGGGCCTGGAAGCCGACCTGACGAACACGGCCGACGTGGATGTGTACAAGTACACGGCCGACAGCTCGGACCCGCGATGGTTCAAGATCAAGGCGGCCAAGCTCAGCCTGGTAGCGGCCAAATTGGAAGTGACCGACGCGGCGGGCCAGGTGCTGGCCTCGGGCGAAGCCGCCGGGCCGCTCGACAACAACGTAACCGTCTACAGCGACCAACTGGTTCAGGGCGAAACGTATTACATTCGCGTCTCCGCAGCCCGATCGGACGTGTTCGGTGTCGGGGCCTATCGGCTGGTCGTGGATGCCACGCAAGGGGGGTCGTCCGACCCGGACCCGAACGCCCTGGTCGATCAGGAAACGGAAACCAACAACACGGTCGTGACCGCGGCCACGCCACAGTCCGGAGCGCCGTACGACTACAGCTTCCGGTCTACCCTGGCCTCGGCCTCGGACGTGGACTTCTTCCGCGTTCGGTCCCCAGATACCGGGATGTCAAACATCACCGTGACCGTGTCGGGGGTCGGACAAAGCTGGTTCAACCCGATTGTGGACGTGTACTCGACGCTCGGCGTGAAACTCGCGACCAAGACCGTTGCCCGCACCGACTCGTCCGTCGTCCTGTCGCTCAACGGGTCACCCGCCAACACGGAGTACCTCATTCGCGTCGCCAGCGGCCTCGGCACAGTCGGGAATTACGACCTGGTTGCGGACTTCCGGGTAGCCGACCTGCCGAAGATGATGGGCTCGCGCGGCAGTTTGAACAGCGGCCACCCGGCGACGTCTGGGGTTCTAACGGTGTGGCAGGCGCAAACGGTCCAGATCAACCAACTG
>AR_comb_assmDRAFT_10206479_pt1 | contig 10292 bp, 9 predicted proteins | sample ArasoioldDNA_FD_10543 | JGI IMG/M metagenome (IMG submission 10543) | reverse complement strand
ATCCCCATCTCGCCGCAACCGGACGGGGTCGCATTCGAAGCGACGACGTGCACCTCGATGTCGCGCGGCGCCTCCCTGAGGCCGAGCAGCGGATAGTCGTCGAAGTTGCGCTGCACGACGCGCCCATCCTTCACCGTGATCTCGAGGTTGAGCGCGGTGGACAACCCGTCGATCGTACCGCCCTCCATCTGCGCATGGATGCCGAGCGGATTCACCGGAATCCCGACGTCGACGGCGCAGACGACGCGCCGTATCGAGAGCCCGCCCGCGGCATCCACGGCGACGTGAAAGGCGTGCGCCGCGTAGCCGCCGAACGTGAAATGCGCGGCGAGCCCGAGTCCTTCGCCCGGCGGCAGCGCGCGGCCCCAACCGATTTCCCGTGCGACGAGACGCAATACGGCGGCCAGGCGTCCGGTGTCGAATTTCGGTCCGCCGTGCTGACGGTACTCGAGCTCGCGGGACTCGCCCAGCAGCGCGAGACGGAGCACCAGCGCGTCCTGCCCCGAGGCATGGGCGATCTCGTCGACGAAGCTCTGCACGACGAACGCGTTGGCGGTGTGCGCCGGCGCGCGCCACGAGCCGCGCTGGATGCCCGACGCGGCGTCGAGCCATTCGAGCCGCAGATTGGGCACCATGCTCGCCGGGAAATCGTCGGGGTAGAGCTCGGGCGTCCACTCGGTGCCGGGCTTCAGGTCGGCGTGGCGGTAGTACTTGTGAGCGCTCGCGAGCCGATGCGTCCAACCGGTGACGCGCCCGACGCCGTCGAGCGCAGCGACGAGCTGATGCCGGCCGCCGGGTCGGTACCAGTCGTGCGCCATGTCGTCCTCACGCGTCCACAGGACCTGCACCGGCTTGCCGGTGAGCTTCGCGACGTGCAGCGCCTCGGCGGCGTAATCGACCGCGAGACGCCGTCCGAAGCCGCCGCCCGCGCGCGTCATGCGGACGGACACGTTGGGGCGCGGAATGCCAGCGATGTTCTGCGCGAGGCGAGGAATCGCCTCCGGACTCTGCGTCGGGAGGATGACCGTCGCGCGATCGCCATCGATACGCGCGAATGCGTTCTGCGGCTCGAGCGTCGCGTGGGCCGCGAACGGCACCCGGTATTCGGCGCGTACCACCTTCGACGCCTGCCGGAGCGCCGCCGCCAGATCGCCGTCGTCGCGCACGATCCTGCCTTCACCTTCGAGCAGCCCTCGGCAGCGCGCGTCGAACGCCTCGGTCGATTCGTCGGCGAAGGGTCCGCGGGTCCACTCGATCTCGAGCTGCCCGCGCGCCTTGATCGCCGTCCACGAATCGCGCGCGACGACGGCGACGCCCGCGGCGAGCGTCTGGGTAATCGGGGCGTCGGGCCCGGGGCCGGGGATCGCCACGACGTCGACGACGCCCGCGATGGCACGTGCCTTTCGGTCATCGTAGCGCGCGAGCCCGCCGCTGAAGTACGGGCAGCGCGCGATGACCGCGACCAGCATTCCCGGCTCGCGGACGTCGATCCCGTATTCGGCGCGTCCGGTCACGATGTCGCGCGCGTCGACGACGCGACGGGGCCGACCGGCGATCTTCCATTCACGCGGATCCTTGAGCTTCGCGTCGCCCGTCGGCGGCGGCAGCGTCGCCGCGACGCCGGCAAGCTGGCCGTACGAGACGCGGCGGCCGTCGCGATGCAGGACGTGACCGTCCGCGGTGCGCAAGTCCGGGGCCTGCGCCTTCCAGAGTTGCGCTGCGGCGACGACCAGCTGCGCGCGGGCCTGCGCGCCCGCCTTGCGATGGTCCTCCCAGGCGTCGGGAATGCTCGTACTGCCGCCGACCCCCTGGTCGCCGACTTTGAGCTTGAGTCCCTCCGGCGTCACGAGCAGCAAGAGCGGCATCGGCTCGACGGTGACGTCCTCCCAGCGCACGTCCAGCTCTTCCGCAATCAGCATCGGCAACGCGGTGCGCACGCCTTGTCCGATCTCGGTCGCGCGCGCGCCGATCGTCACGCGGTTGTCCGGGTCGATGCGGATGAAATCGCCGAGCGCCGCGGCACCCGGTTTGGGATTCGCCGCGAAAACGAGCGGCCAGCGAAACAGGATGCCGCCCGCCGCAGTGGCGGATACGACCAGGAAGTCGCGCCGGGTGAGCTTGTTCATCGACGCGCCTGCATCGACTTCGCCGCGGCCTTGATCGCCCGCCGGATGCGAACGTAGGTTCCGCAGCGGCACAGATTGGTGATCGAATCGATGTCGGCGTCGCTCGGCTCGCGGGTGCGCTCGAGCAGGTCGATGGCAGCCATGATCTGGCCGGCCTGGCAGTAGCCGCATTGGGCAACGTCCTCCTCGATCCACGCGCGCTGCACCGGATGGAGCGTGTCTCCGTTCGCGACGCCTTCGATCGTCGTCACTCGCTTGCCGCCGAGCGCCGACATGGGCAGCGCGCACGCGCGGGCGAGCTTGCCGCCGACGCGGACGCTGCAGGCGCCGCAGCGGGCGATGCCGCAACCGTATTTCGTGCCGGTCAGCCGCAGGTCGTCGCGCAGGTACCAGAGGAGGGGACGGTCGGGTTCGCCGTCGTACGATCGGGACTTGCCGTTGACGAAGAGGCGGATCGCGTCGGCCATCGGAATCTCCGGAACTCCGCTGTCGCCGCAGCGGGCCACTTACAGTAGCAGCCGGCGGTCCCCGCTTCCCGACGTGCGACGAAGCGCTCCCCGTCGCGGCAGACGGGGGCTTCCCGCGACCGGCGGCTGTCGACACGGAAGCGCGTGCCGCGTACGATCGCGCAGCCGTTTCCCTACCCGCTACACGGCCACTTCACGGGGCACCGCCATGCTTGGCCAGATGCAGCACCGCCCGCTCCTGATCTCATCGCTCATCGAACATGCGAACGCGTGTCATCCGGACGCGGAAATCGTGTCGCGGACGGTCGAGGGCCCCGTCCATCGCTGCACGTATCGCGACATCCGCCGGCGCGCGAAGCAGGTCGCGAACGCACTGACCGCGCTCGGCACGAGCGCGGGCGATCGGATCGCGACGCTCGCCTGGAACGGCTACCGGCACATGGAGCTCTATTTCGGCGTGTCCGGAATGGGGGCCGTCCTGCACACGATCAATCCGCGCCTGTTCCCCGAGCAGATCGAGTACATCGTCAACCACGCGGACGACCAGTATCTCTTCTTCGACCTCACGTTCGCACCGCTCGTGGCGAAGCTCGCACCGGCATTGTCGCGGGTCAAGGGTTTCGTCGCGATGACCGATCGCGCGCACATGCCGGCGCTCGAGCTTCCCAATCTGCTCTGCTACGAGGAGCTCGTCGGCGCGCAATCCGATGACTACGCCTGGCCCGACTTCGACGAGAACACGGCGTCTTCGCTCTGCTACACGTCCGGCACGACGGGGAACCCCAAGGGCGTCCTCTACTCCCACCGCTCGACGGTGCTTCACTCTTGGGCCGTGTGCATGGCCGACGGACTCGGGCTTTCGATGCACGACACGGCGCTGCTCGTGGTCCCCATGTTCCACGTCAACGCCTGGGGCACGCCGTATGCCGGTGCGATGTGCGGCGCCCGGCTCGTGATGCCCGGGCCGGGCCTCGACGGGAAGAGCGTGTACGAGCTCTTGCGCGAGGAGAAGGCGACCGTCGCGCTCGGCGTGCCGACCGTCTGGCTCATGCTGTTCGGTTACGTCGAGGCCGCGAAGCTCGATCCGAAGCGCGACCTCGTCCTCAAGCGGGTCGTGGTCGGCGGCGCCGCGGCATCACGCGCGATGTGCGAGAAGTTCGAACGGGTGTTCGGCGCTTTCGTCGTCCATGCCTGGGGCATGACCGAGATGTCGCCACTCGGCACCGTCTGCAACCTCGTCCCGAAGCACGCCGGGGCCTCCATGGAGCAGCGACTCGACGTGCAGCGGAACCAGGGTCGCCCCGTGTACGGCGTCGAGCTCAAGATCACCGACGACGAGGGCCGGCGCCTTCCGCACGATGGCGTCGCGTACGGGCACCTGCAGGTCCGCGGGCCGTGGATCACCAACGGCTACTTCCGGGAGGAGGACAGGGACGTCCTCGACGCCGAAGGCTTTTTCGACACCGGCGACATCGCGACGATCGATCCGGACTGCTACATGCACATCACGGACCGGTCGAAGGATGTGATCAAGTCCGGTGGCGAGTGGATTTCGTCGATCGAGCTCGAGAACGCGGCGATGGGCCATCCGGCGATCGCCGAGGCCGCGGTGATCGGCGTGGCGCACCCGAAATGGCAGGAGCGGCCGCTGCTGGTCGTCGTCAGGAAGGCAGGCCAGGACGTCACGCGCGACGAGCTGCTCCGTTTCCTCGAAGGCAAGGTCGCCCGCTGGTGGCTTCCCGACGACGTGGCGTTCACTGCCGAGCTGCCGCACACGGCGACGGGGAAGCTCCAGAAGATGAAGCTTCGCGAGCAGTTCCGCGACTATCGGCTCCCGGGCGCGTGACTGCCGGGCGAGGCCGGACCGCGGCACCGGAGGGCGATGGAGCCGGTATGTGCTGGCGCTGCCCATCAATCGCCGACGTCCTGCCGGACCGTGACGGCGCCCGGCGCGAAGCCGGGACAAGGTGATGCGGCCAGTCGTGAAGATTGGGATCGCGGGAATCCTTGTCCTGCAGGCCGCGCTGGGCCTCTACGTCGGGCTTCCGGGCCAGTTGAGCACGGATTCCGTCATCCAGCTCTACGAGGGCAGGACCCTTCACTTCATCTCGTTCAACCCGCCGTTGATGTCGCTGCTGCTCGGCGCACTCGATCGCGTCGGCAACGCGCCGGTCGAGTTCGTCGTGATCTCGCAGGCGATGCTCTCGGCGTCGGCGTGGCTCGTCTTCGCGCAGTCAAGCCGGGTCACCCTGCCGCGGCTGGTTCTCGCGGCCGTCGTGCTGCTGAACCCAGTGCTTCTCATCTACGTCGGGATCGTATGGAAGGACGTCCTTCTCGCCCACAGCGTCGCCTTGGCTTACCTGCTGATCGCGTGGCTGTGCCAGCGGCGGAAGCCCATGACGCCGGTGGTTGCCGTGATCGTTCTGGTCCTGCTCACCGTGATCGTCGGCGCGCGGCAGCAGGGCCTCCTGTTCGCGATTCCGGCGGGGCTCTGGGCCGCGACGACCCTTCGTTCGTCCCGGCGCACACGCGTGGTCGCGGCGATCGCGTTCCTCGCCCTTCCGCTCGCGGCCAACCGCCTGGTCGACCTCTACGCCAGCACCGCGCGCGCCAATCCGCAAGTGGACCCCGTGTCGACGGGCTGGAGGACGTTGGTGACCTTTGACCTCGCCGGAGTCCTGGCGAGCGGGGGTGCGTTGCCCGCGGGGACCCCGCCCGGTCTCGCCGACGAGCTGCGCCAGGTGTCGCGTCACTACAGCCCGTATCGGGTCGACACGCTCACCGGCGGCGGGCAGGAATATGGGGCGCTGAACGGCGCGCAAGCGGGCCAGCTGTGGTACGGCGTCATCGCGGCGAATCCGGGCGCGTACCTGCGACATCGCGCTGCCTACTTCGCGGCGCTCCTCGGTCTCGGCGACGTGGGACAGTGCCTGCCGATCTATACTGGCGTGGCCGGTCCCGTCATTCACGGAAGCGTGGATCGCGACCTGACCGCGCTGCTGGGCCTGACTGCCGGCCCGACCCATGCTTCGGCGCAAGTCCTCGAGTCCTACGAGGAGAGAGTGAAGTCGCCGTTGTTCATCCACGTTGCGTATGCAGCCGTGCTCGCGCTCATTGGACTCTGGCTGTTCCGTCGTCGGGACTACGTACTGGTGACCCTGGCGTTCTGCTCGCTTCTGTATCTCGCGAGCTACGCGATCCTCGGCATCGCCTGCGATTTCCGGTACGGCTATGCGCTGACGGTCGCGACCACGCTGCTCGTTGCCTATGCGTGCCTGAATTGCGGAACCGTGCCGGCCGGCAGCGCCGGGCGGCACGTGTCGGCGCCGGATGCCGGGTTCGCGTAAACTGGCCGCCAATATGCAAGCTGCTGTCATCGACCGCCCTGTCGCTGATCGCGAGGCGAGCGTCGTGCGAGCCGGAGAGGTGGTCCGGATCGCGGTGGTCATCCCGAGTTACCGCGTGTCCCGCAGCGTACTCGATGTCGTTCGGCGGATCGGGCCGGAGTCGGCTCTCGTCTACGTCGTGGATGACGCGTGCCCGGAGCATTCCGGTGAACTCGTGGCCACCAGCTGTCACGACCCGCGCGTTCGCGTGATACGGCACGCGTCGAATCAGGGCGTGGGAGGCGCCGTCATGACGGGATACCGCGCGGCGCTCGATGACGGGGCGGACGTCGTCGTGAAGCTGGACGGGGATGGTCAGATGGCGCCGGAGCTGTTGCCCACGATCGTGGCGCCTCTGCTCGCGGGCGAGGCCGACTATGCGAAGGGCAACCGCTTCTTCGATCTCGACGGCCTGTCGTCGATGCCCGCGGTCCGCCTCTGGGGCAATGCGGTCCTCTCCATCCTGTCGAAGCTTTCCACGGGCTACTGGAATATCGTCGACCCGACCAACGGGTATACCGCCATCCATGCAAGCGTGCTGCGGCGTCTTCCGCTGCAGAAGATCAGCCGGAGCTATTTCTTCGAGACGGACCTGCTCTTCCGCCTGAATACGCTGCGCGCGGTGGTCGTCGACGTTCCGATGGACGCCGTGTACGGGGAGGAAGTGAGCAGTCTGCGCGTCACGCGGGTTCTCGGCGAATTCCTCGGCAAGCACCTACGCAATTTTGCGAAGCGGATCTTCTACAACTATTTCCTGCGGGACGTTTCGATCGCGTCGTTCGAGCTGCCGGTCGGGCTCGGACTCCTGACCTTTGCGATCGCCTTCGGTGGATACCACTGGGTGCGATCGGCAAACGAGGGCATCGCGACGCCCACCGGGACGATCATGATCGCCGCCGTCTCCTTGCTGATGGGTCTCCAGTTCGTGCTGTCGTTCCTCCAGTACGACATCGCCTCCGTTCCTCATCGCCCCATTCATCGCCTGCTGGCGTGATCACGCGGATCTCTCCCATGAAACCGACGATTGCGTGGCTGCTGGTGTTCGCAACGATGGGAGGGCTTTCCGCCGGCCAGGTCCTGTTCAAGCTCGGCGCGGTGCAGCTCGAGCGCGACGGCGCCCCCACCCCGATTCCGCTCCTGAACGTGCCCATCGCCGTCGCGCTGATCATCTACGTCTTCAGCACGGTGTTCTGGATCACCGCGCTGCGGGCGCTGCCGCTGCGCGTCGCCTATCCCGTATCGGCGCTGGCCTACGTTCTGGTACCCGTGCTCGGGCACTTCTTCCTGAGCGAGCCCATCACGCTCCGAACGCTGGCCGGGGCCGTCGTCATCGTCGTGGGCATTGTCATCGCGACGTCCGGCACCTGACGACCGCCGGCCGCGCACATGCGCCCGCGGGCGCGCCTCAGCCTACGCGGCGTAGCGCCGCCGGATCCATTCGTCGAGCGCGATCTTCCCCGGACCGTAGAAGAGCGTCACCAGCAGCATCGTGCCCCACAGGATGTGATCCTTGAGCCCCGCAGGCGAGAGATCGGGATACGACGTCGCTGCGACGACGTTGAAGACGAAGAGCGCGAACGCGGCGGCACGCGTCCCGAGCCCGAGGAACAGGAGGATGGGGAGCCCGACCTCGGCGGCCGTTCCCAGCACGGCGGCAATGGTCGGCGGCAGCAGCGGCACGTGGTACTCGTTCTGGAAGAGACCGAGCGTTCCGGACCAGTTGCCGAGCTTGACGAGGCCCGAGTTGAAGAATACGCGCGCGACGTAGACGCGCAGCGCGAGCGCGAAGAGCGGCTGCACGCGGTCGAGCAGGCCGACGACAGTTGCGTAGAGACGCACGGCATGGCGCAGCGATGAGGAAGCAGTCGACAGCGGTGCGGCAGCGGTTTCCATGGTCGTTCGCTCCTGGCGATCGTTTTCCGTCGATGGGTCGCGCCGGCACCGGCGGCCTTACATCAGGGCGCGACCACGCCAACGATCGAGCCGTCGCCGATGCGGCGCCCAAGCGCAGCAGCGAGGTCGAGCGCCGCGCCGCGGCCCTTCGTCGCCTCGATCGCGGCACCAAGCGAAGCGCCGCCGGCGAGCGCGGCGAGCCACACATGCTCCGCGACCGCAAGGCGCTCGATCGAGACGCCTCCGCTGTCGCGCCGCACGAGCAGCGCGTCGGCGCCCTCGTCGAGCGCAACGCGATCAGCGCCGGCTGCGTCGTCCTGGTTGGTCTTCCAGATGCGGAGCACCGGATAGGGCGACGCGACGAGCCGGCACGACGGCGCAAGGACGAGCTGGACCGACGGCAGCTGGCCGGCCGGCACCGCGGCGAGCATCGCCAGCACGTCGTCCGGCATCGTCGCGACGTCGGCCGCGCGCTGCGCCTCGTCCTGTGCCCATTCGAGCCGCGCGACGTCGGCAAGGTACGGAAGCGCGGCTGCGTGCGGATAGCGCTCGAGGAAGTCCGCGAACGCGTCGCCATAGACGTTCAGGTCGCCCGAACGCGACGGGTGCGCCCGGACGAACGCGTCGACCGCGGCATTGAAGAACGGCACCCCGACGAGCTTGCGAACGACCGGATAGGACGCTCCGAGCACGTTGCGATAGTTGGCGCAGAGCGCCCGGCGGTAGACGGCCATCCGCTCGACTGCGCGCTCGGGCGGGATCGTCACAAAAGGCGGCGGCGCGTCCTCGTCGGCGAAGGCCGTCTCGGCGAAGCGAAGCTGCAGTTCACGCAGCGAGGGCATCCGGCGTGTCCAGAATAGCCTGTGCCGTCGCGGCCTCGGCAAGGAGCGTCGAAAGCGGCGGGATGTCGGTGTCCCACTCGATCAGCGTCGGGACGGCGCCGAAGCGGGCGATCGCGCGGCGATAGAGTGCCCAGACCGGCGGTGCGACGGGTGCGCCGTGCGTGTCGACGAGGCACGGTCCGCTCGCATCGAAGCCTGCGAGGTGGATCTCGGCGACCGCGTCCCGCGGGAGCACGGCGAGGTACCCGTCGGCGTCGAAGCCGTGGTTCACGGCGTTGACGTAGATATTGTTGACGTCGCAAAGGAGCTTGCAGCCGGTGCGGCGCGCCACGGCGGCGACGAACTCCCATTCGGGGATCGTCGCATCGGCGAACGCCAGGTACGACGAGACGTTCTCGACCAGCAGTTCGCGCCCGATGAAATCCTGCACCTCAGTGATGCGGGCGCACACGTGCGCCAGCGCTTCCTCCGTGTACGGCAGCGGCAGGAGGTCGTTGAGCGCGCGTCCGCCGACGCCGCTCCAGCAAAGATGCTCCGAGACGAGCGCGGGCTCGGTGCGCTCGATCAACTGGGCGAGCCTGGCGAGATGGGCGCGATCAAGGGGATCCGTCGAGCCGAGTGACATGCCGACCCCGTGCAGCGAAAGCGGGTAGTCGGCGCGAAGCCGGACGAGCGCGGCGAGCGCCGGGCCACCGTCGACGTAGTAGTTCTCGCTGTGGACCTCGAGCCACGGAACGGGCGGCCGTTCGTCCTGCACCTGCCGCACGTGCGGCGAGCGCAGTCCGATGCCGCAAGCGCTGATGTCGCTCAGAGGACGGCTCATGACGCAAACGGCCGGACGGCGCACCGTCCGGCCGGACGGATTGCTGTCGCGATCGTTACATCTTGGCCGGCTGCATCTTGCCCCCGACCTTGTCGCACGTGCCCTTGGCCACGTACTTCCACTCGTTCGGGTCGTTGTCCGTCTTCGCGCCCAATCCGGCGCATGCGTGCTTGGCGGTGCCGCAGTCGTTCTTGCCGGCTTTGGCGATGCCGTAACACTTCTCGCTGTCCTTCGGCTGCGGGACGGGCTGCGCGGCGGCCGACGCGACGAGGCCGAGCGCGAGGAGGCCGGCAATCGCGGCCTGGATCGTGGACGATGAGTTCATGGAGAGTCTCCGCTAGGTGTGGGCATTGGAAGACGGGCACGACGCCCGCCTGGTCCTTTGGTCGCGTCGCCGGCGCTGACCTTACTCGCATGCGCGGCACCTACGACAGGACGCGGTCGCCATGTTCTCGCGTGTATGCCCGACGGTCAACTTCGATAGCGCTGCATGGCGCCGCGCAGCAGAACGACCTGTCGCAGGAAGTGGCGGCACGGACCGCACCAGAAGAGGTGCATGCGCAGCAGCAGCCGACGGCTCCACGGGAGCGGGCCGTCCAGCTCGCGCGAGATCAGCCGGGTCGCGTCCCGGCAGTTGAGGATCGAGCCCACGTCGAAGCCTGCCTATGCGATGCGGGCATCGGGCAGACCCTTTGGTCGTGCGCCGGCCCAGGGGCTTACACCGAGGCCGGCGGGCCGCCGGACCCGGCTGTTGG
>AR_comb_assmDRAFT_10292911_pt1 | contig 10293 bp, 8 predicted proteins | sample ArasoioldDNA_FD_10543 | JGI IMG/M metagenome (IMG submission 10543) | reverse complement strand
CCACTTTGATAACTTCTCCACCTGTGAGTTCGAATTTCGACTTGTATTCACTACTCACCGCATCACCGCCATCATAGCCAATGCAAAGTCCTTCACCACACAAAGCATAATGCCCCGATTGAGTTCGAAAGGCGCCCTGTGCCACTACTTTATCATCTACATATAATTTCATCTGCCCGAGTGTCTCCAATTGTTTGCTGACAGACTCTTTGGTAAATTCAACGCCAACAATGTGCTTACCGGATTTTGGTGCATCAAATGCAAGACGTTGCTCTGGTGGTATACCAAGGAAATTGTAAGCGTAAACAAGCTTGCCATCTTTAACAAAGAGTGAGTAACCACCGAACCGTGATCCCTGGGCGAATATTACACCCTTTGTATCTTTTGAAAACTCTACTTCTGCAAGCGCTTTGAATGATGCTCCCAATGTGCGTGCAGCCGTAGATTCAGGTACTTCAGTTGTGCCCGGGTAATAAGCATAACTTCCACTTGCGGGCGGTTCCTGGTGAAATTCCATCTCGTGTATGGTGGCTGCATCCACATCATTGAGTGGTAATACATTATTTTTCTTTGCTTCTTCAAGCCATAGATCTTGCAATTCTTTCAATTTATCCGGGTACTTTTCTGCAAGGTCATTTGATTCGGAACGGTCGTCATCTGTGTGATACAATTGCCAGCGATCTTTATCAAAATTGCCCTGGTTAGAAGGCATCGGACCATGCTCCGTTGCAGCTTTCCATCCTTTGTGCCAAATACCCCTTGTGCCGCACATTTCATAATACTGTGTTTCTTTTCGCGTCGGCACACTGGCATCATCGAATGTGTACTTCATCGACACTCCAGCCAAAGGCGACTGTTTCACCTCATCGATATATTCGGGCATGGGAACACCACAACATTCTAAGATTGTCGGAACGATATCCGTGCAGTGATGGTATTGATGACGTAACTCTCCTTTTGCTTTTATTCCTTTTGGCCAAAAGATCACCAATGGATCGCAGGTGCCACCTGCATAAGAAGCGTATCGTTTAAACATTTTGTAAGGAGTGGAAAACGCCACAGCCCAACCGGTAGGATAATGATTGTAAGTATCCGGGCTTCCCAGCTTATCTATCATTTCGATGTTTTGTTTGATATCATCAGGGAAACCGTTGAAGAAACGATTTTCGTTTACGGATCCGTTGGGGCTGCCCTCACCCGATGCTCCATTATCAGCGCAATAGAATATTAAAGTGTTTTCAAGTTGTCCCGATTCTTCGAGATAGTTTATCAAGCGGCCAGCCTGTACATCGGTGTATTCAGAGAAAGCTGCATACACTTCTGCCATCCTGCAAAAGAGTCTCTTTTCATCAGCAGATAATGTATCCCATGGTCTCACCATATCACCTTCCGGAAGTGTTTCTTTACTCATCGGGTTGATTGGTGTGAGCTGCGTATCTTTTGGCACTATACCCAGGTCGATCATTCTCTTCAGCACCCATTCACGATAAGCTTCATAACCATCATCGAATTTGCCCTTGTATTTTTCAATATAATCTTTGGGTGCATGATGAGGCGCATGGTTAGCACCCGGGCAGTACCACATGTACCAGGGTTTATCCGGTTGTGATTGTTTTGAATCACGGATAAAGCTGATGGCCTTATCAGCAATATCTTTTGAGAAATGATATCCATCTTCAGGCTGGTAAGACTGATCGATGAAATGATTGTCCTCGATCAGTTCGGGATACCATTGATTAGTTTCGCCACCAATGAATCCGTAGAAACGATCATAACCGAGACCAAGCGGCCATCGTTTTTTCGAAGCACCAATACTAAATGCATCCACGGGTACATTATGATTCTTACCAACCCAGAATGTACTCCATCCTGCATCACGCAACACACTTGCAATTGTTCCATTCTCCAATGGTATGTGACAATTATAACCCGGAAAACCGGTAGAAGCTTCCGAGATGGTTCCAAATCCATTGTGATGATGATTACGTCCCGTGAGAAAACATGATCGCGTCGGTGAACAAACTGCAGTAGTATGCCATTGCGTATAGGTCAATCCTTCCTTAGCTAATCTATCCATAGTAGGCATGTTGATGCCACCTCCATAAGGCGACCATGCAGCCTGTCCCGTATCATCGTAAAGAATGACCAGCACATTCGGCGCACCTTCAGGAGCTTTGGTATCCAAAAAAGCGGGCCAGTCGGCTTTCGAATCGCGAACATCCAGGCTGATCTTTCCGTTAAATTTTTTGGTGGAGACATCAGCGGCTTTGGATTTACCATTTTCTTTTGCCATGACCTGAATTTTTATATGATTATGTTTTGAGTTTTTGTGAAGCTCCGGCATCCGTCAATATCGACCATCAACATTATTTCTTCACGACCGGCGGCGGATTCCAGCTATCGTTCAATACCGACTCATCCGGCCAGTAACATCTTATATACAAGGAAAAATCTTCTTTGGGCGCCGGCAGCCAGTTGCTTTTTTTATTTTCTTCCGGCGCTTCGTTCTGTACATACAATGTCAACGAGCCATCGGAATTCAATTGAAGGTTTTTATTTTTTGTGCCAAGCGAATACCTGTTCAACTGGTTTGGTACAAAAAAATGTTCTTTAGAGTACATCGTGAGTGACCAGAAGCCTTTGACAGGAGGTATTTCATCTTTAGCAAATGTTACGGTGTATTTATTTGTTCCATTCAGTCTTGTGCCTGATGAATCAAGGTCCTGGTAGAAGTATTTTGTTTCATTGGGCTTATTCACAAAAATGTTTGCCTTGGCGCAGGCAGCTCGTGTTAGATAATCCACTCCAAACTGGGCCCCGTTGCTTTGCGTGGTCCAATTATTTTTTACAGGATATCCCACATTTACAAATTGCAATAAAGGTGTTATGAGATTTTGTTCGGCTTCAATAGCTGCTATCTTCGCTGCTTCTTTCAGTTTGGGATTCTTGCCTATTGCATCCAAAAGGCCGTTGACTTGTGCATACAAGGCTTCTTCTCCTGTTTGAGGCGGAACTTCTTTCATGATATCATCAAGTTGATCGAAGAAAGTCTCAGGCACCACCCATTTGTTTTCGCCTCCTCCTGAATTATCAGGTGGCGTGCTTTTGGTTTTTGTCCAGTCTGTTATTTTCATTTTGCCGTCGAACTCACTCAGTGGATACTGGGTGATTTGATTAATCAGCGGCTGCACTTCTGCTTTATCTGTGGGATCATCTGATTGAAAAACACGGGGAGCAACGAATCCCAATGCATTTGAACTTTTAAATACACCTGTTATGCCATCGGGAACTTTGCCATTCCAATCTGCACCTGTGAACAGGTAAAAGCCAGGTTTTGAATTGTACATTTTCCCGAGCGTAGCAAAACCATCCGTGCGCTGGTCAGCTACCTGGTACACCCAAAAACGATCGCCAAAATCCGGCACCTGGATCACTACAGGTTCCTTGCGCAAATCCAGGCTACCTGCTCCATACACTACATCCTGGTTGGGGCAGGCAACGACTCTTTGGTCCGGCTTCATGTAATCGGTCAGCATGCACATATGATTAATCGGTGCTCCCGGCAATACGCCACCTATATACATTGGTTCTTTTAACTGGCCGAACATCGCCACCCTGTTATGCACATTAACCATTGGCCAGGCCCAGACGTAAATGAATTTTGCAAGTGTTGCCACATATGCTTCAGTATATATTGTATTGGGCACAGGTCCGCGGAGTCTTTCATTTTCTGCGGACGTTTTTTCCAATTTTGATTTTGTTGCTTTTGGTTCGGCTACAGACGGGCTGAATATTTTTTTCATAACAACAGTTTTATTGTTAAGTTATTTTTGTCTCAATTGATCGGTTGCGCATCCGGAAACCTCCATTTTCCATTTAAGATTTCCAGTCTTGGACGATAAAGTCTTACTGTATAATTCCAGCCTTCAACGATGGGTAAGCAGTTGGTCGTTTTATCATCACAACCTCCAAACTGAATCGTTACAGATCCATCCTCGTCTTTTTTAGCAGTAATGTTATTAATGGAATAAGCATTCCGGTCATTCTTCTCCAGGTACCCCTCAGCATTATACACGGTAATTGACCAAAACGCATCGACGGGAACATCTTTTACTGTGAGTCGGTACATTGTTTTGCCGTCGTTTTTTTCCGGCGTAAAACTAATATACCGCGCATCTTTGTCGGGGTTGCCACCCCAGCCTGCTGCTGTACCTATCAGGTGCTTTACTGGATCTACTTCTCCTTTTTTACCAAATGCACCACTGAAGTCTTTCAATGTTTCATTGAGCAAGAGTAGGGCTTTGCGCACTTTGTCCTGGCTTTGTTTATCCCATTGCGGCACTTCAAATTTCCCGGGACCTCCAGGCTGATCGACCGTCACTGCATCCTGCAAGGCATGAACTTCATCAAGATCTTTGGGCTCGGTGGGATTAACTAGTGTTCTTAATCCGACCAACATATAACGAGTGCCCGCCTGTTCACGGGTAAACGTATAACTGCCAGCTCCGTACTTCACATCAAATACATAATGATCTTCACTCACTGCCATCAATGACATAAAACGTTTGCCGGCATCAGGCAATGTAATTGTCACCGGTCCTGCATCGAGGTCGAAGACGGCAGAAGAATAAATCGTATCTCGGTTACCACGGATCACTGTTTGATCATCTACTGAAAACAATTCGCGGTAATGATTAAACTTTCCAAGACTTTTTTGCTTAACTGCAACCGTTGCAAAATACATGTCTGATTCTGCTCGTTTGAAATTATCAGGAGTAACAGGTATTGACTGTGCACCTGTTTGCTGCAATTGCTCTTTCGGAGCATCTGTTTTTGTTGCCATTTTTTTTGTTTTTAAAGTTTTCATAAACAGGAATCATCCTTCGCCTTTTATCTGTAGACGGAAATATTTTTCCCGGCTACAGATATGTTGCCTTTAACCCATGCGTCGATGTGGTATTTGGTCTTGTGCCCTTTCATTCATCAATTCCATTACCACCTGGCAAATCTCATAGTGTTCATCACGCAGCGCCAGTTTGTTGAGCCCGGACAAATATTGACTAGCGAGATCTTTTAATATCTCTCTCATTTCGCTTTTTGTCTTGTCCTTCAAAAATTCCTTCATTCTCTTTTGTGATGCCCGTATCTTTTTTAAATTCTCTCTATGTCTTGTCGAATGCATTGGTAGTCTATTTTTTTATGATTAAATCATACAGCCCGTTAGTTTCTCGCTGATGAAATACTACTGACGGGCTGTATGAATCAAGTGCGATACCTAATGCGCTACGGCTTCTTTCTTTGCTTTCGCTTTTCCATTTGTTGCACTTTCAGGAGCAACCCTCGCCATTGATTCTTGTGCCTTACGTGCATTTTCTAATACCTGGTCAATGCTAAAGCTCGCAGCCTTCGCTCGCGGCGGAAAATCCTGGAACGATTTCAGAAATCCCCCAACAAGTTCTTGTGCGGGTACAAGCAGGAAGACGCGGTCAAATTTCCATTTGGCATAGAAGACATTGGCGTCTTCAGAAGCTCGTTCAAATGGATCCGTTCTCAAATTAAATAGAGCCGGCACTCTTAGTGTTACCAGTGGTTCTTCCCACACTTCAAATCCGTGACCTCTCTGTTCCATAAAGTGAAGTTTCCAGTTTTCAAAGCGCAACGCCATGAGATCTCCGTCGTCACTCCAATAGAGAAATCCTTTTCGCGGGGATTTTTGTTCTTCGCCTTTTAGGAATGGTAACAGGTTGAAACCATCCAAATGAACTTTGAATGTTTTATCACCTATTGTATAACCCTTCTTTACTTTTTCAACAAGGTCTGGTTCACCCGCAGCTGCTGCAAATGTTGGAATCATATCCTGTAAGGAACAGATATCATTGATAACGCGGCCCGGTTCAATCACACCCGGCCAACGCATCACACAAGGGACACGCCAACCGCCCTCCCAATTTGTATCTTTCTCTCCGCGGAATGGAGTTGCGCCGCCGTCGGGCCATGTCATTACTTCAGCCCCGTTGTCCGTAGTGAATACTACCACGGTGTTGTCTGTAACCCCCAGATCATCGAGTTGCTTAAGCAATTTTCCGATATATCCATCCAACTCTACCATGCCATCAGGATAAACACCCAAGCCCGTTTTTCCTTTTGAAGAGGGTTTCAAGTGTGTCCATACATGCATGCGTGTAGTGTTAAAATAGCAGAACCACGGCGTGCCTTCCTTTGTTTTTCTATTGATAAAATCCTGGGCAGCTCCAAGGAATTCTTCGTCCACAGTTTCCATTCGTTTTGTATCGAGCGCACCGGTATTTTCAATTACCTGCTTGCCAACTTTTCCAAACTGGGGATCAACAGTGGTGTCATCTTTATCCGTAGCCTTACATTTTAATACGCCACGTGGTCCATATTTTTTTCTGAAGTTTGGATCTTTAGGATAATCATCATGCTCCGGTTCTTCCTCAGCATTCAAATGATAAAGATTGCCGAAGAATTCGTCGAACCCATGTGCAGTCGGTAAATGTTCATTGCGGTCGCCCAAATGATTTTTACCAAACTGGCCGGTAGCATAACCGAAGTTTTTCATAAAATCACCGATGCTGGGATCCTCCGGACCCAGGCCAAGCGTAGCTCCGGGCAGACCAACTTTTGTCAAACCTGTCCGGATCGGCGACTGGCCTGTAATAAATGCGGCGCGACCCGCTGTACAACTTTGCTGCCCATAAAAATCAGTGAACATTGCCCCTTCTTTGGCAATGCGGTCGATGTTGGGCGTTCGGTAGCCCATGACACCGTGATTGTAGCAACTCACATTGAACCATCCTATGTCATCGCTCATGATGAAAAGGATGTTGGGTTGCCCTTTAGCTTTTCCATTGCTTTTTGCCATCTTTTAATTTTTTAATGGTTATAAAACTTATTATTTGCTGTGGTGGTTTTTAGCTGTTCATATTATATGCATATTCGACTTTTTACGTTTAGCGCTATTGATACATATTAAACACGATGAGCCCAACTGGTGAGGGCAATTACTTTTATTGCTATTGTTGTTTGATTGATGATCGTTATAAAATCCGTTTAGCATTTTCTTTTGAAGTGAAGCATTAGTACCGCAGGCTATTGCAACATATTGACCGTTCGAAAACATGCTGGCACTGGCGATATTCATTTTCACAATGCAGAAAACAAATGCACAGGCAAAAGCAGACAGAGTAATTATTAAGAGCGAATGCGGTTTTATCTTTTCCGATGATTGCTTCGTTGCGACCGCTTCTTCACATATGCAATCATCCAAACCACAATCACCGGTATTGTTGAAATTCTGCATGATGAAGGTTCTCCTGTCCATGATTGCTGAAAATTTATTTCGGAAATACTAATGTCATTGCAGCTCTCAATCCCCAATCCGCCATCGTGCTTGATGGACCACCCAGCGGAATTCTCGGACCGACAGATAATGACACTACTTGTTTCCCTAATTTGGTAACGCCAGACATTATTGGGTTCAGATAGGCGCTTGTAGTGTTATTCTCCCAATTGAAAGTTACCTCTGAGTTGAGCGTTACACTGGCACCACTCTTCCAACTTTTACTAAAAAAAGGCTGCAGGAATAGTTGGTTTACATCGGCACGGCTTTTATCACCTGCATAAGACCACAATTGATTTGTCAAAAAACCATAGGTCAATCCGTTATGTTGTCGTAATGCCAGTAACGTCGGACCTATTGCCCATTTTCGTGTACTTAAAAGATCGTCGGTACCTATCGGAAACAAAAAAGCAGGACCAGCTCCCCATAACCATCCATTCTTGGGTTGCGACGGAGAAAACCATGCTGAAACGGTAGCATCACTCAATCCGAACTCACCGCTATTATCGCTTGAGATATCTCGCTGGTCAACGACGGGAATAATATAACGTGTAATAAGATTGAGCTTAGGACTCAGTTGAAGGGGAATTACCGGTTGCACATTGATAGTATATTTTGAACCGTTGTAGGGGCCGATCCCATAGTCCAGGTTATTTTGAATAGGCACACTAATCATGTTGGCAACGGGATTAGATAACTTATCCGCCAGTTCCTGCGCACTAGCTCCTGGCTTTTCCTGCGCATTCAGCGTTCCAGCTAAAACAAACGCTAGCAGCAATAAGAAAAATATCCTATGCATGTTCCATCTTATCATGCACAACACATGTTTAATAAGAAATTCGAAATCCGAAATCCGAAACCCGAAACACAAAACCGGTTACGGAAACACCTTCTTCCAATCCTCCTTCATACTCACCACATGCCATCTATTTTTTGCTGCTGCATTCAGCGATGCATTGTCTTTTTCCTGGTAGAAAAATTCCCGGCTACTATCATCATGATTAATCATAAGTTGAAATGATGGATAGCTACTTCCCTGGCAATATTTCAACATCGCGATATCACCTCCGCTTCGTTCATTGCCACAGGCAAATACCGGCCGCTGGCCAATATGCATCTGAATGCCGACCGGTTTTCCTTCTTTATCATTGATAAAAGGAGAAGACGATTCCCGAATAATACTTACTGTACTGTCAACAAACCTGTATTTAAATGTTGTTCCAATTACCTGGTATTTAGGTATGCCGTACAATTGTTGCGAAATCCCTCTTATGAACTCGACAGTGCCGCCGCTGCAGATAAACGTTTTGAATCCGCTTGCTCTCAGATACGCCAGCAATTCAATTTGTGGTTGGTAAACAATGTCACTGACCGGCACATTGCGACCAGGATATGTCGCTGTTGCGAAAAAATCTTTCACAGAAGATTCAAACTCATCTTCCGTCATACCGGCATGCGTGACAGCTACTAATTGGACGAGCGCTTTTTCTCCACCGTCTTTAAAAAAGGCTTTGTCATTTTCTAACACCGCTTTATATGGTTGCTGTGTTTTCAAAGCAGGTTTTATTTCAACCATTTTTTTAACCTGGTAAAAAGCAAATAACTCCTGCACGATTGGTTGCTCGGCCCATAATGTGCCATCATTATCAAAAGTGGCTATGCGGTCGATTGCAGGAATAAAATCCTTTGATGTGCTATCGGTTACTTTTATTACGAAATCAATGATAGATTGTTTCAACGGGCCCTCATTCCACGACGGTAACGGATCTGGTTCATTTCGGCGATGATCATCGCGAGCAATGCTTCCGCTACAAGCACCAATTGCCAGCAATCCGTACCACCATATTATTATCATCATTGTTTTCATAAAGTCATTCACTTCTTTTGCTGGTCACCGCTACGATTAATGAAATGGTCAATGGATACCGAACGCTTACTGGTATTTCCAATCAATGCCAACAGGAAGATCGGCGCCGGTTTATCGCCCCAAAATCATCCAACACCCCGGCGTATTATCTTCCTGAATGGTGTATATACTTTGCACTATTGACGTATTCGGCCATGTTGCCCGTCGCCACAATTATTCTTTCTTTACACTCTCCCACAGTCTTTCCCAATCGGGATTAAGAACGATTTCCGTTCTCCTGTTCTTTGCGCGGCCTTCTGCGGTCGAGTTATCTGCAATGGGATTGAATTTCCCTTTTCCTGCCGCCGTAAGTCTTGCAGGGTCGATATTATGTTCCTTTGAAAGTACCCTTACTACACCGTTCGCCCTTTCGGTGCTTAGCGACCAATTATCGGCGACACCTTTCACATGCATCGTATCTGTATTACCGACAACGATCACTTTTAATTTCGGAAATTCGTTTAGCACGGAAGCAAGGTTTGCCAATGCCTGCTTGCCGTCTCCACTCAGTTTTGCGCTGCCGCTTTTATAAAGAAGATTATCCTGCATATCAACATAGATCACTCCATCTTTGGAATAAACTTCCAGGCCCTTATCTGTAAATTCTTTTTCTGCCTCTTCAATCTTTCTTTCTAATTCTTCCATATTTGAATGGAATTCTGTGATGGTTTCATTCAGCTCTTTCAATTGTGCGTCTTTTGCTGCGCATTCTTGTTTGTAGCTGCTGAATTGGCTATTGATGCTTTTGTTTTGCGCAGCCAGGTCATCCACCTGCTTTTGCAGATTGTCGATCTTTGAAGACAATTGGCTGTTCTCCGACTGCAGTGTCATTACTTTCGAATTTGCCTCATCTAATTGGCTTGCTGCTTTCTTACTCGAACCACAGGAAAATAATAGGCCAGTGGCCATTACCGAAACGAGAGCTGTTGATTTGAATTTCATAAAAAACGTTTTTATAGGTTGTTTGGTCGTTTTGCTTTTTCAGCAATTGTTAAGACAATACATAATCATGCGATTCGTCTTTCAC
>AR_comb_assmDRAFT_10258753_pt1 | contig 10295 bp, 6 predicted proteins | sample ArasoioldDNA_FD_10543 | JGI IMG/M metagenome (IMG submission 10543) | reverse complement strand
CTGGCTGATATTCAGCACGCCAAGCATCCGCGAATGCGAGCCAGTCCAGAGCAAAACCCAGCGGCTTGAGAATCGCTTGGGCCTCACGCGCAACCCCTGTGCGCCAATCAACCATTGTCCCGAAGACATCGAAGAATAGCGCCCTCACGCTATCTTCCAACTTCCCAGGCGCGGTTTGTGCCCACGCCGTGAACGACGTCATAATTCCGGAACGGGGAAGCGCGGCGGCTGCGGTCAGCAATGTAACGGCACGCAACAAAGTGCGGCGACTTAAATTCGTCATGATCTTATCCTCCATCGGAAACGCCTAACGCTGCGGTTAGCAGCCGGAGGCGAGCAGCGCGAGCGTCAGGTCCGCTGTACTGCGAGGTTGGGCCGTTAACCGCTATGTACTCGTGTCGCTCATGGTACGACGATCCAGTCTGACCGTGAGCTTTACTCTTTCCGTGGGACGCGCTCGAGGTACCTAGTGGCCTCTCGGAAGAAGTCCGATCGATTCCACGCCGCCGCACCGAGAGCACGTGCCGAATCGATTGCCTGATTACGAATCGCGTGGGGCACCCCCGGCGGAATGCGAACGACGGACCCGGCCGTCGCCGTGATGGTCTCCTCTCCGAGTTGAATCGTAACAGCGCCCTCGGTTACCACGATCGCTTCTTCGATAGGATGAGTGTGGAGCGGAACTGTCGCCCCTTGATCCATTTCGAACTCACCGACGAAGAAGGACGTGAAGCCGTGCTCAGTTCCTATCAATGCTCTGGTACGCATTCCCGGTCGCTCCGGAACCGGATGAAACTCGCCAATTGAATGTATCGTCATAGCCCCTCCTTGCGGGCGCCACTACGCACAGTGACTTGACGTATTGTCATTAGTGTCCGTTTGAACACCGGCGTCTCGGCCTAACGCAAAGGCTGAGAAGCCACGGCACGCGAGCCTCGCGAGCGGGTCCAAAGGTCTTTCTCAAGCCGAATGTTACGCGGCTCCTTCATGCCGCACGAAGCCTCCGATGGAAGCACGTGGTTTTTTGTTGGGGATCGAGGCCGACAATGACATTCAACTGCGCGCCGCCTACCTCGTCAAATCGATACGCTTCCACAGAAGTCGAGGTCATAGATTCAGGCCACCAGGCGCGGACTCTGAATAAGCCTCGCGGACCAGAGCTAATCGGACCCGGCACTCGGCCGGCACCCAGGCTCTTAAGTTTCCTACGAACCTCTTCCGTGCCACTGGGGACAACAAAGCATCCCCACGTTACACTGCTGCTGATATTGTGCATCTCACGGATGTCTATCGAATCGTCAGGAATTATCTCCGGAAGCCATCCCCGGTCGAACGCACCGTCGGCCCTAGCGGCGTTCACGTCAGGATACTGCGACTCAAAATCTTCAGAGAACGGGCCCACGCATCCCAGAAATGTAACCGCAATCGCACCAATCAAGAATCGTCTCGTATTACTCATGTCCGCGTAACTATTAAGTGAGCCGCCAATTCGCCTCGCGGTATATTCAGGTAGCCGCGGAGTAGCGAATTCTGAATTGATTGAAATATCCACTGATTGGTCCCGAGCTGTCAAATCCTCTTTCCGGCAAACACTGCCGTCATGGCGGTATATCGAGATATCAGACCGCGGTAGATCACGATATCGATCTCAGGTCTGGGCAGCCCATCCCGCCATCAGAGCCGATCCGCCGGGCTAAACACTCCTTTGCCGCCGCGATTCAAAACGTGCGTATAAATCATTGTAGTGCTTACATCTCGATGGCCGAGCAGCTCCTGAACGGTGCGAATGTCGTAGCCGTCTTCCAGCAAATGTGTTGCAAATGAATGGCGGAACGTGTGCGGGCTGGCTGGTTTATTCACGGCCGACTTTCGTACGGCTTCTTTCACCGCTTTCTGCAGCACAGATTCATGAAGATGATGGCGCCGTTTTTCTCCAGTCACTCTATCCATGAAATGAGTGCCGGCTGGAAACACCCACTGCCAGCCCCACTCTTTGCTGGCGTTTGGGTATTTGCGCTCGATGGCATTTGGGAGAGAGACTCGCCCCAGACCGCGCCGAAGATAAAAATCGTGGAGGCACTTCATCCGTTCCAGGTGTTCGATCAATGATTCTTTCACCGCTGCAGGGAGAATTGTATGCCGGTCCTTATCGCCTTTGCCGGCCCGCACCAGAATTTGATTGCGGGAGAGTTCAATTTCTTGCACACGTAAACGGACGCACTCCATCAAGCGCAGGCCCCCGCCGTACAGCAGCATGGCCATAATCCAATCAACTCCCTCGAGACACTCAAAAATCGAGCGGATTTCTTGCCGGGTAAGAACTACCGGCAAACGATGCGGCCGCTTCGCACGAAGGACGCCAGCAACGAATCCGATCTGCTTATTGAGCACTTCTCTGTATAAGAACAACAAGGCATTAAGAGCTTGATTCTGCGTCGAAGCACTGACTCGAAGGTCGGTTGCCAGCGCGGAAAGAAATTGGCCGATTTCCGCCTCGCCCATTTCCACCGGATGGCGTTTGTGATGGAACAATATGTATCGCTTAATCCAATGAACGTAGGCCTTCTCGGTCCGGTAGCTGTAATGCCGGGTGCGGATCGCCTGACGCACTTGGTCGAGTAATTTCGGTCGCTGAACCGGCCGCCCCATTTGAACAGTCGGTTTGGTATTCAACCCCCCGTCGATCACGGCAAGCGTGCGCTTTGCAGACATGTCCGTAATGAGGTTATTCATAACCGCCTCCGTGCGATGCTTTCACCGTAGGAATCACCCGAGCCCCGGTCCACGAAGCCCACAAGTGAATGTCGGGCTATCTGATGCGGGAAAAAAGCTAGAGAAAGTCGATAGGCTTCCGCCGGAACCGCACCGATCGAACTGCTCGGTTCAAAAGTTCACATTCAAGACAAAGCCGCGGCCCGCTTCTGCTGTCTTCACATTGAACAGTTTGAACGGCTTGAACTACTTGAACGCTTAGAATTTTCTTAACAGCCCCACGACCCGGCCGGCGATGCGAAACTCACCGGCTGAAACGGTGATTGGCGCGTATTTCTCGTTCTCGGCTTTGAGCGTGATGGTGCCGTCTTTTTTGAAGAATCGCTTCAAGGTTGCTTCGCCTTCGATCACGGCGCAGACGATGTCGCCGTTGTCCGCCGTCGCTTGCTGTTTCACGATGACGCGGTCGCCATCCATGATGCCGGCGCCGATCATGCTGTCGCCTTTGACTTGCAGCGCAAAGGTTTTTTCGGTCGCCATGTCCTCGGGGACCGCGATCATCGCTTCAATGTTTTCATCGCTAACAAACGGTTTGCCGGCCGGTACACGACCCAAAACCGGCACTTCCCGCATCGGTGTTAGCGCCGACTTGCCCAAAGTATTGACGACTTCGAGAGCGCGTTTGCCAACTCGGTGAATGTAGCCTTTTTTTTCGAGCGCTTTCAGATGATCGGAAACACCATTGGTCGAAGCGATCTTAAAGCGCCGGCCGATTTCGTTGATCGACGGAGCGAAACCCTTCTCACGAATGGTCTTGAGAAGAAAATCGTAAATTTCTTTTTGCCGTGATGTGAGCGTGGGAAGCACGAGATCCTTTATACTGAAAATAATTTCAGCAATCAAGCGTAACGAACCCGGTTCAAATCGTCGAGTCGTTCAAACTGTTCATTTCGTTTTTGGAAACTTTGGAAAATTAAATTCGAGTGCGGTGACTTGTCCGTGACAGAACGGCCGCCTGGCTCAAGCTGTTCGTGATTTCGATCTGCTTGGCAAGCGCAGCGCGCCTAACGGAAAGGAGTTATAGGTCGCCGCCGGCAGAAAAACGCAATCAGCGCTGGCGCGGCTTCTAAAATCCAAGTGAAATAATCATGCGGATTGGCAGCGACCATTGCGATCCGGTCAGATAGATCAGCAGCCAGGTGACGTCAGCGGACCGGCGGCAATGCGGGCAAACACCATAGCATTTTCCAGAGATGCCAACATGATCATCCGTGGCGAAATGCCAAAGTTATTGGTGAGTCTCAAACGACCTCCAAACTCACCCGAGCTTACTTGACTTGCACATGGCTTGCCGTTAAAGAAAATCTCTGCCGAACGCAGCCGTCAGACGGCGGATCGACAACGATTGCCGACTCGTGAAAAGGGCCGGCTTTTTTTTGCTCCGCGATACTCAGTAACGATATGGGCGAACGCAGAGACCGAATGCACTACCGGCGCGGAAAAGCTCTCCCGAAATAAATGCTGCCTTATTATCTGCTCATCATCCTTTTAGCGCCGCTCGTGGCAGGCATCGCCGTCGGACTGCTTGGAAGCCGTGCAAACGGCAAGCTTACCAATCTTGGTGTCGCCGCTGAAGTTCTGGCATTCCTCGCCTCTGTCTTGCTGTTCATCGAAATCGTCACAGACGGGCCTCGAGTCGTGAATTCATCGTGGTCGATGAGCAACGTGCCGTTCGCGTTCCTCCTTGACCGGCTTTCCGCCGTGATGCTGATGCATATCGCGGCGATCAGCATCCTCATCCACCTCTTTTCGATCCGCTACATGCAACAGGAAGCCGGTTACGCGCGCTTTCACAGCTTGCTCGCTTTCACCACGTTCTCACTTTTCGGCATGGTAACGAGCGGAAATCTTCTGATGTTGCTCATGTTCTGGCAGCTACTGAGCTGGCTGCTGCCAAACCTTTCCTACAACTATCAGCATCCACCGACCGTGCGCGGCGCTTTCCGAACTTTCATCATGCAACGTTTCGGCGATACCGCTTTCCTGGCCGCAGTCGTCCTCGCGTATGCGTGGTTTGGAACTCTGGATTTGCAGCAACTCTTCAACCGTGCCGCTCCGGCGGACACTCTCCTATCCCTCTGGGCCGGCGGCGTGACGATCCGCTCGAGCACGATAATCACCTTATTGATTTTCATCGGCGCGATGGCGAAATCGGCGCAAGTTCCCTTGCATATGTGGCTGCCGGACTCGCTCTACGCGCCAACGCCGGTCCATGCCCTCCTGCATGCGGGGATCATCAATGCTGGCGGGTTTCTCCTCGCCCGGTTGGCGCCGCTTTTCGACTTGAGTCCGGCGACGCTTCACATCGTCTTCCTCGTCGGATTGCTCACGACAATTCTCGGCTCCTCGATGATGCTGGTTCAGAGCGATATCAAAAAAACGCTTGGTTATTCGACCATCGGCCAGATGGGTTTCATGATCATGGAATGCGGCGTGGGAGCGTACGGCCTGGCAATCTTTCATCTGATCGCGCACGGAATTTTCAAAGGAACGATTTTCTTGAACTGCGGCTACGTCATCCATGCCGCGCGCAACGAGCCGAGACTACCGCCAGATAGACAAAGCGCCGCGACTGATGAGTTTTCCATTCTCACCTGGCTTACCGGCTTCGCGACGACCTTGATTCTGCCCCTGATCATCGTCCTGGCCGCGCACGGAATCGTCGATATTCCGCTCCGAAATTCGCAAGGCGCGGCAATTTTTCTTTTCTTCGGCTGGGCGACCTCATCTCAGGCGATACTGACGCTTTACCGACTGCGCGCCGTAGCTTCGTGGAAGGTGGCGGCAAGCATGCTCGGAGTTCTGCTCGTCGTTCTCGTCACCTACCTGCTGGCAGCGGAGAATTTTTCGCATTTTCTTTTTCCGGCTCCGGGGCAGGTGGAGGCCCATTTTCGGGCGGGCGCTTTGCCCGGGCCGGCATTCGACCTTCTCATCTCGGGATTTGCGCTGATCATTGTTTTCGGCTGGTACCTGATCTATGCGCGGAGCCACGGACAAAAAGTATGGGCGCCGGGATGGATCCAGACGCTGCACCTTCGGCTCTATTTATTCTTCCTCAATAGGCTGTATCTCGACGCTCTGTCGAGGCGGATCGGCGGTTCTCTCCGAACCGCGGTGAGCCGTCTCAGCGCAAACCAGGCCTTTTCTTGGATCGTCGGTGCAATCGCAATCGTGGTCGCGTTCTCACTCGCGGGACGCCCGCCAAGGATGGCGTCGGCGCAGTTGGGTCTGATCCTTGTATCGGTTCTGTTGTTGCCGCTTTTTCCGTTTCACGGCATTTACATCGCCGCCCTCACGCGCGCGCCCGGACTTCTTCCTTCTGCGCTTGCTTTATTGTTTCCTGCGGCCGGGTTGTACGCCTTAAACATTGTACTACCGCAAATTCCGACTGCACTTTTATCCGCTGGCGGCACTCTCGCTCTCTTTGGCGCCGTCTATGGTTCCTTGCAAGCTCTGGCACAAAACCGCGTGATGCACGTTTTGAGCTATGCCGGCTTTACGGCTCTCTCGGTTGCATGGTGGCATCTCGCCGGAACTGGAGCCTTGGACATTCACACGATCGTATATAGCGCGACGGTAAGTCTTCTCATCGCGGGACTGCTGCTCGCCTGCAAGCGCGCCGAACTCTTTTCTGGCGATCTTACGCTGGACCGAATGCATGGATTGGCGCGACCGATGCCTCGCCTGGCGACAATTGTAGCGCTGCTGGTCATGGGAGCGGTTGGCTTGCCGCCGTTTGCGCTCTCTTCAACGGTTATCGTGATTGTGTTTCACGCCGCCGTTACCAGCATCACCGGGCTCGCCGTGATCCTGTTCTGCTGGTTTCTGGCGTCGTGGTACCTGTTCAGAATGATGCAGCGAGTCCTTTTCGGTCGTCATCGAGCGGGACTGGGCTATCGAGATCTGCACGCCGTCGAGTTGGCGTGCTTCGCCGCCTTGCTCCTGGTTCTGGCATTCGTCGGAATCCGAGGAAGCTGGCTCGAGCCCCCACAATTCGAAAAAGTCCGAACCATCGCCGACGAGATGTTTTCGTGGCAGAAGTAATCGGCTCGATTAGTGAAACGCAGCGGATGGAGCTCAGAGCTCTGATCCGTCTGGCGAGTGAAGTCATCGCCTATTACTGGCCGATGCGCACCTTCGTCCATCACAACCCGCTGCACGGTCTGGAAGAGCTCCACTTCGAAAAAGCGGTGCGCAGAGGCGAGCGCCTGCTCGGCGCGCAGCCCTATTTATCCAATCAGACGTTTCGCGACTATTTTCAGGGCGGCAGGATTTCGAGCGATCACCTCGATGCCGCCTTGAGAGCACATGTCGGGAACGAACAGGTCGCCGTCGGAACTCAGACCGTCAGCCGTTTCGATGTGCAACGGATTCATCTGATGAAGGGAATCGCCGCGCCGCCCGCAGAAACGCTCGCGCGGTCTATCGCGTTACACTCAGATGGCGCACTCATTTCGACCATTGCAGATCGTCTGCTCGCGGACTCGAAGCCAGGACAATCTCGCGTTACCCCGTCAGAAGATGGAACTCTCGAAAAAATAGAGGCGGTCGCCGCATGGTGCGATCGTGTGTTGGGAACCGAGATTGGTGAGACGATCAACCGCGAGCTGGTCAAATGGTGCGAGGCTTTTTTGGACGAAGGCCATGCCGCATGGCCGATGCCGGCCCGGGAAAAGGGCTTTTACGGCGCGTGGAGATTTCTCGCCGGCCAGGAATGGTCACCCTGCGGTATCCGCAATCATCGTCAGAAACTCGCCCGCTTGCCGGCAAATCCCGAAGCTTCTCTCATCGAGAGTCTCACTGCCATCGGAATCAATCGGGAAAATTGGCAGGAATATCTTTCGCTTCATCTCGCCGCGCTTTCGGGTTGGGCCGGCTTTATCAAGTGGCGCGCCGATCAAAATGAATACGAGTGGCAACTCGCCTACCCGATCGACCTAGCGCAATATCTCGCGGTGCGCTTGTGGTACGAGCGTGAACTTGTACAGCAAGCCTGCCGCGGACGGCTCGGCATCGATGGTAATGTGGCGGCCATTTCGGCCGAAATGCGACAGCGAAAAGATCTTGCCGCGATTGGCGGGAGCAAACGCGCCGTCGATCGCGCTCACATAGCCGCCGCGTGGAAGCTGGTTGCCTTGGCGCAAGCGCTGCAGATCGATCCGGCACCGCTAGTGAAAACTGCCAGCGTTAATTTATTTACAATCATCCAATGGCTCGAGCATTTTCCCGAATCGGAGCACGGCCCGATCTGGCTCAAAGCCTTCGAAGCCGGCTATCGCGAAGAGCTTCTGTCTAAACTAGAGCTTAACCTCTCGTCGACAGAACCGCCCACCTGCGAAGACGTGGAAGAACCGCGGGAACCGAACGGCGATGCCGCCGGTCCAGTGCGCCCTCAAGCTCAAGCCGTTTTTTGCATAGACGTGCGCTCGGAGCCCTTTCGCCGGCATCTGGAAGCCGCCGGCGACTACGAGACCTACGGCTTCGCGGGTTTTTTCGCCGTGTTCATCCGACATCAGGCGCTCGGCAGCCATCATGAAACCGATCAGTTCCCGGTCATCATGAAGAGTAAAAATCTCGTGCGTGAGATTCCGAGAAGCTATCACGGTGGACATTTGTTCCGGCACCGCCATCGCGAGAAACTCCTCGAAACCGGCCATACCCTGCTCTATGACCTAAAAGAGAACGTCGTGACTCCCTACGTCATGGTCGAATCGCTGGGCTGGTTCTATAGTTTGCCGTTGCTCGGCAGAACCGTTTCTCCGCAATGGTACCGAACCGCGCTGGAGTGGGTGCGCCGCAAGCTCGTTCCGCCCATTGCCACCACATTGACGGTGGAAAAATTGGCGCGCGAGGAAGTCGTGGAGATGATCGCGGCGGAACAGCGCGCCGTGACGCGCCGTGCGCTCCAGGAAAAGTTCGGCGACCGAAATCTCAACCTGTCGCTGGAGCGGATGGAGTTCTTACGTCGGCGCGCTCTCGACGAATTTGTCGGCGAGCCTTCGCCGCGAGCACGCGCCACTGCCCTCACGCCGGAGGAGGAAACCACCTTCATCGAAGACCTGCGACAGCATTACGGCATCAATCACGGTGCGTTTTTTGCGCGCATGGAGCGGATCACCCGCACCGGCTTCACCTTGAGCGAACAGATCTTTACGGTCGAAACCGTCCTACGCGTGATGGGGCTGACCCGAAATTTTGCCCGGCTCGTGCTTTTTTGCGGCCATGGCAGCAGCTCTGAGAACAACCCCTTTGAGGCAGCGCTCGATTGCGGCGCCTGTGGCGGCAACTCGGGAAAGCCCAACGCGCGCGTGCTTGCGATCATGGCCAATCGACCGCTGGTCCGCGAACAGCTCGCGAAAAACGGCATAGACATTCCACAAGACACTTATTTCATCGCCGGCCAACACAATACGAGCACCGACGAAGTGGAACTTTTTGATCTCGAAGATTTGCCGCCGACCCATCGGAAAGATCTGCTGCAACTCGCGCATGATTTGGAGAGAGCGGGAGCTCGCACCAGCGAGGAGCGTTACGCGCGCTTTCCGGAAGGTAAAGCGTTACGTCGCGCGTCGCGAGCCAAACGCGAAATTCGCCGGCGCAGTGCCGACTGGAGTCAGGTGCGACCGGAGTGGGGGCTTTCGGGCAACGCGGCTTTCATTATCGGCCGGCGTGCGCTCACTCGCGGGATTCACCTGGCCGGGCGAGTATTTCTTCACTCCTACGACTATCGCGAAGATCCGGACGGCAAGCTGCTCGAGGTCGTTATGTCCGGTCCGCAAGTAGTCGGCCAATGGATCAACATGGAGCATTATTTCTCCACCGTGGATCAGGACGTCTATGGAAGCGGCAGCAAAATCTATCACAATATTGTCGGCCGGTTCGGAATCATGTCCGGACCGCAGAGCGATTTACGCACGGGTCTCGCCTCACAGACGGTCATGAACGGCTCGCGCCCGTACCATGAGGCGATGCGGTTGCTCACCCTGATCGAGGCGCCCCGAGAGATCATAGAAAAAATCGTTCGCAATCAGCGCCATTTGCAGGAGCTTTACGACAACGAATGGGTTTCATTGATCGCCATCGAACCAGAAGAGCGGAGGTACTACCGCTACGTTCCCAAAATCGGCTGGATGCGAGTCGAAACGCGAGCTTCCGAGTTGGAATCAAAGTATTGCTAAAGGAGGGATAACATGACGGACCTGACGCTGCATCCGATGAAAGAGATCAGAATCATCATTCAAGGCGAACATCTGAAATTCGCCGCAGACCTGCTCGACGACAAGGCGACCGGCTACACGATCATCCACAACATCTCCGGCAAGGGACATCATGGCTTTCACACCGCTCATCCAATGTTCAACGAGATGGATAGCATCGTCATGCTCATGACGGTCGTCACTGCCGATCAAGTGGAGCCGATTCTCGCAGGATTGAAACCTCTGTTTGCCCGCTATACCGGCGTCATGTTCGTCTCGGACGTGGCGGTGAGCCGCCTGGAATACTTTTCTCCGGCTTCCGTCAAA
>AR_comb_assmDRAFT_10038879_pt1 | contig 10295 bp, 7 predicted proteins | sample ArasoioldDNA_FD_10543 | JGI IMG/M metagenome (IMG submission 10543) | reverse complement strand
ATCGCTGTCGTTCATGCCGACCAGATAATTGATATGCATGAATCCCCCACCAAGGCATTGAAAGAAAAACCGCGCTCATCCATTTCTATCGGATTCCGTCTGCTGGCGTCAGGAAAAATTGATGCGTTCATTAGTGCCGGCAACACGGGCGCGATGTTGGTTGGAGCTTTATTCAGCATCAAAGCGATTGAGGGTGTGTTGAGACCTACCATTTCAAGTGTTATTCCAAAAGATAATGGAAAAACAGGTTTGATACTCGATGTTGGTTTAAATGCAGATTGTAAGCCAGAACAGCTAAACCAATTTGCTGTTATGGGTTCAGTGTACTCTCAGCACATTCTGGGAATCGAAAATCCCAGAGTTGCTCTGCTAAATGTTGGCGAAGAAGAGGGCAAAGGAAACATTTTGGCCCAAGCAACTTATCCTTTGTTGAAAGAAAATAAACACATCAATTTTATCGGGAATATTGAGGGCCGCGATATTTTATTTGATGTCGCGGACGTAATAGTCTGCGAAGGTTTCACCGGTAATGTGATCTTAAAACTTGCTGAATCACTATACGACATCAGTGAAAAGCAAAATTTCAAGCATGCGTATTTCGACCGTTTTGATTTTGAAAATTACGGCGGCACACCTGTGTTGGGGGTTGCTAAGCCGGTAATCATAGGACATGGCATTTCTCACGCCAAAGCCTTTAAGAATATGATCACCCTGGCTCAAAAAATGATTGAGAAAGATGTGATGAATAAAATGAAAGAAGAGTTGGAATAAAGAACCAAGAATAGGCAGGGCTTGACTGGAGTATGGGAATAATACTTTCTCGAATCAGACTAAAGTATCCTCGCAGTTTAAAGTAAGAAAACGCTGAGCCATTAAAAAAAACAATGTAATGCTTTTGAATACTCGGAATTATTTCTATTTTAGCGTTTCATGATCTTTCATTAGTTCCACCTCCTGAGAAATTACTGCTCTGTCCACCTCCTTGAATTTCCTTCGAATAAATAACTACCTGGAAAGGCCTGCCTTGTATCCCAATGTTTAGCCAGCCTATCCCCAAAAACCACATTTAATTTTTATGAAACGACTGTTCGCAACAGGAACTGTTTCATAAAGGTGCTTTATAATCCCTCCCTTGATATAGGTATTTCAAAAAATCAAACCATTAATTAATAATTCTCTGAAATTTTAAATCTACAATCATGTTTAATCGTTCCCCGGAAACTTGCCTGAATCGGCACAGGTACAGATATTCACTAGCTATTGTTCCTACATGGCACTATAGCTTGGTCTCTTGTAAGAGAAGCTGTCGACTATCCCTTGCAGCATTTTTGTTTTTGTTGACCGGTTTGCTTATTGGGATTCTCGCTTATGGACAAGGCTCCTGTCCCACGAGCAACTGCACCTCAGGTGATATGACCATTACAAATGTGGAACTCGTACAGGCCGATGGTTCGCCGTTACCAAATACTTGCATTCCCGGGCAACAAACCGTTGCCGTTAAATTGAAAGTAACATTTAATGCTACGTCCAAAACCCGTTATGGGTTTTTGATTGTAGGGGATCTTACGATCAACGGTTCATCGGCAGGTAAAATTTATCAGTGTTACGGTGAAGATTTTGCCCAGGGGGATCATACCCGCACATTAAATCAAATTATTCAATGGCCCTGCGGATCTACTCTTTCTTTAACACACGTGTACACTGCGTGGGATAACCAGCCTCCATCCACTACTATCTGCTCTTATTTGAATGCAGATGGCAGTATTTCCAATTGCGGGGCAATCGATCCAAAGTGCAGATATTATGGAGATCTTAGTTTTACTGTTGCGACGCCCCTGATTGCAGGCTTTACCCCACTGGAGGGTGTGTGTAATGGATTGAATAGAACGTGGACATTTACCAGCACGACTTCGGGCGGAAAAACTCCTTATACGTACACATGGAATTTTGGAGATGGTTCACCGAATCTGGTTACCACTCAAAACCCCGTGACACATGAATATCCATATGCGGCAGCTGGCAACCATACCATAACATTGAGTGTGGAAGATGCATCGACTCCTACGCATCAAACCAGTGTCGCACAGTCACAAATAATTTCAGTAACAAGTTGTTGCGTCGCTTCAACGAATCCAACAAGTGCAAATGCGGCATCACCGTCTATTTGTTTAGGAGGCAACACGAATATCAGCGTGAGTGGCGGTTTCTTAGGAACGGGTGCATCCTGGAAATGGTATCTTGGTGGCTGCGGAAATGGGCAATCAATTGGAACTGGTGCAACGATCAATGTAAATCCGACACAGACGACTACCTTTTACGTGAGGGCCGAAGGCGACTGCGGGACAACGAATTGTGCCTCAGTGCAGGTAGTGGTAAATCCTCCTTCTGTGGGTGGAGTGCTTGCAGAAAACAGAACGATATGTTCCGGTTCTAACAGCGGTCTCTTAAGCCTCACAGGTAATACAGGCACCGTGCAAAGGTGGGAATCGTCAACAACCAGCGCGGTTGCTGGCTTCTCATCAATCTCGAATACAGCGGGGTTAACCAGCTTCACATCGGGTGCGCTCACGCAGGACACATGGTTCCGTGTAGTAGTAAAGAGTGGTGTGTGCGCCGAGGCTAATTCTAATGCAATAAAAATTACAGTTCAACAGCCAATCAGTAATAATACAATTGCCGCTGATCAGACAATTTGTTCCGGATATGCACCTAATAGTTTAACCGGATCAACTCCGAGCGGTGGCAGCGGAAGTTATTCCTATCAATGGAAATGGAAAACAACGGGAAGCTTCACCAATATTTCAGCAGCAACAAACAAAGACTATGCTCCGGGTAGTTTAATCCAGACGGCGTACTTCCAAAGAATCGTGAGTGGCGGCGTTTGCAATACCAGCACTAGCAATACGGTAGCAATTTCGATTAGTCCGGAGTCAGCAGTATATGCGATAACGGCAAGTGATTTCTGCTCTACTGCTCCTGGTACGGGAGTCATTACTCTCTTGGGATCATACCCGGGAGTTAGCTACCAATTGAAGCTTACCAGTGACAATAGTGACATCCAAGGTGCTCAAACCGGCACCGGGTCGGCTCTAACATGGACAGGACTCAACGCAGGCACTTACTACGTTTTTGGTACAGGAATAGCCCCGTCTCATTGCACGAGCCGGACCGGAAATGCGACTGTTCATGAATTCGATTGTTCTTATTTCTACACGTTAACGCAGGGCTATTATGGAGGTAAAAACGGTAAAAGCTGTCTCGGAAGCACACCGGTAAATACCATTAAATATTTGCTGGGAATTCCGAATAATCCAACAGACCTGGTGACGGGTACGACCAATTCTGTAACTATACCAGCCACCGACGATGGAGCTAAGAAATTAAATGGTACCATGCCCGGCGGCAACACACCGGGTGCTCTGCCAGCCGGCACTTGCACTATCACTACTGGTTGCTTTGTTGAGCCCACTTACTTAACCAAGCAAGGCCGAATAAATAACATTTTATTATCGCAGACGATAACACTCGGCCTAAATAGCCGGTGGGAGGCAGGCAAGCTGTTATTATTCCATATTGAAAGCGGATGGTTAACCACACAAAAAATGAATGGCTGCGGTAATGATGCGATTGTAGTAACTACATGTGGTAGCAACACTGTCACCTCGATAAAGATGAACCAGAATGTGGTGAATTATTTGGGTGCTAATAATACAGTACAGGATTTGCTGAATCTGGCAAACGCTGTATTGGGCGGCACCTTAACACCTGGTACCAATGGAGTTCCGTCTTACAGTGATGTCAATGATGCGGTCTCTGCCATAAACGAAGCGTTTGATGAAGGTCGCAGGTTCCTTGATTATTATCCGGAAAAACAAACTTGTGAATTGCTTTTCCCTGCACCGATAATAGCACCGCCGATCATAACACAAGTGAATACAACTGTGGCAAAAACCGAATCAATCGCCTCAGCCGAAACGACCGTAACAGCTTATCCTAACCCTTACACCGATCAGGTAAGCTTTAGCGTCGATGCAAAGGTATCAGGATATGGCTCGCTGGAGGTGTACAACATGATGGGGCAAAAGCTTAGAACAGTTTACCAGGGCTATATTTTGGCAGGAAGGCAAAAGTTTACGTTGAGCTTGCCAACAAGGCAAAGATCCAACCTGGTTTACATTTTGAGAATGGGTAATAAACAAATTACGGGTAAACTATTACAACTAAGTAAATAAAAACATCAACTATAAGAACCATTTTTTAATCGTTCCTCAAAGGTGGCAGCAATGCCACCTTTGATTATTATCAAAAAGTGGCGTATTTATCGAAAATAGAAGGGCAGGCGTCCCGATTTCATTTTTTATTTGAGTTAAACTGCATACCTTCTGCTCTTTCCCCCTATTTAGACTTCCACCTATTTTTCTAATTTTTAAAAAGCCACACAATGAGAAAGTTATTATTTCTACTGCTGCTTATTCCTGTATTTGGAATAGGCCAGGTAAAAAATGTTTTAACCGCCAGCAGATATTTTCCAAAAGCTGACAAGGTTTTGGATTTTGAAAAAGCCCTCGCTGCGCATGCCCAAAAGTATCATACGGGAGATTTTAAATGGCGCGTGTTTGAAATTCAGTCTGGACCTGATGCGGGAGGATATATGGTAAGTGAGGGTCCAACGAACTGGGATGCCCTGGATGGAAGAGGCAATTTGGGCAACGATCATAATACTGACTGGAATAAATCAGTAGCCATTTATACCACCGAAAGAGGTGGTTCTGCTTACGCAAGCTTTGTCGATTCACTTAGCACCGTACAGCTAACCGATTATTCCGATAAGATTATCATTAATCATATCTATCCCAAGCCAGGAATGATCAATGGGGTAATAGATCTTCAAAAGAAATTAAAACAGGTTTGGATTGCCGGGAAGGAATCAGTCGCAGTTTACCAATCTGTAAATTCAGGTAGCCCTGAATTCTTAAATGTTACGCGGTTAAAAAATGGGCTTAAGGAACTCGCAGATGGGTATCGCAAACCGCTGCCAGATAGATTTAATGCAGTCAATGGTGCAGGTACCTGGGACAATTATTTGGCAGACTATTCAAAATATGTAGAAAACCGGTGGAGTGAATTACTTTTTTATCGTGCAGATTTAAGCTCTAAATAAAACCCCAGAGTTGAAATTGTTCGTTCAATCGAGCAACCTATAACAAAGCCTTTTCTAAAGTTGAAAAGGCTTTATTATTCTCTCCAGTGCCGACTGTCGGCGGATTCTTTAAGTAAGATTTTGTATGACCATTGCACTGGCTCCGCCTCCGCCGTTACAAATGCCCGCAGCACCATACTTTCCTCCATTCTGTTTGAGAACATTGATAAGGGTAATAATGATTCTGGCACCACTAGCACCGAGGGGGTGCCCAAGAGCAACGGCACCACCATTCACATTGACTTTGGCGGGTTCAAGATTCATCAATTTAATGTTGGCCAGGCCCACAACACTAAATGCCTCGTTCAATTCATAATAATCAATGTCGCTCATTTTTAAACCGGCCTTTTTTACTGCCTTCGGCACTGCCACACTCGGCGTCGTGGTAAATTTTTCAGGAGCCTGTTCAGCATCGGCGTAAGAAATAATTTTCGCAATGGGCTTTAGCCCCAACTCGTCAGCTTTTTCTTTACTCATTAACACCAGCGCCGCAGCACCATCGTTCATCGTGCTGGCGTTCGCCGCCGTTACCGTTCCATCTTTTCCAAAAGCCGGTTTTAATCCTGGTATCTTGTCAAATTTCACATTCCACGGCTCCTCATCTTTTTCAAATCTTAAAGTTTCACCCTTTCGCGCGGGGATATCAACGGCCACAGTTTCATCTTTAAATTTTCCAGCTTTCCACGCATTTTGGCTGCGGGTGTAGCTTTCAATTGCAAACGCATCCTGCTCCTCGCGACTGATCTTGTGTTCTGTTGCGGTAAGATCAGCCGCACAGCCCATTGCATATCCGTGGTAACAATCGGTCAATCCATCTTTGGCAAGGCCATCTATCAGCGCGGTATCCCCATATTTATTACCCCACCTCAGATTTTCGACATAAAAAGGAACCGCACTCATGTTCTCCATTCCGCCCGCTACCACGATGTCACTGTCGCCAAGCAGAATACTTTGAGCCCCTTGTGCAATCGCTTTCATTCCGCTCGCACAAACTTTATTTACAGTAGTGCAAATAACCGTATCAGGTAATCCCGCATATTTTGCCGCTTGGCGGGCCGGCGCCTGGCCCAGGTTGGCTTGCATGACGCAACCCATCAATACTTCATCAACCTGCGTCGGCTTGATGCCCGCTTTCTCCAAAGCTGATTTAATAGCTGTTGCCCCTAGTTTTGTAGCAGGAATATCTTTCAATGCACCACCAAAACTTCCGACGGGTGTACGAATTGCGGACATAATATATACTTCCTTCATATAGTTTTAAATAACCCGCAAAGTTAACGAATGTTCGCGAAGCGATTTTTTTACTGCCCGACCAATGAACCCAATAAATTATTTTTAGATCTCAAATTTTGAACAATGAGAAAGAACACTGTCTTGACGGGATGCGGAATTCTTTTATCAGCAATATTGTTGAGTGACATATCATGGAATGATGGTCAAAAACCTGCTAGGGAATTTTACCAGCTCACCTTATATCATTTCACCAGCGCCACGCAAGAAAAAATTTTAGATAACTATTTGCAAAATGCCCTGCTACCAGCTCTTCACCGCATCAAAATAAATAATGTCGGTGTGCTTAAGGCATGGGCAAACGATACAACGGCTGATAAAACGATTTATGTAATTACTCCTCTGCCTGCTTTGGATATGCTGACCAAAATTACCGATAAGCTCAAGCGAGACGATTCATTTAATGCCCTGGCCGCTGAATACCTCAATGCGGCCTATAACAGTCCCCCGTTTTCAAGGAAGGAAATGATCTTGCTACAGGCCTTTCCTCTCGCCCCTCAATTACAGCTGCCGTCGTTGAACTCTCCACGAAAAGAAAGGGTGTACGAACTCCGGAGTTATGAGAGCGCTACTGACAACAAGTTTGAAAATAAGGTGCAAATGTTCAACCAGGGTGATGAAATCGGATTATTCAAAAGGCTGGACTTTAATGCTATTTTTTATGCCTCGGTAATGGCGGGTAGCAAGATGCCTAACCTGATGTACATGACCAGCTTTGAAAATAAAAAAGACAGGGATGAGCATTGGAAGACCTTTGGCAGTGATCCATATTGGAAAAAGCTGTCTGCGATGCCGGACTATCAGAACAATGTTTCACATATTGATATTACTTTTTTATATCCGGCAGATTATTCTGATTTCTGAAAACATTATTTTTCATAATTCGAAACAGTTCATGACGCTGTAAAGCACAGTTCGTAACTATTTTTCTACATGCTGGTGTAAAGATTCCTCGGCTATCCACACTTAATTGGAACGTAATTTGGTTTACTACAGAAAAAGTGAAAAAAAGTAAAAAATTAATCTCATGATACCCTTTTGGATATTTGGAATACTCTTTATGATCACATTGTATTTGTACTTCATTAGTTGCACGCCTGAATCACCTTTGAAAAAGAATCTCGTGAAATTCAAAGCCTGGTGCCGAGACCGATGGAATTCATCAGTAAATTATAAATAGCCCCAGTTTGGAACTGAGTTGCACCCACCGCGGCCAGTAGAGTTTATTATTAAGAAATAATGTAACTTTCTTCCACGATGGCCTACGATGAATCCCTCGCGAAAAGAATTGACGAATTAACAAAAGGCAAAAAAGGATTTTCCCATAAAGAAATGTTTGGTGGCGTTGCATATTTGCTAAATGGGAATATGTGTGTAGGAGTACATAAAACCGAGTTAATCATTCGCTATGATCCCCAAAAGAGCGAAGAGGTAACCAAAACAAAAAATGTTCGGCCGTTTGATATAACCGGTCGTCCTATGAAGGGATGGGCGTTGGTAAACAATGACGGCCTCAAAGGAAATGGATTGAGGAAATGGTTTGACTTTTCTTTCGGCTTCGTAAAATCACTTCCACCAAAATAAGAACTATGGCACGCAGCCACCACCGGCACAAAAAACATCAGCCCCAGCCTCCCCGTCCTTTTTCTGCAAAACAAAAACGCAAAGCGGCTCCCGTTTTTGCAATCTTTCTTGGTGCGTTTGGTTTGGGTATCGGATATTTTGCGACGGGCACTATTGTAGCGCTTATCATTGGCGCCATTGTTGGCGCCGCTGTCGGCTATTTAATTGGTCATAACCTTGACAAGATGGCTGTCAAAAAATGATGTCCGTTTTCTTGAAAACTTAGTTAATGAAGACTCGCCACGCTTCGTGATGGTTCTAAGATGGGCTATGCGACATTGAGAGCTGTTCCAAGGGGATCCCTGTTACAATCACAAAAATGAAAACGATTGCATTCCGGTTCTGAGAAATTTTATTGCTAAATTCCCTTCATGAAGAATGAATCCTGTAAATTGAAGGCCGATTGCTTACTCAATAAAACCTGACTTTAAGATGGGAGACTTCCAGGTAAAAAAACAGCCCAAAAAATACGACGCAATTGTCATTGGCTCAGGTGCTGGCGGAGGAATGGCGACGTATGTGTTAGCAAACGCTGGATTAAAAGTTTGTTTACTCGAGGCGGGTCCGATGTATGATCCCGCAAAAAACTCCAGTCAATTAAGCAACCCATGGGATTCGCCACGGAGGGGTGCCAGCACAAAGTTTCGCCCTTTCGGTGATTTTGACGGGTGCTATTGGGGATGGGACATAGATGGTGAACCTTATACGCATGTTGGCGATACTAAGTGGGAATGGTGGCGTGCACGCATGGTTGGCGGCCGCACCAATCATTGGGGAAGAATTTCGTTGCGCTTTGGTCCCAAAGATTTTAAGCGAAGAAGTATTGATGGCCTCGGCGACGATTGGCCGATTGGGTACGAGGACGTAAAGCCGTACTATGATAAGATCGATCGCTTGTTGGGCGTGTATGGAACCAATGAAGGATTGGAAAATGATCCGGATGGAATTTTTCTTCCTCCCCCCAAACCCCGGCTGCATGAATTATTTATCAAGAAAGCGGCTACAAGCATTGGTGTCCCTGTTATTCCTGCGCGCTTGTCCATCCTCACCAAAAAGATAAACAATGAACGCGGTGTATGCTTTTATTGTGCTCAATGCGGGCGCAGTTGTAAAGTCTATGCGGATTTTTCATCATCGTCCTGCCTGGTAAACCCAGCATTAAAAACGGGGAATGTTGATCTTTTTACAAATGCCATGGCCAGGGAAGTATTGACAAACAAAGAAGGATTGGCAACGGGTGTTTCATACGTTAATAAAGATGATGGCCAGGAATACCAGGTTGAGGGAAGAACGGTCATTCTTGCTGCCAGCGCTTGCGAGAGTTCAAGGCTGCTGCTCAATTCAAAATCACCTCGCCATGCAAACGGGCTTGCCAATTCCAGTAACGCGGTTGGCAAATATCTTCACGACTCCACGGGTGCCGGGATGGGCGGAATTATTCCTGCTTTGTTCGATCGAAAAAGATATAATGAAGATGGGGTTGGCGGCATGCATGTGTATTCGCCGTGGTGGGTCGATAATAAAAAGCTTGACTTTCCCCGCGGTTACCATATTGAATATGGCGGCGGTTTTGGAATGCCCCTGTATGGGTTTCAATGGGGAATCGAAAATTTGAATGGAAGATATGCTGTGAAGGGAAAAGAAAAACAGCCGGGCGGTTACGGCGCTTCGCTAAAAGAGGATTACCGGTTTTTTTATGGAGCACAGGTAGGAATGGCGGGTCGTGGTGAAGCAATCGCACGAGAAGACAGTTACTGTGAAATTGATCCTACTGTTGTTGATAAGTTTGGGATTCCGGTGCTGCGCTTTCATACTACCTATACGGACTATGAAATTAAACAGGCAAAGCACATGAAAGAAACCTTTGCCGCGATTCTTGATGCCATGGGTGCCATTATCACCTGGGGTGGAAATGACGGGCCGCAAAATAACTGGGGCTTGCACAACCCAGGCAATATTATTCACGAGGCAGGTACCGTAAGAATGGGCAATGATCCCAGGAGCGCACCGCTGAATAAATGGGCCCAGGCGCATGAATGCAAAAATCTATTTTGCGTGGATGGCGGACCGTTTGTGAGCCAGGCCGATAAAAATATTACGTGGACGATCTTGGCGCTGAGCATGAGAACCAGTGAATATATTGTCGACGAGATGAAGAGACAGAATATCTAGAACCACGATT
>AR_comb_assmDRAFT_10205592_pt1 | contig 10298 bp, 5 predicted proteins | sample ArasoioldDNA_FD_10543 | JGI IMG/M metagenome (IMG submission 10543) | reverse complement strand
AGCTCTGGCACTCCTCTCATTTCATGTATTGACCGGAAATTTGGGATCGCGCCCGACCGTCACCGGCCCCCGGATGAGGTCGCTGACGTGTATGTCCATGTGGACAGGGAGACCGACGCCGGCCTCATCGTCAGCGGTGCGAAAATGGTCGCCACCGGCTCGGCGCTCACGCATTACAACTTTATTGCCCACGCCAATACTGGACCCATCAAGACCAAGGAGTTTGCGGTCACCTTCATCGCTGCGATGGGTACCCCAGGCGTGAAGCTGATCTGTCGCTCGTCATATGCCATGACCGCGGAGGTGATGGGCAGTCCCTTTGATTATCCTCTGTCGAGTCGTCTGGATGAGAACGACGCCATTATTGTCTTCGACCAGGCCCTGATTCCATGGGAAAACGTCTTCGTCTACGAGAACGTCGAAAAAGGCACCACCTTGCTCTCTGAGATTGGCTTCCTGCCGCGTGCCATGTTTCATGGCTGCACGCGGCTGGCGGTGAAACTGGAATTCATTATTGGCTTAGTTCTGAAAGCTATCGAGACCGTGGGGCTAACTGAGAGTCGCAATGTCCAGGCCGCCATCGGTGAGATGATCGCCTGGCGCAACCTGTTCTGGGGCCTCAGCGACGCCATGGCGCGTGCGCCCGTGCCCTGGGCTGGCACCGCCGTGCTGCCCAACCCAGAGTATGGGGAGGCCTACCGGGTGCTTTCGAATGTCGCCTATCCCCGCATGAAGGAGCTGATCGAGTCCTTTCTCGCCAGCGGGCTTATCTACCTCAATTCGCACGCCGTCGACTTTCATACCCCCGCTCTCCGTCCCTATCTCGACCGGTATCTCCGCGGCTCAGATGGCGCCGCTGCCAGCGAGCGCGTCAAGCTGATGAAGCTCCTGTGGGACGCTGTGGGGACCGAGTTTGGCGGGCGCCATGAACTCTACGAACGGAACTATGCAGGTAATAGCGAACTCATTCGTGTCCAGACCCTCCAGAGCGCTCGCGAGCGCGGCCAGCTTGACCATTTTAAAAGCTTTGCCGAACAGTGCATGGCCGAGTATGGCCTCGACGGCTGGACCGTGCCTGACCTGATCAACCCGCATGACGTGAATCACTGGAGTGCGGTATTCCGCTCACAGACCGCCGGTACTTGACGCTGTCTCAGGTGAAACCTACACTCTCACAAGCTGTGAGGAGGAGAGATTGACGAGCATTACCGTGCCGTGGTGGCAAGGAGAGCGACATGGCTAGACAATGGGCAACCCAGGTGCAACCGCAACCTCAGACAGATCCGCCACGCCATCCATGCGAGATATTACCGACGATGTATGATTTGCCCAGTGAAGATCCCAAGGAGCCTGGTTTGCCCGATGAATTTCATGACTACCAGCCGCAACTGCTGGGTGAGACTTTTCAACCGCCCCGGTATATGCCGGACCGCTTTTTTGTCGGCACGGATTTGAACCTTTATTATCAACTGAGCCAGTTGGGCTGGTATAAACGCCCCGACTGGTTCGCGGTCCTGGGAGTTCCGCGTTTGTATCACGAGCAGGATTTGCGTCTGAGTTATGTCATGTGGCAGGAAGGCCCGGCGCCGTATGTGGTGGTGGAGTTGCTCTCACCGAGCACGGAGCACGAGGATCTGGGACACACAGACCGTGAGCCGGATGAGCCACCCACCAAATGGACGGTCTACGAGCAGATCTTACGGATTCCGTATTACGTGGTATTTAGTCGCTATACGGATGAGGTGCACTATTTTGAACTCACGGGCGATCAGTACCGCGAAATCCAGCCGGCCAAGCCGAGCCTGTGGCTACCCAAAGCGGGAGTCGGTATGGGGCTGTGGTTCGGGACCTATCAGGGTCTCGAACGGCAGTGGTTACGCTGCTATGATGCCAGTGGAGCCTGGATTCTGACGCCTCACGAGCAGGAACAGCAACGCGCCGCGCAGGCAGACCGACGCGCCGAGCAGGCAAACCAGCGGGCGGAGCGTCTGGCCGCACAGCTCAGAGCCCTGGGGATCAATCCAGAGCAGTAGGGAAGTAGCGAGCAGAAAGGTGATAGTCATGACACCCGCACTGATTCTTTCCTCCGACTCCCATGTGTTTGAACCACCCGATCTGTGGACGACACGTATTGATGCGGCGTTTCGGGGCCGTGCGCCCCGTATGCAACGGCTCAATGGTGTCGATCAATTGGTAGTGGAAGAACAGCAAGTCATCGCCGGCATCGGGCTCATCTCGAATGCGGGAGCCCGCTTTGAGGCTCCCGAAACGATCTCATCGCAGGGGCGTTTTGAAGACGTCCATCAAGGCGGGTATGATCCTGCGCAACACCTGAAAGATATGCAGCTTGACGGGGTCGCTGGCGAGGTCCTGTACCCATCGCAGGGCCTGTTCTACTTCAAGGTGGCTGATACGCAGCTCATGTCCGCCATTTTCCGGGCTTACAACAACTGGCTCGCGGAATTTTGCCGCACGGATCCCGAGCGGCTCAAGGGCATTGCCATGATTAACCTGGATGACATCCAGGACGGCATCAAGGAGTTAGAGCGTACGGCCAAAATGGGCTTTACCGGCGCCATGATTACCGAGTATCCGCCTGAGGACAGGCGCTACGACCAGGCGGAGTACGAACCATTCTGGGCCGCCGCCCAGGCCCTCGACATGCCCCTGAGTCTGCACACGGCGACGCGACGACAAGGAAAAATCCGTGGCGCAGGGGAGAGAACGCTGCGCGATGCGAGTAGCAGGGCTACAAAAGTCTTTTATCCGGCCACCTCGATGTGCGACATGATCTTTGCGGGCGTGTTTGAGCGCTATCCCAATCTTAAGCTGGCCATCGTGGAATTTGAGCTGGCTTGGGCGCCGCACCTGCTCTCGAGCATGGACTACACTTACCGCGAACGCCATGAAGAGGCGTTGTATAGGTTCAAGGATGGCATGCGTCCCAGCGACTTTTTTCATCGCAATGTCTTCCTGAGCTTCCAGGAAGATGAGGTCGGCATCCGCCTGCGAGACATTATTGGCGTGGACAACATGATGTGGGGCTCCGATTATCCCCATAGCGAGTCCACGTTCCCACAGTCCCGGCAGATTTTGGCGCAGATCCTGGCCAGAGTGCCCGAGGATGAATGCGCCAAGATCGTTGGAGGCAATACCGCCCGCTTATATCATTTTAATATGGTGCGGATCGCTTAGCCGTATATACAAGCAAACAGACCGTCATCTGTCCTCTGGCAGGATCCTGGCATATTCCTACCCCCTGCGCCGTAAATGGCATGTGTGCGCTGGCTCTTCGCGAGTGCACCTCCCGGAGTCCCCACTGTTCCGCGTAAGTACAAAAGTAAGTACAAAAAAGGCAGTAGTGATATCCATGTAAGGCTTGCTGATGGACTCTACCTTGTAACAGCTTGAATATACAAGCCATTGTGACAGGATTCTCGGGACAGAGCATTACATGAAGTGCACTACCATGTAACGGACATTCACTCAATGGCCTACGAAATCACGCAAACTAAAGCGCGCTCCTACAGGCGTCCCGCTCGCGCCAATCTGTTTCTTAACCCCTGTTGCCAGTCCAGTGATGCCTAAAGTATGCAGTGCCTCGGTCAGAGCAAGAACTGGTAGGTGAGTAATACGATAGTTGATGTCGTAGTTCGAGTTTGGTCCACAACCAGCCGGACTATCACTACCAGGATTGTTCTGCGTCGTGTTGAAAATAAAGCTCGGTGTTGCGGTCATGTTAGCGAGCTCAGCTGCGGTTTTGTTGAATGCTCCAGCGCCCACAGGACCGTCGCAGTCAGCTCTTAAGAGGTTAAACATCTCTTGGAGCGCAATGACGCCTGCCGCTGCTTCCGCGAGCAAGAGCGCCTGACCGGTTTCTTTCGTGTCTAGTATCTTTCCAACTAAGGCACCTGCAAGTGCGTCCGCTGCTTTGTTGAGGGCTGCATCGAAACCTGAATCATGATGCCCGCTATTGACGAGAAGGAAACTCCAAGCGATCGCCCCCCCATCAGGATTTTCCGGCGTGGGATCGGGGACGAAGATGTTCTCCCAGGACATGTTCAGATCAACGCCACCGCCGGCTTTACGATCTCCCAAGGCGGCACTCTTCGCACCGAAGTCACGGTGCAGGCTGCCGTTGGCATTCAGAACCTTCAGAGATGTTGACGCGAATAGCGTGTCGTCATGCGCTGAGCGGATCTCGATAATATGAAAGCTCGGGATGCTGAAATTATACATACTCATTACTGTGCCTCACTTTCACTGACCCTACAGCGACACTCCTCCGCCCATGCTTTTCTAGCACAATGGCTTGCGGACGCGTGGCACATTACTTTCCCCTATCGCTTGCGACCGAAAAACCGCGGTTCTACGTGTGTCAATTTGGTCAACACACTCAAGTATCGCTGTAGGGCTAATACCTCTTCGAGTGTTTGATGAACACCGTAATCAGATTCCCTCTGTTATTGCAGAGCAATAAGAATGGGAATCAACCCCTGACCCGCTTCCAGCGGACGTAAAGCCTTTCCAATCACTGCCCCAAACGCTTTCTGTGGGTTATCGGCCTTCATCGCATGGCCAGACGTTGGGGAAGTCGTCAACAGATCGCCGACCTCAATAGCTCCATACTGCGCATCCACCTTACAGTAGACTTTGCCTAAGAGGGCAATAGATTGTCGCTGTTTTTGTGATTGCTGTTTATCGAGCACAATACCCGGTTTGTAGCCGCCAGCACCGGAGACGACTCCCGCCACCTTCTTGTCATAGGCTTGCCAACTTTGTTGCAAAGTACCCATCTTGTCAATCACCATCACGGTTCCCGGCTCAATCTGCTCTGCTTCTAAGATGTCAAAATCTTCTGCACAGTCACCATTAATGAGCTTGATGTCTCCTGTGACTAAAACATCTCCCTTAAAAAAACCCGCCGGCCCCTTGCCTCTGCTTTCACCGAAGATTCCAGCCCCGGTGCCGTTCGGATTGAGAGCGACGCCAGCCACCGCTGCGAACGTGGTTGAATTGGTGTCACCATGCACACCTTCGGCATTCGCTGATAGGCCGAAGACCCCTGCCCCGTGCCCTCTACTCTCCCCGAAGACCCCCGCCCCGGTGCCGTTCGGATTGAGAGTGACACCAATCGTCGCGGCGAACGTACCGGAACTATTCTCGCCATGCACGCCTTCACCGTTTTGCGAACGACCTACCACGCCGGGGTCATTAGCACTTGTTCCATCACCAACAACTGTAGACATGTGTCACCTCCCATAAACGAGAGAGATTAAGCTAAGAACTTGCCGCCTAACGAAGAGCGTTGTATTCTTCGGGCATTGTCAACTTATTCGCCATCCTACTCAATCCTTGCCCGGTCTGAACCATCGTCAGCGCCGCTATCTGAACCATCGTGCAGAAAACTCCTACCAACCGATACGGGAACGCGAGCGGCGCATGCACCGATTCAAGTCACCAAGGCACGCCCAACGGTTTCTCGTCGTGTATGGTCCCATCACGCAACACTTCCGCCTCTCGATGCCTTAGGGAAAGCGGCCTTGCGTGCGACATCGCGGTTGCTCCTCTGTTGCTGAGCCCGCATGACGATGGCAGCCGCCTCCTCGTTCTGTGCAGTGAGGAATATAAGGTAGAGGGACGAAACAATCCTGAAAAGAGCCTGGAAATTTCCTGTAAGAAACCTGGTATTTTTCTGCAATCTCCTTAGTGGTATACTTGGCTCCTTTCCACACGTCGACGCCTCTGGGGGGGATGCGCAGGCACGCGTGCGAGCACAGACTGAGCCACCTGCCGTCGCAGTCGCAGCCGATTGTGCTTGTGAAGGTGTCTATTCATTGGCCCCAGCTGGAGGTGGTTTCCCATGCTGTACGTCTTCGGCGAGTGGACCCTTGACACACAGCGCTATGTACTGTCCCGTTCTGGGTGCATCGTCCCGCTGCGGCGCAAAGCGTTCCAGGTTCTCACTTACCTGCTGACGCATCCCGACCGAGTCATTTCCAAGCAGGAACTGTGCGAGCAGATCTGGCCACAGCAGTTTATCAGTGATGCCACGCTCGAGAGTACGATCAAAGCGGTGCGCCAGGCCATTGGGGACAGCGGGCGCGGCCAACGGCTCCTCCAGACGATCTATGGGGCGGGGTATCGCCTCATCGTGCCGGTGCAGGCCCGGCCGGTCCCCTCTCCTGCGGATGAGGGCATGGCGCTGCTTCCCGAGCCGCCAGCGGCGCCACCGAGGCCAAGCACCGCTGGGGAGGATAGCGCCCCGGCTCCTCTAGAGTTAGCTGACCTCCCGGACGAGTCGGCCCTTCAGAATGCTACCCCCGTGTCCCTCCCTGGAGCGCCCGACGCCGAACGGCGGCAGCTTACCGTCCTGGTGTGCGCCCTCATGGCCGAGCCCGCGCTGGCCAGCCCCCTGGCCCCGGACGACCTCTATGCCGTGCTCCATACCTATCAGGAGACGTGTGCCCGCATTATTCGGCAGTGTGATGGTCATATCGCCCAGTATCGTGGAGAGGAACTCATCGTCTACTTTGGCTATCCGCAGGCCCATGACGATGATGCCCGGCGGGCGGTCCGCGTCGGCCTCAGGCTGGTAGACACGTTTGGGAAGCAGCCTTCCCGTCTCACACGCGAGCATGGCATCCGCCTGGCAGTCCGCGTAGGGGTGCATACGGGCCTGGTTTTGGTGGGCTCCCTGGGCGATGGCGGGCCACACGACCGGTGGGCGCTGGGGGACACGCCCACACTGGCAGCCCAGATGCAAGCATGCGCGGCGCCGGACACAGTGGTGATCAGCGGGGCGACCCAGCAGCTGGTCCAGGGCTATTTTACCTGTCATCCGCTCGATCTCCAGCCGGGCCACGGCCGAGCCACGTCTCTCCAGACCTATCGTGTCGTGCAGGAATGCGGGACGTACCATCGCTTGGATATCGTAACAGCCACAGGCCTCACACCCTTTGTCGGGCGGGAACATGAGGTTGGCCTCCTGATGGCGTGCTGGGAGCAGGCCACCGAGGGGCTTGGACGCATCGCGGTTATTCAAGGGGAAGCCGGAATTGGCAAGTCGCGGCTGGTGCAGGTCCTGCAAGAGCATCTTGCTGCAGAGCCACATACCGAGATGGTGTGGCGCGCGTCACCCTCGGACCAGCAGAGCGCCCTGCATCCTGTGCTGACACATCTGCAGCGCCTCGTACGGGTGCATCCTGAGGACACCCCGGCTACAATCCTCCAGCGGCTGGAGGAGGTGCTGGCGTCGTCTGGCTTGCCTCTGCCCGAGGTGGTACCCCTGTTTGCCACATTGCTGGCACTCCCACTCCCGTCGTGCTATCCTCCCCTCTTGGTCACGCCGCAGCGCCAGAGGCACCAGACTCTGGAAGCGTTGCTGGCGTGGCTGCTCGCTGAAGCGACACGGCAACCCCTACTCTGCATCGTCGAAGATCTGCACTGGCTGGACCCTTCCACCCTGGAGTTCCTCAGCATGCTCGTCGACCAGGCCCCCACAGCCCGGCTCCTGCTGGTGCTCACCTGCCGGCCTGAATTTCACCCCCCCTGGGGCTTCCGGGCCCATCTGACCCCCATCACGCTGGGCCGCCTCTCCCCCTCCCAAGCGGCTCTCCTGGTCCAGCGGGTGGCCGGCAAGGCCCTGCCACCCGCAGTGCAGGAGCACCTAGTGACCCACACGGATGGCGTGCCCCTCTTTATCGAAGAGGTGACGAAACTGGTGCTGGAGTCGGGGCAGCTCCAGGTGTACGTGGACTATGACGCGCTGACAGGACCTCTGCCGGCCCTGGCCATTCCCGCCACACTGCACGATGCACTGATGGCCCGGCTGGATCGCCTCGCGTCGTTCAAAGCCGTGGCGCAACTGGGTGCTGTGATGGGGCGTACCTTTGCCTATGAGGTCCTCCAGGCGGTGGCGCCGTGGGACGAGATGACACTGCAATACGGTTTGCGTCAGCTCGTGGAGGCTGAACTGGTCTATCAGCGGGGCGTGCCCCCGCAGGCCACCTATCGGTTCAAGCACGCGTTGATCCAGGAGACCGCCTACCAGTCACTGCTCACGAACACCCGGCGGCAGTATCATCAGCAGATTGCCCAGGTTGTGGAGACACGCTTTGCCGAGACTGTCGCAGCGCAGCCCGAATTGCTCGCGCAGCATTACACCGCAGCGGGCTGCCCCGCACAGGCTATCCCCTATTGGCAGCGCGCTGGGCGGCAGGCCCTGCAACGCTCGGCGCACCTGGAAGCCATCCAGCACCTCACTCAGGGCCTAGCGCTGGTGGCCACACTCCCTGAGACCGTGGCGAGGGTCCAGCAAGAGCTCGACTTGCAGCTTGCCTTAGGGCCGGCGTTGATGGCTACTAAGGGCCCAGTCCTAGAAGTGGAGCAGCTCTACGCGCGGGCGCGTGCCTTATGCCAACAGGTCGGGGAGACACCCCAGCTCTTTCCAACGCTGCAGGGTTTGTATTGGTTTTATGAGACCCGAGGGGTGTTGGAGATGGCGCGGGAGTTGGGGGAGCAGCTCGTGAGACAAGCGCAGCGCACGGCTGGACCGACGCTTCGCCTAGAGGCCCATGCCGCGCTCGGGACGGCCTTATTCTTTATAGGCGACTACACGACGGCCTGGATGCATCTGGAGCAGGGTCTCTCCGTCGCCGACCCGGCAATGCAGCAGACCCTGGCGCTCCGTAGTGGGTTGGCGCCTGGGGTGCGATGCCTGGCCCTTGCGGCTAACACGCTGTGGTGCCTGGGCTCGCCGGTGCAGGCTATACGGCGAAGTCAGGAGGCGCTGGCCCTGGCTCAGGAGCTGGTCCATCCCCATAGTCTGGCATTCGCTCATAACTGGGCGGCTTTCTTGTATCACCGCCTCCGCGAGGTGTCAGCGGTTCAGGCCCAGGCTGAAGCTTTGCTAACCCTGGCGACCGCCCAGGGGTTTTCGCTCCATGCGGGGTCGGGGACATGCTGGCGTGGTTGGGTACTGGTCGTCCAGGGGCAGGGGGATGCGGGTTTAGCACATCTACGCCAGGGCCTGGAGGCTATCTTGGCCACGGGGCAGATGCTAGGACGGTCGCTCCGTCTGGTCCAGTTCGCCGAGGCGGCGGGGCACGCCGGCCAGGTTGAGGAGGGGCTGCGCCTGGTGGCTGAAGCCCTGGTGGCGATAGAGGCCAGTGGGCGGGGGGAATTACTCGCAGAGGCGCATCGGCTCCAGGGCGCCTTGCTGCTGCAACGCGCCGTCCCGGAAGCAATCAAGGCCGAAGCCTGCTTCCAGCAAGCTCTCACCGTTGCCCGCCGCCAGCAGGCCAAATCCTGGGAGCTACGCACGGCCACGAGCCTGGCGCGGCTGTGGCAGGAGCAAGGCAAGCGACAGGAAGCCTACGACCTGCTGGCACCGATCTACCACTGGTTCACCGAGGGGTTTGACACGGCGGACCTGCAAGACGCCAGGGCGCTGCTGGACGCACTGGCGTAACACAACGCTGGTGGATACGCCCTTTCTCCCCAACAATGCAGGGTGCGTGTTCATAGCCCCCTGGGTGTGAAGCACCACGCTCGCACGCGTTGGCACCCGTCTCTCAGGCGCCTCCCGTCGCAGCAGGGCCACGCTTCTCAGTCGCGTCATCTAGACCACCAATCACACGACCGTGACAGATTTTGCCAGGGCGCGTGGCTTATCGATATTGCGCCCTAAGGCCAGGGCCGTATAGTACGCCAGCATCTGTCCAGCGGTAAGGTGGAGCAAGGGTGTGATGAGTGCTGGTGCGGCTGGCACGGTGATCTCATCAGTGAAGCTCGCACGTACGTCGGGGTCTTCATGCTGATGAACACCAATGACTAGACCACCACGCGCACGAATTTCCTGGATGTTAGCGAGAGTAGCCTGGAGCAACTCTGGTTCGTCAGCAGCGGGGAGAAAGGCCAGCGAGTGCGTGTGGTTATCAATCAAGGCAATCGTGCCGTGTTTGAGAAAGCCACCCGACATCCCTTCCGCATGTAGGTAGGATACTTCTTTAAATTTCAGGGCTGATTCAAGGGCCACGGCGCTGTAGATACCACGTCCGATGAATAACCAGTTTTGTATCTGATTATAGGTGTGACTGATGCGTCGTATGGCAGGGATCAGGGCACTATACATCTTGCGGAGCGTGTCCGGGAGTTCTCTGAGCGCCAGATAGTGCGCACGGTAATGGGCAGCGTCCAGCTGTCCACGCTGTCTGGCTAGTTCCAGCGCCAAGCGGAGGAAAATCGTCACTTGCGAAATCGTGCTCTTGGTACTGAGGACACAGATCTCGGGACCA
>AR_comb_assmDRAFT_10051067_pt1 | contig 10304 bp, 13 predicted proteins | sample ArasoioldDNA_FD_10543 | JGI IMG/M metagenome (IMG submission 10543) | reverse complement strand
CGCGCTCGCAGGCGCCGGGGCCGGAGTTCGTGTTCGAGGAAGGCGACGTCGTCGTGCTGCTGGGGCGCCCCGAGAATCTTGCGCTCGCCGAGCAGAAACTGCTGAAGCGCTGAAACCGGCATGACGCTCCGCGCGGCGCAGATGCGCAATTGACCACGGGTCATTGTGACGCCAGGGGCGACAGGCTACAATCGCCATCCCGCTCTCTTCGTTCACTCCGTGTCGCAATCCACTGACCAGACCGCCGATACCGGTGCAGTCCGCGCGCCCGATATTGCAGTCGAGCTTGCCGATGTCACGTTCGGCTATGACCGCACGCGGCGTGTGCTGGACGGCATTTCGATGACGATCCCGCGGGGCAAGGTCGTCGCGATCATGGGAGGCTCCGGGTGCGGAAAGACGACGATCTTGCGGCTGATCGGCGGGCAATTGCGGCCGCAGTCGGGGCGCGTCATCGTCGGCGGCCAGTCGGTGCCCGACCTCGACCGCGAGGCGCTGTTCGCGCTGCGGCGCAGGTTCGGCGTGCTGTTCCAGTTCGGCGCGCTGTTCACCGACATGACGGTATTCGAAAACGTCGCGTTCGCGCTGCGCGAGCATGCGGACCTTCCCGAAGAGCTCGTGCGCGATCTCGTGCTGATGAAGCTTCATTCGGTGGGTTTGCGCGGCGCCGCGCAGGTCATGCCCGCCGAATTGTCCGGCGGAATGGCGCGCCGCGTGGCGCTCGCGCGCGCCATCGCCCTCGATCCGATGCTCGTCCTTTACGACGAACCGTTCGCCGGGCTCGATCCGATTTCGCTCGGAGTCGTCGGGCAGCTCATCAGAAAGCTCAACGACGCGCTCGGCATCACGTCGGTGGTCGTCACGCACGACGTCTACGAATCGCTCAAGATCGTCGATTACATGTACTTCGTGTCCGCCGGCAAGATCGCCTGGCAGGGCACTCCTTCCGAAGTGCACGCAACCCGTGACGCGTTTGTGCGGCAATTCGTCGACGGCGAGGCGGACGGCCCTGTCCCGTTCCACGTCTTCGCGCCGTCGTATCGCGACGAGATCTTCGCCGATGCCTAGCTCGACAAACGCGGTCGCCCACTCGCTGCGCCGTCTCGGCAGCTTTGCGATCGAGCACGTCGAGCGGCTCGGCTTCGCCGCGCGCTTTTTCGTTGCCGTCGTTGCCAACACGCCGGCCGCGTTCCGCAGGCTGCACCTCACGCTGCGCGAGATCTACTTTTCTGGCGTGCTGTCGCTTGTCATCATTCTCATTTCCGGTCTCTTCGTCGGCATGGTGCTGGCGCTGCAGGGGTACGACGTGTTGCAGCGTTACGGCGCCGACCAGTCGCTCGGCGTCCTTGTCGCACTCTCCCTCGTGCGGGAACTCGGGCCGGTGGTCGCGGGTCTGCTGTTCGCAAGCCGGGCGGGCAGCGCGATCACGGCGGAAATCGGGCTCATGAAGGCAACCGAGCAACTGGCGGCGATGGAAATGATGGCGGTCGATCCGCTGGCGCGCGTGGTGGCGCCGCGTTTTTGGGGCGGCGTCATCTCGATGCCGCTGCTGGCGGCGTTGTTCTCGACGCTCGGTGTGTTCGGCGCATACCTCGTAGGGGTGCGCCTCATTGGAATCGACGCCGGCGCGTTCTGGGGCAACATGCAGTCCGCGGTGGATTTTCGGCAGGACATCGTCAACGGGATCATCAAGAGCACCGTGTTCGGAATCGCGGTCAGCTTGATCGCGGTGTTCGAGGGTTACGAAGCGAAGCCGACGGCTGAAGGCGTGTCCAGTGCGACGACGCGCACGGTCGTGATGAGCTCGCTCGCCATTCTCGCCCTGGACTTTGTCCTGACGGCGTTCATGTTCAGAGGCGTGTCGTGACGGCGCGCGTGAGCAAGCGGGGAGGGATTGCGTGAAACGTAACACCATCGATCTGTGGGTTGGGATCTTCGTGGCGCTCGGCATTGCCGGCATCCTCTTTCTCGCCCTCAAGGTCGGTAATCTCGTCAGCTTCGGCAACACACCCGGCTACCGTCTCGAGGCTGCGTTCGACAATATCGGCGGACTCAAGCTCCGCGCCCCGGTCAGGGCGGCGGGTGTTGTCGTCGGCCGCGTCGAGCGGATCCGCTTCGACCCGAAGTCCTACCAGGCGGTCGTGACGATGAAAATCGACGACGGCAACGAATTTACCGCCGACACGATCGCTTCTATCCTGACGTCGGGCCTGCTCGGCGAAGTCTATGTAGGCCTCGACGTGGGCGGCGACACGAATATGCTCGCCAACGGCGCGAAAATCAACAAGACCCAATCGGCCGTCGTGCTCGAGAAGCTGATCGGCCAATTCCTGTTCGACAAGGCCGCATCCGGAGGAAGCAAATGAAACGACCGCTGCAGGCATTCGCGGTTGTCGCCGCCGTCCTCGTCAGCGGATGTGCTTCCCCACCCTCGAAGGTCGATCCGCTCGAGCCGATGAACCGTGCGCTCTATCAGGTGCACGACGTCCTCGACACGACGTTCGTCAAGCCGGTCGCCGAAGGCTATGTCGCCGTGGTGCCACAGTTCGTGCGTACCGCGTTCAACAACGTCTTCAACAATATCGACGACCTCTTTTCGGCGGTGAATGGCCTCTTGCAGGGCAAGCCCGACAAGGCAGGCAACGACCTTGGCCGGGTGATGGTCAACACGGTGTTCGGGCTTGGCGGTCTCATCGATATCGCCACCGACGCGGGCATCGAGCGCGGCAACGAGGACTTCGGCCAGACGTTCGCCGTATGGGGGTTTCCGCAGGGACCGTACCTCTTCATCCCGCTGTTCGGTCCGACAACGGTGCGCGACGGCACAGGCGTGCTGGTGCGCATTGCGGTGGGGCCGGTCGGCTATATCTCCAACGTCCCGGTGCGCAATTCGATCTACGGGCTCGGATACATCGACCTCCGCTCGCAGGCGCTCGAAGGCGGCAGCATCGTCGACACGGCGGCGCTCGACCGCTACATCTTCATCCGCAACGCGTATCTGCAGCGGCGCCGCTACATGATTTACGACGGCAAGCCGCCACCTGAATCCGAGGACGAGCAATGACGATGACGAAGCTGATCCGGTGTGCGTGCGCCATCGGGGCGTGGACACTTTTGACGCCGTTCGCCGTGATCGCAGAGGCGCAGGAAGCGCCCGACGCGATGGTGAAACGCGTGTCGCAGGACATGATCACGACGATCAAGAGCGATCCGCTGATCCAGGCCGGGAACGAGGCGCGCATACGCGAAGTGATCGAAGTGAAGCTCATCCCTCATTTCGACTTCATGCGCATGACCGCGCTCGCAATGGGGAAAAACTGGCGCACTGCGACGCCCGAGCAGCAGAAGCGACTCTCCGACGAGTTCAAGACGCTGCTGGTGCGCACCTATTCGAGCGCGCTGACGAAGTATCGCGACGAGACGATCGACTACAAGCCGCTGCGGACGTCGCCGGCCGACACGGACGTCACCGTGCGCACCGTCGTGATGAAGACCGGCGGGCAGCCGATCCAGATGGACTACAGCCTCACGAAGGCGGCCGATGGCTGGAAGGTGTTCGACGTCGTGATCAGCGGGGTAAGCCTCGTCACGAACTATCGCGACGAGTTCAACGAACAAATCAAGAACGGCGGCGTCGACGGCCTCATCAAGACGCTCTCCGATCGCAACAAGGGCGTGGCGGCAAAATGAAGGCGCAGTGCGATGCCTGCATCGGAAGCGAATCGGGCTTCGCGCCGGACGCCGGCGGCGCACGCTGGATGTACATCGGCGGGCTTACTTTCGCTGAAGCGGGCCCGGTGCTGGCGGCGTCGGCGACGCTTCCGCTGCCGCGCGATGGAATCATCGACTGCAGCGGCATCGGCGCTTTCGATTCCGCGGCGGTCGCGGTGCTGCTCGCCATCAAGCGGCGCGCGGCGGCGGAGCACAAGCCCGTTGTCTTCATCGGACTGCAGGGTCGCCTCGAAGCGCTTGCGAAGCTGTACGATGTCGAGGAGATCCTGGCGGGCTGACGTTTTCTCGCAGCGCGCAAAGCAAGGTGCGGTGCCGCGCCAAGTTGCCCATTCGAAGCGCTTCCCGCGTCCGCCGCTCGTCCTCCATGCCTGCTGCCGTCGAATTCATTGACATCGCCCGCCGCTTCGGCAGCGTCCGCGCGCTCTCGGGAGTGAGCTTCGCGGTCGACGAAGGCGAGTTCTTCGGATTGCTGGGACCCAATGGCGCCGGCAAGACCACGCTGATCTCGATTGCGGCCGGGCTCACGCTCGCCGATACCGGTAGCGCGCGCATCCTCGGCCACGATGTCGTGCGCGATTTCCGCCAAGCGCGTCGCGCGCTCGGCGTCGTGCCTCAGGAGCTCGTGTTCGATCCCTTTTTCTCGGTACGCGAAACGCTCGAGATCCAGTCCGGCTACTTCGGCATTCGCGACAACGGCGACTGGATCGACGAAATCCTGCATCGGCTCGATCTCACGTCGAAGGCGGACGCTAACATGCGCTCGCTCTCGGGCGGAATGAAGCGTCGCGTGCTGGTCGGCCAGGCGCTCGTGCACAAGCCGCCGGTCATCGTGCTGGACGAGCCGACCGCGGGCGTCGACGTCGAGCTGCGGCAGAGCCTGTGGGGATTCATCCGCAAGCTGAACCGCGATGGGCACACGATCATCCTCACCACCCACTATCTCGAGGAAGCCGAGGCGCTCTGCGAGCGAATCGCGATGCTCCAAGCCGGCCGGGTCGTGGCGCTCGACACCAAGCACAACCTGCTGTCGCGCTTTGCCGGCATCACCGTGCGGCTTGCCGCCGATCGCGTGCCGATGGCCTGGCGGACGCGGGTGCTCCGCGAGGAGGGCGGCGTTTACTTCGTCGCGCTCGACCACTATGCCGATCTCGAAATGCTGCTCCAGGAAATGCGGCGCGAAGGATTGGCGATCCGCGAGCTCTCGCTGCTCGAGGCCGACCTCGAGGAAGTGTTCCTGAAGATAATGGGCGGCGACCTTCGCGGCGCGCCGGCGGGAGTCCCCGCATGATCCGGGTCGCCGGTGCAGGATGGCCGACGCTGCTCTACAAGGAGCTCCTGCGCTTCTGGAAGGTCGCCTTCCAGACGATACTCGCGCCGGTGTTGAGCGCGCTTTTGTACCTGCTCATCTTCTCGCACGTGCTGGAGTCGCACGTGACGGTGTACGGCGGCGAAGTGCGCTACACGGCTTTCCTGATCCCGGGCCTCGTGATGATGTCGGTGTTGCAGAACGCCTTTGCAAACAGCTCGTCGTCGCTGATCCAGTCGAAGATCACTGGCAACCTCATTTTCATTCTGCTTCCGCCGCTGTCGCCCGGCGATCTCTATCTCGCGTACGTGCTGGGAGCGATGGTGCGCGGCCTCGTCGTGGGGCTCGGTGTATTCGTCGTCACCCTGTTCTTCGTGCCCTCGCTGCTCGCGATGCCACATCCGCTGTGGGCGCTCGTGTTCGCGCTGCTCGGCAGCGCCATCCTGGGCACGCTCGGATTGCTGGCCGGAATGTGGGCGGACAAGTTCGATCAGCTCGCGGTGTTCCAGAATTTCATCATCGTTCCGCTGACGTTCCTGTCCGGCGTGTTCTATTCGATCCATTCGCTGCCGCCGTTCTGGCAGGCGGCATCCCGCTTCAACCCGTTCTTCTATATGATCGACGGATTCCGCTACGGCTTCTTCGGGCATTCCGACGTGGCGCCGTCTTTTTCGCTCGCACTGGTTGCGCTGTGCTGCGCCATGCTGTCCTTGCTGACAATAACCCTGCTGCGGCGCGGCTGGAAACTGCGGCACTGAAACTCCATGGCCACCGCCGAATCGATCGAACGCGCCATCGCCGCGCATCTGCCTTGCGAGCATCTCGCCGTGCGCGGCGACGGTCAGCACTGGGAAGCGCTGATCGTCAGCGCGCGTTTCGAGGGCTTGCCGAAGGTTCGTCAGCATCAGCTCGTCTATGCGGCGCTCGGCGACCGCATGCGCGAGGAGGTCCATGCGCTTTCCATGACGACCTTGACCCCCGCGCAATGGGCGGCGCGGGCGGGCAACCCCTGACGTGGACAAGCTCGTCATCGAAGGAGGCGTGCCGCTGCGCGGAGAAATCCGCGTGTCCGGCGCGAAAAACGCGGCGCTCCCGCTGCTGTGTGCCTCCCTCCTTACTTCCGAGCCGCTCGCGCTGACCAACGTGCCGCGCCTGAACGACGTGCGGACGATGCAGACGCTCCTCGTGCAGATGGGTGTGGCGGTCGACAACCGGACTCCGGGCGCGGTGACGCTCGACGCCGCGTCCATCGACTGGCCGCTCGCGCCCTACGAGCTCGTCAAGACAATGCGGGCGTCGATCCTGGCGTTGGGCCCGCTTCTCGCCCGCTGCGGCGAGGCGCGCGTGTCGCTGCCGGGCGGTTGCGCAATCGGGTTGCGGCCGGTCGACCAGCACGTCAAGGGACTCGCGGCAATGGGCGCTGCGATCGACCTCGGGCACGGGTACATCAGCGCACGGGCGACGCGTCTTGCCGGTGCGCGCTTCGTGTTCGACGTCGTCACCGTGACCGGCACCGAAAACCTGATGATGGCGGCGACACTCGCAGAAGGCACGACCGTGCTCGAGAACGCCGCACGCGAGCCGGAGGTCGCCGACCTCGCGCGCTGTCTCACCGCGATGGGCGCTCGCATCACCGGCGCCGGCAGCGATCGCATCACGATCGAGGGCGTCGCCAGGCTCTCCGGCGCAACGCACGAGATCATGCCGGATCGGATCGAGACCGGAACTTTTCTCGCCGCAGTCACCGCTGCGGGCGGCGAAGCGACGCTGACCGGCACGCAGGCCGACACGCTCGACTCGGTGCTCGGCAAAGTCCGCGAGGCGGGCGCTGCCGTCACGGTCGACACGAACGCGATTCACATCGAGCGAACCGGCCAGATCAAGCCTTTCACGCTACGCACCGCACCGTATCCCTCCTTTCCGACCGACATGCAGGCGCAGATGATGGCGGTCGCCGCTTGCGCCGCGGGAACGACGACGATCACCGAGACGATCTTCGAGAACCGGATGATGCATGTGCAGGAACTGGTGCGGCTGGGTGCCGACATCGAAGTCGAAGCCAGCACGGCGATCGTGCGCGGGGTTCCGAAGCTGACCGGTGCCGACGTCATGGCCACGGATCTTCGTGCCTCGGCCTGTCTCGTGATCGCGGGCCTCGTGGCCGCGGGCAACACCACGATCAACCGCATTTACCATCTCGATCGCGGATATGAGCGCATCGAGGACAAGCTGCGAACGCTTGGCGCGCGGATCCGGCGCGAGGCATGAAGCCGCGAATTCTCGCCGTTCGTCGATGACCGACCTCAAGGACTCACCGCTCGGCCATTCGACGACGTGGGCCAGTGCGTACGACCCCGAGCTTCTGTTTCCGGTCGAGCGCGCGCCGCAGCGCCGTGAGCTCGGGATCGGCGATGCGCCACGCTTCCGCGGCGTCGACGTCTGGAACGCCTACGAGGTTTCATGGCAGGACCCGCGCGGCAAGCCCGAGGTCGCCATCGCGACATTCGTCGTTCCGGCGGAATCCCCGCGCATCGTCGAATCGAAATCGGTGAAGCTCTACCTCACCGCGCTCAACCTGACGCGCTTTGCGTCGCGAGAAGCGGTGACCGCGACGATCGCCCGGGACCTTGCAGCCGCGACCGGCACGCACGTCGATGTCACCCTCACGCCGCCGGAGGGATTCGCCGCGCTGCCGCATGCCGAACCCGCCGGGGAATGCATCGACACGCAACCGCTATCCGCCGATGACAAGACGCCGGTGCCCGAAGCGCTGGTGGCGCGCGGCGCGATCGTCGCCGAAACGCTGTTCACGCGCCTCTTCCGCTCGTTGTGCCCGGTTACGGGGCAGCCGGATTATGCGAGCGTGGAAATCCGGTACTCCGGAGCCCGCATCGACCGGGCGGGGCTTTTGCGCTATCTCGTCTCGTTTCGTCGCCACGCGGGTTTCCACGAGCATTGCGTCGAGCGGATCTTTGTCGACATCCGGCAGCGCTGCGCGCCGACCGTGCTCGCGGTGCATGGTCGCTTCACCAGGCGCGGCGGCATCGACATCAACCCGTGGCGCACGAGCGGCGCCGAACGTGCGCCGATCAACACGCGAACTGCGCGGCAGTGACCGTACGACCGCGCAAGTCGACACCGCATTTGCCGCTCCGCCTGATGCGCGCCACCGATGCAGAGAAGCGCTCCGGTAGAATGCAGCGTCCCCCGCCGCGATTTTCGCCGTGACCACGCTGACGATTGCCCTCTCCAAGGGGCGGATCTATGACGAGGCGCTGCCGCTCCTCGCGGCCGCGGGCATCGTGCCGTCCGACGATCCGGAGACTTCGCGCAAGCTGATTCTCGGCACGAAACGTCCCGGCGTTTCGGTGATCATCGTTCGCCCCGCCGACGTGCCGACGTACGTGCAGTATGGGGCCGCGGACGCCGGTGTCGCCGGCAAGGATGTATTGCTGGAGCACGGCGGCAACGGACTCTACCAGCCGCTCGACCTCGAGATCGCGCGCTGCCGGATGGTGGTGGCGACGAAGCGCGGATTCGACTGGGCCGGCGCCGTGCAGCGCGGCGCGCGGATCCGGGTCGCGACGAAGTATGTCGCCACCGCCCGCGAGCATTTCGCGGCGAAGGGCATGCATGTCGACTTGATCAAGCTCTATGGCTCCATGGAGCTCGCGCCGCTGGTCGGCCTCGCCGACGTGATCGTAGATCTCGTATCGAGCGGCAATACGCTCAAGGCGAACGATCTCGTGGCGGTCGAGGAGATCATGCCGATCGGAGCGCGATTCATCGTGAGCTCGGCCGCGCTCAAGCTGAAGCGCGAGGTCATGCAGCCGCTGCTCGATGCGATGGCGAAGGCCGTCGTGGAACGCAGGCCGTCATGAGCGCCGCGGCGGCACAATTGGTTGCGTTGCGCCGCTTCGACGCCGAGGCCCCGGACTTTGAGCGCGAGTTCGCGGCGCTGATCGCGTTCGACGCAACACAGGATGCGGCGATCGATGCCGCGGTCGCTGCCATCGTCGCCGACGTTCGTGACCGCGGCGATGCGGCGCTTCTCGACTACACGGCGAGATTCGATCGTTTTTCGGTGCCGTCGGCGGCGGCGTTGGAGATTCCCGCGGCGGAGATGCGCGCCGCTTTCGACGCTCTTGCGCCCTCGCAACGCGCTGCGCTCGAAACGGCCTCAGCACGTGTGCACGCTTATCATGATCATCAGAAGCTCGGGTCATGGTCTTTTTGCGACGCGGACGGCAGCGAGCTCGGCGCAAAGGTGACGCCCCTCGACCGCGTCGGCGTCTACGTGCCCGGCGGCAAGGCAGCGTATCCGTCATCCGTGCTGATGAACGTCATTCCCGCGCGCGTGGCCGGCGTGCCGGAAATCATCATGGTCGTTCCATCGCCCGACGGCGCGCGCAACCCGCTGGTGCTCGCGGCCGCGCATCTCGCCGGCGTTTCGCGCGTATTCACAATCGGCGGCGCACAGGCGATCGCTGCGCTCGCCTATGGGACGGCGACGGTGCCCTCGGTCGACAAGATCTGCGGTCCCGGCAACGCTTACGTCGCCGCCGCCAAGCGCCGCTTGTTCGGCGTGGTCGGCATCGACATGATCGCGGGCGCCTCCGAGATTCTGGTGATCGCCGACGGCTCCGCGAACCCGGATTGGGTTGCGATGGACCTCTTTTCGCAGGCCGAGCACGACGAGCTGGCACAGGCGGTGCTGGTGACACCCGATGCGGCTTTGCTCGACGCCGTCGCAGCGAGCATCGAGCGGCAGATCGAAGACATGCCGCGACGGGCGATCATCGCAGCGTCGTTGGCGAAGCGCGGCGCATTGATCAAGGTTCGCGACCTCGATGCTGCGTGCGACATAGCCAACCGCACAGCACCCGAGCATCTCGAGCTCGCCGTCGCCGAGCCCGACGCGTTGCTACCGAAAATCCGCCACGCCGGCGCCATCTTCCTCGGGCATTACGCGTCGGAAGCGCTGGGCGATTATTGCGCCGGGCCGAACCATGTGCTTCCGACCGGACGAACGGCGCGATTTTCTTCGCCGCTTGGCGTCTACGATTTCCAGAAGCGCTCGTCCGTGCTCCGCCTTTCGCCGGCAGCAGCACGCGCGCTCGGGCCGGTTGCCGCGACGCTGGCGCGCGGCGAGGGGCTGGAGGCGCACGCGCGCAGCGCCGAATATCGATTGAAGCGTATCTGATCGACGGAGGGGATGACGATGGCGAAAGTATTGGCGCTCTACAGGAAGCCCGCCGATCCGGCG
>AR_comb_assmDRAFT_10395373_pt1 | contig 10305 bp, 10 predicted proteins | sample ArasoioldDNA_FD_10543 | JGI IMG/M metagenome (IMG submission 10543) | reverse complement strand
GTCCCTCTGCTCCGTGCCGATCTCCTTGAGTCGCTGACGGACGATCACTGGAAAGTCCATGTCCTCCCCTCGGCGTAATTAACGCGATATAGTTAAACCTGTGCGAACAAGGCCGATTATTACGGACATTACTTGACAAGTAAAGGTAAATACAACTATCGTAGTTAATATCTGCAGGCGATCCACGCCCAAAATACGGACCACTTAACTGTTCTCGCGCTCCAATCTCCCAGCGGGGAGCGGACCGCTCCAAAAGAAAGTGAAGCCTGACCCTATGGTGAAGCTGTTCAGCCTGAAGACGCTATTTCCTATCTGGCTGCTGGGTTGCGGGATCTTTGCGGTTTTCGGGTCGCCGATGACACTGGCTACCGGCGCACTCTTGCTGATGGTCGGTCTTCTGTCGCCGGCCGTCGTGATCCGGTTGTTGCGGCATGACCATTCCCCTATGGTCGCGAAAGTGCTGAATCGCACGGAAGGCTGATCCACAACGTGATGACGATGACTGGCTTCCGGACCGCGTCCGATCACGCCTTATGAAAGGACATCTCTGCCATGAGAAGGCTGTCATCAGGCCAGGCGATCCCCGCCGACTTCGAGGGGTCGTCCTGCCGGCACCTCGCGGCGCGCATCATCGAGCAAGCGTTCCGAGACCTGGACAGTCCCGCGGCATCGCGGTCTGATCAAGAGACCGCTCGCGGCTTCCTGTCTGGATCGTTGATGTTGACGCACTGGTGTGCGGTCGCGAATCTCGACCCGGTCTGGATGGTCGCTCGCGCGGCCAAGATGACCACAGGCCAGGTAGGTCGATTGGATTGCGAACCGCGGCCACGAGCGAAACACTGAGCAGCATCATGCCGGACTGGTTGAAGCGGCTAGTTCGCAAGGAGGAAGTAGACGCACCGACGAGGGAACCGGCCACGCCGCAGGGCCACGGCATGTCGCAGGCGTATCTGTCGTTGCACGCGTATCTAGCCAATCGATATTCGAGTGTCGTCGTCCTGACGTTTGCTCAGATTGAAGACCTGCTCGGCTCACCGTTGCCCCCCTCGGCCAGGCAGGACCCGGCGTGGTGGAATAGCGACGACCACGACAATTTTAAACATTCGAATTCGTGGCGGTTGGCAAAGCGAACCGCCGTCGCGAACCTCATGGCGCAGACGGTCACGTTCGAGAGGAGCTGACTGCGGGTTCCAGTTTTCCATTGCTCCGACTGGCGGCGATGACGCGTGTTCGTCGCCGCTTCCGCACCAAACCTATCCAGGCCCGGATTTCCGGGCCTTTTTTCTTGTGGACGCTCGAAGAGCGCACACAGTGCCAACAAGGAGGCGGCGAACCTTGCTCTAGCATGAGCATTGCGAACTTCACGCATGAACATCTTGATCACCGGTAGTTCAGGCCATATTGGCTCTGCGGTCGCCGCGCGTCTCGCGCAGGAGGCACGCATCGTCGGCCTCGATCGTCGGCACGGGCCTTTCACGACGCACGTCGGCGAGATCGAGGACGACGAGCTGGTGAGACATTTGGTCCGAGGCACGGACGTAGTCGTCCACACGGCGGCGCTCCACGTGCCTGACCTCGGCAAGGCGACCGCGCAGCAATTTCGTCGCGTCAACGTCGAAGCCACGCGTGGGCTGATTGATGCGGCTCTTGCGGCCGGAGTCGCCCGGTTCGTCCTGTTGAGCACAACGTCGGTCTACGGCTGCAGTTCTCGCACCGGCCCGCCAGCGACCTGGGTCGACGAAAGCCTCCCACCCAAGCCAGAAGACGACTACGACCGGACGAAACTCGAGGCCGAGACGCTCTGTCGAGACGTTGCGGACGCCCGTATTACCACTGTCATCCTTCGCCTCGCGCGCTGTTTTCCCGAGGCGGCCCACGAGGTGGCGTTCTATCGCATGTACCGAGGCGTGGACCGGCGCGACGTAGCGGAAGCCCACTTGCGGGCCGTGATGGCGACACTGAGTGGTTCGACAACGGTCAACATTGCCGGTCCTTCACCGTTTCGCTCCGATGATATCGGCGCGCTCTGGGACGATCCCTGGTCAGTGATCGAGCGGCGCGTCCCCGGCGTGCGAAGCAGCTTCGAACGGCGTGGATGGCCACTGCCGCAACGCATCGATCGCGTCTACGCGATCGAGAAGGCACGGCGCGTCTTGGGGTACCGGCCGCGCTTCGGCATTACAGAACTCATGCGCGAGGAAGCGGTATCCTAAATGGTTGACGATGACCACGCGTGCGGTTCTCCTCGTAAACCTCGGGTCGCCAGACTCACCCACTGAAGCGGACGTGCGTCGCTACTTGCGAGAGTTCCTGATGGACCCGCGCGTACTCGACGCTCCGTGGCCCGTGCGATTCTTCGTGGTCAACGCCACCATTCTGCCGACCCGTCCCCGCGAGTCTGCCCACGCGTACTCGAAAATCTGGACCAGCGAAGGGTCGCCACTCATCGTCACGAGCCGGCGCGTGCAGGAGAAACTGCAGCGGCAACTCAGCGTCCCCGTCGTGTTGGCCATGCGCTATCAGAACCCGTCGATCGAGCGGGCGGTGCAGTCGCTCGTCGCTCAGGGCATCACGGAGACGTTCCTCATCCCGTTATTCCCTCACTACGCGATGTCGAGCTACGAGTCGGCGGTCGAGCGTGTGCGGGAGGTAGTGCGGCGCGCCGCTCCTCGCATGACGCTCGAGGTCATGCCGCCCTACTACGCCCACCCTGATTACATCAGCGCGCTGGTCGCCTCGACGAGCGACGTCCTCGCCGCGCCGTATGACCACGTGCTGTTCAGTTTTCACGGCTTGCCCGAGCGTCATATGCGGAAGGCAGACCCAACGGGACAGCATTGCCTGGCGACGAAGGACTGCTGCGACACGCCAAGCGTCGCGCACGACACCTGCTATCGTGCTCAGTGCTTCGCCACCGTCAGGCACTTCGTGGCGAGCACGGGCATCCCGTCGAGCAAGTACTCCGTCTCCTTCCAGTCCCGCCTCGGCTCGGAGCCATGGCTGCAACCCTACACCGACCAGGAACTGGTCCGGCTCGCTACATCCGGCATCAAGAGGCTCGTAGTGCTCTGCCCCGCGTTCGTCGCCGATTGCCTCGAGACGCTCGAGGAAATCGGACTGCGAGGACGTCAGTCCTTTGTGCAGGCGGGAGGAGAGGAGCTGACGTTGGCTCCCTGCCTGAACGAGCACCCGTTGTGGCTCGGCGCTCTCGAGCGGATGGTCACGAGCAGGTGGAGTGACGTCGCGAGGAGAGACGGCTGACATGGACCTGCAGGCGTCTCACGACCGAATCGCACGCGACCTGACCGTACTGGCCCGTGACATTGGCGTGCGCCTGGCCGGCACGCCAGGCGAGCGCGCCGCTGCGGATTACATCAGCGGCCAGGCGGATCTCGCCGGGGCACACGTGAGGGAAGAGCCCTTCCCAATGCGAGCGCGCGTCGTCTCCGAGGAGCAGCTGGAGGTCTTAATCGGAGACTCGTGGCACCCGTACCGATGCTCGCTCTTCAGCAGCACGCCGGGAACCGACGGAGACTGGCGGACCGCCGAGATCGTCACGATGACCCCCACCGACTACCAGCGGGATGATCTGGAGCACCTGCGCGGGAAGGCGGTCATCCATCTGGGGTGCCACATCACGTCGCGCGACGCCTATCGGCGCCTGATGGATGCCGGCCCTGCATTTCTTCTCATGGTGGACACGCGGTATCCCGGCGCCAGTCCCCTTGCCGACGGCATGTTCCCCGAATACACCGATGCCATCGGCGCCGTTCCCACCCTGAATGTCGCGCACCAGGATGCGTGGTCGTGGGTGGAACAGGGCGCCGCCAAAGCGCGCTGCCGAGTGATCGGGGGGATGGTACCTGCGATCTCCCAGAACGTCGTCATCGACCTGCCAGGAGCGGACATCGCGGACGAGATCCTGTACGTCGGCGCTCATCACGATACGCAGGCCGAGTCGCCGGGAGCTGATGACAATGGATCGGGTGTGGCGGGTGTCCTCGAGCTTGCGCGCCTCCTGCACGACCGGCCACGACGGCGCACCGTACGCCTGGTGTCGTTCGGCGCGGAGGAGCAGCTGTCGGTGGGGTCGGCCGCGTACGTGCGTGTTCACCGTGACGAGGTGTCGCGACAGGGGCGACTGATGTACAACTTGGACAGCTTCGGATCGCATCTCGGTTGGCTGCAGCTTTACGTCAACGCCCACCCCGATTTCGAACGTACGTTCGGTCCGCATTTTCGCCAGGCCAGCTTGTTTTACCAGGTGATTACGAGGGTGGTCCCGTACTCCGATCATTTTCCGTTCGTCGCCGCGGGCCTCCCTGGAGTGTTTCATCACCGGGCAAACTGCGAGTCTGGACGCTTCTTCCACCACCGGTCCGACGACGATCTCAGCCGCGTGTCGGCACACGTCATCGCGCGCGACGTATCCGCGGTGGCGACGTGGCTCGACGAGATGGCACACATCGAGGCGCTGCCGTTTACGCCAGGCATTCCCGAATCGCAGCGCCCAGAAATCGCGTCGTGTTGGGAGGACCTGTTCGGGGGATGGCGAGCGCACGCCTGAACGCCGCCGAACGATTCGGATCCGATCCAAAGCCTCCCGCTGGCTGCCGACTCCTTATACAATTCGCCGCATGCAACGACGAGTCTGGCTGAAATGGGCCGCGGCGGCACCGGTCTATGCGGCGATGGCCGCAAGGGGAGTCGCGAGCGCAATGGCGGCAACGGCCCCCGCGCGCGGTTCCGGTGATGTTTACCGCCGCCTCGGAGTACGGCCCTTCATCAACGCGCGCGGGACCTGGACTTATCTCAGCGGCTCGCTGGAGCTGCCCGAGGTGCGCCGTGCGATGGACGACGCGGCGCAGCATTTCGTCGACATCTTCGAGCTGCAGCAGGCGGCCGGGAGAAAGCTGGCGCAGCTGTCGGGCGCCGAGTCTGGCATGGTCACGTCGGGAGCTGCGGGCGCGATGGCCGCGGCGACGGCTGGCTGCATGGCCGGCACCGACCCACAAAAAGTGTGGCAGCTCCCGGACACCACCGGGATGAAGAACGAAGTCGTCATGCTGGGAGGACGCAGTGCCTTCGACAGTGCAATCCGGCTGACGGGTGCGAAGCTGGTGGTCGTCGGCAGCGTCGACGATCTCGCCGCTGCAATCACCGATCGCACCGCGATGGTCTATACCACCTGGCTCGGCGATCGCCTGCAACAGGGGCTGGCCATCACGAAGAAGGCCGGCGTGCCGCTGCTGCTCGACGACGCGGCGGGCATTCCGCCAATCGGCAACCTCGCTTCCTACGCCAGGATGGGCATCGATCTGTTCTGTTTCTCCGGCGGGAAGGGATTGTGCGGTCCGCAGTGCTCGGGGATTCTCCTCGGGCGCAAAGATCTCATCGAGGCCGCACTGGCGCAGTGCAGCCCGTGGGAGGGCGCGGTCTGTCGAGCGATGAAGGTCGGCAAGGAAGAGATCGTCGGCGTGATCACCGCCGTCGAAACGTGGACACGCCTCGATCTCGCCACGCTCAACAAGCAGTGGTCGCGCCGTGTCGAGCGGATCGCCAAGCTCGTTGACACGGTCCCCGGCGTGACCACGGACATCGCCATTCCCGAGGGCGGCAACAGCTACCCGACGCTGACGGTGTCGTGGGACGAGCAAGCGTTCGGGTTCACTGTCGCGGATTGCGACCGCGAGCTGCGGGCGGGCGAACCGCGCATCGAGGTGCTCACATCCAGCAACCCGAGTTTCGTGCCGGCCGCCTACGAGGGCATGCAGCCCGGACGCAAGCCCACGGTCCGGCGGGCCGATCGTCTGCAGATCATCTCGATGACCATGAAGGACGGAGAAGAGTTGACTCTGGGCCGGCGGCTTCGCGACATCCTGAGCGCGGCAAGCCGCAAGGCCAAGGCATGAAGCTGCTCACGCTCGCGGGCGCATTCGTCGTCATCCTTGGTACGCAGCCACGAGTCGTGGTGCCCGCCGCCGGACCGCCGCCGGTGGGGCCGTACAGCCCAGGCGTGATCGCCGACGGATATCTCTATGTCTCCGGCCAGGGTGCAAAGACGGCAGATGGCCAGATGCCTGCAACGTTCGAGGCACAAGCGCAGCAGACGCTCGACAACGTGAAAGCGGTCGTCGAGGCCGCCGGCCTGACGCTGGACCATGTCGTCTACACGCATGCGTATCTCGAAGACATCAGCAACAGCGCCGTCCTCGACCGTGTTTACGCTCGCTACTTCCCCAGGGATCCGCCGGCTCGTGCGCTGATTGGCGTCGCCCGACTGCCAGGCACCCCCGTGGAAATCAACGCGGTTGCAGTTATCGATCGCACCGGCCGAACTCCCGTCAAGGTGCGGGACTCGGATGCACAACTGCCATATTCCCCGGGAGTCCTCACCCACGATCGCCTGTTCATTTCGTCGTTGCCGGGCCGCGATGCCAGCGGAAGCATTCCGGCCGACGCCGCCTCAGAGGTGGACGCGGCGCTCGACCGCTTCAAGGCCGTGATCGAAGCCGCGGGATTGAGCCTTGCGCACGTGGTCTTCGTGAACCCGTATCTGACCTCGTTGATTCCATCCGGCGCGATGAACGAGCGGTACGCGAAGCGGTTCGAGTTCGGCAACACACCGGCACGCGCGACGATCTCGGTCTCGGCCCTTCCGGAGGGGCACATCGTGTTCACAGGCGTGGCCGTACGGGACCTGTCGAAGCGAAAAGCGATACGGCCGAAGAACATGGCGCCCAGTCCGACGGCGAGCCCGTGCGTCTTCGCCGGCGAGACGCTGTACTGCTCGGCCAAGAGTGGATTTATTCCGGGCCCTCTCTCAGGCATCTATGCGGCCACCGTCGAGCACCAGCTACGGCAGACCATGCGCAATCAGTTGGACAATTTCGAGGAAGGCGGCCTGACCTTCAGCGATATCGTCGCCGCCAACGTGTACTTGGACAACGTCGACGATTTCGCGAAGATGAACGCCGTCTACGAACAGTACTTCCCCGGTGCCGTCAAGCCCGCGAGAACGACCGTTCAACAGATCGCTCCCGGCACGCGTGAACCGGACGAGAAGGGCGCGTATCCGACGCTGGAGCAGGTGTCCTTCGTGGCCGTACGTTCCCCGGATCGATAGATTCCCTACTCGCGCACGCCCGGTGAGACCCCAGGGAGGTCGCATGCGTCTTGTGAGGCTGCTCTTCAGCGCCGTCGTCCTGCTCGTCCCGGCAATGCTCAATGGGCAGACGCCGCCCGACTCCGTGATGGAGGTCCTTCGTCAGAAAGCTCGTCCGGGTACGGTCAGCGATTACGAAGCGAACCGGAAAAAGCACATGGGCTGGCACAAGGCGCAGAAGGACCCGTGGACATGGGAGGTCTTCGAGATCATGACGGGTCCTGACACGGGCGGGTACGTCATCGCCTCCGGCGATCACCAGTGGAAAGAGATGGAAGACTGGGTCGCCCGGTTCGCCGATGCCGACGCGGGCGACTCTCAGGCAACAATGGGAGCGAATATCGCCAGCACGGAGCGCACGTATTGGACGCAGCTCAACGCAATCAGCAGGCTGCCCAAGACGCAGGATCGGGCGCCACTGATCACCGTGACCCGCTATCACCTGAAACCGGGTCACGAGGCCGCCTTCCGCGCGGCAATCGGGAAGGCGAATGCGGCGCTCGACGCCGCGAAGTTCCCGCTGGCGACTATCTGGTTCGCGCTTGCCAGCGGCGGCGCCGTGCCCACCTATGCGCTGGTCGCGCCCCGCAATGGGCTTGGCGAAATGGCGCCGGCGCCATCGTTGACCGAGATCCTGGAAAAGCAGCTGGGGAAGCCGGCGGCCGATGCGCTTGTGCAGTCGTTCTTCGACAATGTAACCGGCATCGACACGGAGCTCTTGCGCCTGCGGACCGACCTCAGTTACTTGCCAAATTGATGAAGGCTCGCGGCCGATCTCCTGGTTGATCAGCCAGTTTTTTTCAGCTGTCGGCGGTGAATGTACTCGCCCTGAATCAGCAAATACGTCACGTAGTACTTATAGATGTTGCTCACATAGGTGACGGTCTCGCGGCCGATGCGTTCGGCGGCGATGCGCTCGACGTTGTTGAACCAGACGTTCGGATCGAGACCCCGCGCGGTGGCTTCGCGACGGAGCTGACGAATACGACCGGGCCCGGCGTTGTACGCGGCGAACGCAAACAGCACTTTGTTGAGGTCGTCCATCGGCTCGTTCTTGTAGTACCGATCGACGACCGTGCGGACGTACTTCACGCCGGCGTGAATATTCGGCTCGAGCTGTTTGATATCGCCGACGCCGAGCTCCGCACCCGTGGCGGGCATCACCTGCATCACGCCGATCGCACCGACGTGACTTCGAGCGCTGTGGTCCAGGCGCGACTCCTGGTAGCCCTGCGCCGCCATCAGCATCCAGTCCATATCGTACTGCGCGCCGTACTTGCGGAACAGTGCCACCAGCGAGATGAACCGTTTGCGCGCCGCATCCGCGGCGGCGCTCTTGACGTATTGCGTGTTCAGCAGATAGCGCCGGAAGATCATCCGCGCGTTGAGCGAGTTTCTTCCGTTGGCTGAGAGGAAGCGGTTGAGGGAGGCTTTGAGCTGCGGACTGTCCTTTCGAATCGCCCAGGCGATCTCCCCGCCTGAACGCAGGGTCACCGTCGGGTGCAACTTCATCGCCGGCCACACGCGCTGCCAGAACCACGCCTTGTGGTTGTCCACGACCAGGATGTCGATCAGGCCGGCGTTGGCCATCTCCATCAGATCTTCGTCCTCGAGTTCCTCGGGCGCGGGGGTCAGGGTGACCGGAGCCTTGCCTTCGCTCGTCAGCCGCGCATTCAGTTTGAGCAGACTCTGGTAGTAGCTGCTCGACTCGCGTACGAAGACTTCTTTGCCCGAGAGATCGTCAACCGTCGAGATGTCCGGTCCGCCAGGTCGGGTCACGACGATCTCGTCCACTCCGGCGATCCAGGGGTCGACGAAATCGACCACCTTCTGACGTTCCGGCGTCACCGTGAGGTCGGCCATTACGATGTCGCCCTTGCCTTCGAGCAGTCCGGGAATCAGTTCATCTCGTGACAGCGGAATGAACTGCACCTGGAGCTTCATGTGCCCGGAGGCGAGCGTCTTGTTCAACTCGTCTTCGAGCAGCCGTCCCTGATCGTAGGCGGTCCCCCGGGGCGTGCCCCGATCGATGAAGTACTGAGTCTTACTGAACGCGGTGAGGACTCGGATCAGGCGCCGCTCGGTCATGCCGTCGAGGTCGCCGGTCCATGGCTTCGTGATTTCCGAGATCGCCAGCCCCAACCTGCCCTTTTCGGTGGGCGCCTGCGCGGCGATCGAGGCTGCCATCACGCATAATGCCGCCGAACAAAGGGCGCGAGTCTTCGTCAAGGCTGCTCTCGGACTGGGAGTCTATATCACCGTCTTCTGGGAGAACCCGCATCAATCTCGAGCTGTCCTCGTGACAATTCTGTCGGTTCGATTCGAAATCAGTCGCGCTCGCGCGGCACTTTCAACGGGATTCTCACCGTTCCAGCTGCGCAGGGCACGCCAGTCGTCACGTTACAGCTGGCATGAGCCGTGCCCCTGTCGATCCGAGACCGAACCGCGATTGGAGGGGTCCTTGCCGACGACGCCGCACAAGATTCGCCCGGTCGCTTCGCCGCTCGAGGACGACCGCTTTCCTTTCCCGACGGTGGAGAGCGCACAGGAATACATCGCTCTCCTTGCCGCGGCGATTGACGAGTCACGGCACGACATTCAGGAAGATATCGACGCCGCGGGCATCGACCGTGCGGAACGCCGGCTCGAGGCCCTCCATCTCGTGCACTACAAGCTGCACCAACTGCAGAATCATATGAACGCGAGCGGCCGATTGCTGAACGATCTGCGGACGCTCCGGCGTTTGCTGCTCGCCGAGCGGCGCGGCGCAGCCTTCGAAGAAGAACAGGTCGCGTTGCCGATTCGACGGAAATGAGCCTCGCGCGGGCAGCGCGTTCCTGCGCCATGCCTTTCCGCGTCCCGCTGCTCGGACCTCGTGCCTGATATTGTCCGTTGCCCTCCTGACGACTTCCGAACTGGCGTTATCTGATCGACGGCATCGATCCACCGAGTTAGAATCGACCCTTCTGGCGTCAGGTGGAGGTTGCTCATGAAGATTGGGCTCTACAGCATCACTTACCTCGGTGTCTGGTATCGAGGGCGCGCGCTCACGATCGAAGAAGTGATCGATCGCGCGCGAAAGTACGGCTACGACGGCGTCGAGATCGACGGCAAGCGGCCGCACGGCAATCCGCTGGACC
>AR_comb_assmDRAFT_10465887_pt1 | contig 10307 bp, 6 predicted proteins | sample ArasoioldDNA_FD_10543 | JGI IMG/M metagenome (IMG submission 10543) | reverse complement strand
CAGCGGCGGCCGTCGCGTTCGAGAAGTTCGTCGGCCTCCTTCGGTCCCCAGGTGCCAGAAGCGTAGTTCGGGAAATTGCGCGGCGGGAGCGCCTTCCAAAGATCAAGCACTGGATTGACCACCGCCCAACCCGCCTCCACCATGTCCGCACGTTGAAACAACGTTTGATCGCCGATCATGCAATCGTGCAGCAAGCGCTCGTAACCTGTGCTCGGTTGCTTTCCAAAGTATTCCTGATATTCGAAGTTCATGTCCACAGTGCCAAGACGCATTACCGGCCCGGGCACCTTGGCGGCAAACTGCAGAGAGATGCCTTCCTCAGGTTGAATATGCAACACCAGTTGGTTCGGCATCAGATGTTCGACCGGAGTGTCGCGGAACAGCACAAAAGGTGCTCGCCGAAACTGTATCACGATGTGGGTATTGCGCACCGGCATTCGCTTGCCTGTGCGCAGGTAGAAGGGAACGTCCGCCCAGCGCCAGTTGTCGATCGACAACTTCATGGCCACGAAGGTCTCGGTTCGCGATTCGGGGGGCACGTCTTCTTCGCCGCGATAGGCGGGAACGCGCTTGCCATCCTCCGTGCCGTCACCGTACTGTCCGCGAATTGTGCGGCTGAGAACTTCTTCGTCACTCATCGGTTGGATGGCGTGAAGGATCTTCGCCTGCTCATCGCGCACCGCATTCGCGTCGAAGGAGATCGGAGGCTCCATTGCCGTCAAACTAATGAGCTGCATGATGTGGTTGGGCACCATGTCGCGCAGCGTTCCGGCGTGATCAAAGTAGCTGCCCCGGCCTTCTACGCCCACCGTCTCGGCTACTGAGATCTGCACGTGGTCGATATAGCGGCGATTCCACACGGGCTCGAAAATCCCGTTCGCAAAGCGGAACGCCATGATGTTCTGCACGGTTTCTTTTCCGAGGTAATGATCGATGCGGTAGATCTGCGTTTCGTCTGCGACTCTCAATAAATCCTGGTTGAGTGTCTTGGCCGATTCCAGATCGTGCCCAAAGGGCTTCTCGATCACAACGCGTCGCCAGTGATTGTTGCTCTGATCCATCAAGCCTGCCGCGGCGAGCCGCTGCACGATCGGCCCAAAGAAATTCGGCGCGACCGCCAGGTAATAAAAAAAGTTTTGATGGGTGGAGTGCGCCTGATCGAGCTTGGTCAGCGTGTCTTTGAGACGTACGTACAAATTGTCGTCGTCGAAATTTCCCTGAACATAATAAAACCGCTGCGCGAACCACTCCCAAAGATCATTGTCCACGCAATCCCCACAATAAGTCTTGATGTCCTCGTAGACTTTCTTCCGGAAGTCTTCATCGGAATACTTTGCGCGTGCTACGCCTAAAACGGCGAACTCGCGAGAGAGCAGCCCGGCGCGCGCCAGATTGTAGAGCGCCGGAATCAACATGCGCCCGGTCAGATCACCAGCGGCGCCGAAGATCACCATGACGCATGGATCACCCTGCTTGCCTATACGCGGCGGTGGCGGCGCCACTTTCGGTTGTTCTGCTAATTGAGCCATTGAATAAGTCCCTTTGTCGTTCTTCGCGCTCTCGGCGAGTCCTCGGCGAACTCTCCGTCTTGAGAGCTGTCGTTAGTCAGTAGTCGACTGTCGTCCGCGATTTACCGGAGAGGGCCCATGACCAGTGATCAAGAACTAATGATTTCCTTTTCCGCCGGCCTCTACATGCCCGCCAAACTTCTGCCGCATTGCCGAGAGCATCTTCTCCGCGAACGTATGTTCCTGGCGCGAGCGGAACCGGACATACAATGCTGCAGTCAGCACGTCGGCAGGAACAGCCTCGTCTACAGCCGCCTGAATCGTCCAACGGCCCTCGCCCGAATCCTGCACGTAGCCTGTGTACTCGGAGAGCGTCGGATTCTCGGTCAGCGCCATCGCCGTGAGATCTAGAAGCCACGAACTCACCACACTGCCGCGACGCCATACTTCGGCGATGTCCGGCAAGTTCAGGTCGTAGCGGAGGTCTTCCGGTAGTTCCTTGCTGATCGCATTCCTGAAGATGTCGAATCCTTCCGCATAGGCCTGCATGAGGCCGTACTCGATGCCGTTGTGTACCATCTTCACAAAATGCCCTGAGCCCGACGGCCCGCAATGAATGTACCCGTCCTCCGCGGTGCCGCCGAGTTTCTCTCGTCCGGGGGTACGTGTGATATCTCCCTTTCCAGGCGCAAGCGTCTTGAAAATCGGATCGAGCCTTTGCACCGCCTCTTTCGGACCACCAATCATCATGCAGTAGCCGCGCTCCAGGCCCCAAACACCACCGCTAGTGCCCACGTCGATGTAGTGAATGCCCTTGCCCTTGAGTTCCTTCGAGCGGCGCACATCATCTTTGAAATAGGAATTGCCGCCATCGATGATTGCGTCTCCGGTTTGAAGGTGCTGTGCGAGTTTCTGCACAGTTGCTTCGGTCGGACCTCCCGCGGGCACCATAATCCAGATCGCGCGCGGCGGCGTGAGCTTGGCGACCAGATCTTCGAGCGATGACGATCCCGTGGCACCCTCGCCACCAAGTTGTTTCACAGCGTCGGCGCTGAGATCCGAAACGACCAGCGAATGCCCGCCTCTCATGAGCCGCCGGGTCATGTTCGCGCCCATGCGTCCCAACCCCACCATTCCCAATTGCATGTCGCGCTCCTTGCGCAGTAGCGCCGGCATCTCGCCCGCGCAGCCGAGGTATTTACAAATTTAGACAGCTTTCCGCACTGCTGCCTGCAGTGTCGCAAGCCCGCTCTTGAGATCTTTCCCCAGATGCACCCGAAGCGCCCGTCGTCCGCGCTCAGCCAGGACCTGAAAATCTCCCCGGGCCTGCGCCGCCTTCACGCCGCCAAATGTGTACTTCTGGCCGGGAACCGGTAACACCACAGCATCGTCACAGGTTATTTGCAGGAACACTCCCGAGTTGGGGCCACCCTTGTACGCCTGCCCGGTGGAGTGCAAGAATCGCGGCCCAAAGCCCAGGCAGGTCGCGACGTGCTTAGTATCGCGAACCGCATGGCGCAGGGTCTGCAGACTCTGTTCGTGCTCGGCGTTCATCTGGATGTATCCAAGCACGGCGAAGTAATAGCCCGCATGAATTCGGCCCAGGTGCGCCTTAAGATATCCGACCAGAGACTTCTCGCTCGCCGCTGCGGCGAGGGCAGCGCCATTTTTTTCGTCGGTGAATAGTTTTACGCCACTGTCTTCGAGAATTGGCTTTTCCGGCGGAAGCGATCCTGTCTTCTCATATTCCGATGTGAGAGATCGCGTCGCGACCTTACTGGCCTCTACGTCAGGTTGATTAAAGGGATTGATTCCGATGATCGCTCCCGCGACGGCAGTCGCGATCTCCCAGCGGAAGAACTCCGCCCCAAGGTCATAGATGTCTGGCATCGTGATTCGCACGACCGGATGTCCGGCTTTCTCGAGAGCCACAACTTTCGCGTCCTGCTCGGAATCGACATCGCTTTCCAGCCGAATGTAAGCAAAAACACGATCGCTTCCGTACTCCTCGGGTGAAGCCAGATGCTCGCGATCGACCGGAATAATTCCCTTGCCGATTTTTCCTGTGGACTCTGCGATCAGCTGTTCCAGCCACGCGCCCAGATCCGAAATGCCGTGAGACGTGATGATAGTGACCTTGTCACGCCCGGCATTGGCGGCCGCCCCGAGAATGATCCCCAGCACGGCTCCGGGATTCTCCTCGACGTTCACGCTCGGACCGCAGGCTCGCTCCATCTCCGCCGCCCGTTCGAGAAACTTCTTCGTGTCCAGCCCCATGGCAGCGGCCGGAACCATCCCGAAGTTCGACAGGGCGGAATATCGACCTCCAATCGACGGGCGGCCGAAAAAGATGTGAAGAAACCGATCTCCCTCGGCCACCTGTTGCATCTTCGATCCCGGATCGGTGATCGCCACAAAGTGGCTGCCAACCTTGTCCGCGCCCACCACCTGCTTCGTGCGTTCAAAGAAATACTGCTTGAAGATGTTCGGCTCGAGCGTGCTGCCTGATTTGCTGGAAACGATGAAGAGCGTTTTCGGCATGTCGATCTGGTGTTCGAACGCCTTTACTTGGGCTGGATCCGTCGAATCGAGCACATGCAATTGCGGAAAGTGGGGAATCCGGCCAAACGTCACCCTCAAGACTTCCGGACAAAGACTCGATCCTCCCATCCCGAGGAGCAAAATATGCTCGAACCCTCGCAGTTGTACTTCTTTTGCAAATTTCTGCAAAGTATCGTGCTGCGCGATCTGCTCGTCGACAATATCGAGCCATCCCAGCCACTTCGACTCGTCTTCGCCGGTCCACAGACTCGCATCGCGATCCCACAATCGCTTCACTTTCCCACCCGACTGCCAGTCGGCAATCGTTGCTTTGACGGTGGCAGCCAGGGGTTCGGGCAGGGACGTCTTCAGTCGGCTCACGATCTATCCTTTTTGCACTGTGCTTCGCTCAACGGCGGCCAGCAGTTTGTCGAAGGCATCCGCGAATAACTTCACGCCATCGACCGTCAGCTTGTCTGTGACTTCTTTCATGGAAATGCCGGCCTTTGCCAGATCGTCCATGGTCTTCTGCGCGCCGGGAATATCTTCGCTGAGACTGTTTCGCAGTTTCCCGTGTTCGCGGAAGGCGTCGATGGTAGCCGGCGGCATTGTGTTCACCGTGTCGGGACCAATTAGCTCCTCGACGTAGATCACGTCGCGGTAGTTCGGATTCTTCGTGCTCGTGCTTGCCCACAGCACGCGCTGCGTGTGAGCACCCTTTGCGGCGAGTGCTTCCCAGCGCGACCCGCTGAAAATGCGCTGATACTTTTGATAGGTCAACTTGCCGTTCGCAATTGCGACCTTCCCCAGCAGGTTCTTCAGTACGGTCTGTTGGGTGGCATCGGAGGTGCTCTTCAGCTTTTCGTTGAGGATGCCGTCGATCAAGGTGTCGATGCGGCTGATAAAAAAGCTGGCGACGCCCGCCATTTTCTTGAGATTCCCGCCGCGCGACGCCAGGGTTTCCACTCCATTCACGTAGGCTTCGGCGACTTTCTCATAGACTTCTTGCGCGAAGAGCAATGTGACGTTGATATTGATTCCTTCGCTGATCGCTTGCTGGATCGCCGGAAGCCCTGCGGCTGTCCCCGGAATCTTGATCATCACGTTTTCACGCTGCACGGTCTTCCACAACCGCCGCGCTTCATCGATCGTCTCTTGGGTCTTCATCGCCAGATACGGCGACACTTCCAGGCTCACGTAGCCATCGCGGTAGTTCGATTCCTCGTACACGGGGCGCAGCGCATCAGCCGCGTCCTGTATATCGCGAATCGCAATCTGCTCGAACTTCGCGGTCGCGCTGAGTCCTTTCTGCGAAGCCAGGGAGTGCAGCACGTCGTCATAAAGGGAACTGTCGGCAATCGCTTTCTCGAAGATAGCGGGATTCGACGTCATCCCCCGCAGTCCGTCGTCCGCAATCATCGTCTTGAGCTTGCCGGTGGTGAACAGATCGCGCCGAATGTAGTCCAGCCACATCGCCTGCCCGTAATTGAGCAGCTCTTTCAGCGGATTCTTTGTGGCCTTCGAGCTTTCCAGAACTCCAGTAGATTGCATGATAGCCTCCATATCTTGTTGGATGACGATTCCCGAACGAGAGACGCAACCGAACTGCTCAATGGATCAACTACTTGCTTGCCATCGCAGCCCGTGCTTCTTCGACGACTTTGTCGACGGTAAACCCGAAGTACTTCAATAGGTCTTTTAGCGGCGCGGATGCTCCAAACCGCCGCATGCCGATATTGCGTCCCTTGCTGCCGGTGTAGCGCTCCCATCCGAAAGTCGCCGCCATTTCGACCGAGACTCGTGCCGTGACATTGGATGGCAGTACGCTTTCTTTGTATGCCGCGTCCTGCCGCTCAAAGATCTCCCACGACGGCATGCTCACAACTCGCGCCTTGATGCCCTCGGTCTTAAGCTTCTCGTAAGCGTCAACGCAGAGCGATAACTCGCTTCCCGTTCCCAAAAGAATGACCTGTGGTTTCCCGCCATCAGCGTCGGCGAGTACATAAGCGCCCTTCGCGACGCCGGAAGCCGCAGCATATTTCGATCGGTCCAGTGTCGGTAGATTCTGCCGTGTCAGCACGAGCACCGCGGGACTGTGCTGCTGTTTCGCGATGATCTTCCAGGCTTCGGTAACCTCGTTCGCATCACCTGGACGCAGTACGATCAGATTCGGCATCGCTCGCAAAGACGCCAGTTGCTCAATCGGTTGGTGTGTCGGTCCGTCTTCGCCAACTCCAATCGAGTCGTGCGTGAAGATGAATATCGCGGGAAGTTGCATGAGGGCTGCCAGCCGGATGCTGGCCCGCATGTAGTCGCTGAAGTTGAAGAACGTTGCTCCGAAAGCCCGCATGCCGGAAATGGTCATCCCGTTGACGCTCGCGCCCATCGCGTGTTCGCGAACTCCGAAGTGAAGATTGCGCCCCGCATAATTTCCAGCTTCGAAATCTCCCGCACCCGGGAACTTCAGCGTGGTCTTGTTCGAGGTCGCCAGATCGGCCGATCCACCGATCATCCAAGGAATATTCTGGGCCACGGCATTGAGAACCTTACCGGAACTTTCGCGCGTTGCAACTCCCTTTGCATCCGCCGGGAATGTGGGCAGATTCTTGTCCCATCCCGATGGCAGCTCGTGGTGCTGAATCTGACCCAGTTGCTCTGCCAATTCCGGATATTTCTGCGAGTACTCCGCGAACGTCTTCGACCACTTGCCGTGCAACTCCGCCCCGCGTTTGCCAATGCCTTCGCGGAAGTGCTCCCGCACGCCATCGGGCACCCAAAACTTCGCATCTTCCGGCCAGTGGTAAAACTTCTTGACCAGCTTTACTTCTTCTTCGCCCAGGGGCTCGCCATGAGCGGCATTCGTGTCCTGCTTGTGAGGAGAGCCGTAGCCGATATGGCTATCCACGATGATCAACGTCGGCCGATCAGTGGTCTTCTGAAAAGCCTCAAAATTACGCGCCAGCATTTCGAGGTCATTGGCGTCAGCCACACGCGTGACGTTCCAGCCGTAACCGATGAACCGAGTCGCGACGTCCTCGCTGAACGACCAGTTCGCCGGACCGTCCAGCGTTATGCGATTGTTGTCATAGATCCAGCAGAGATTGGAAAGCTTCAGATGAGCGGCCAGCGAAGCCGCTTCACCGCCCACCCCTTCCATCAAATCGCCGTCGGAGCATATGGCGTAAACGTTGAAATCAAGAATCTCGTGGCCCGGACGGTTGAAATTCGCAGCCTGCCACTTGCCGGCGATGGCCATTCCAACACTGTTTCCCACTCCCTGGCCCAGCGGCCCGGTCGTAGTCTCGACTCCGGAAGTAATGTGAGACTCGGGATGTCCCGGGGTCTGACTGCCCAATTGACGGAAGCGTTTGATCTCCTCCATCGGAACCGCGAGTTCATTGGTGACATGTCCTTTGTCATCCACTTGGCGCACCTCGGCCAAGTGCAACATCGCGTAGAGCAACATGGAAGCGTGCCCATTCGATAGTACGAAGCGATCACGGTTCAGCCATGTCGGGTCGGCAGGATCGTAGCGCAGGAATTGCTGCCACAAACAATAGGCGACAGGCGCCAGCGCCATAGGAGCACCGGGGTGCCCTGAATTCGCCTGCTGGACTGCATCGATGGCGAGGGTTCGAATTGTGTTAATGCATAGCGTATCTAGCTGCTGGCCTGTCGCCAATACCTGTTCCGTGGCAACCATGCGACTCCATTCCTCCAGTCCGTTTGTTGGCGCGAACGGCTGGTTAAGCGATTAGAGATCCCGGGGCAGAAAAAGGGTTCAATACGCTGAAAGTGTATCAATTTCCTGGAAGAGATGGAGGACGCTCAGTTGAAAAAACCGGCGGAATACGGAGATACGCCTTACTTTACAAGCTGGATGTAGCTGCTTTCGCTGTGAGAGGCGCGGGTCGTTTCCTGCACGAACTTAAGGAATTGGCGCAAATTCTCGCGTTCTCCGGAAGACATGCCGTCAAACCGGACACGTATTTTGTTCGTGCCTGCGCTCCGGGTCACAGTCCCACTTAGAGCGAACCCCTTAACCCAGATCTTGCCGTTCGGCACCCATAACCCGACCTCGACCTTGCCCCCGGGCTTGATCGGGCTGGCAGTTTCAACCAGGCATCCGCCGGCGCTGGTGTTCGAGAGGTTTCCCCAGATTGAGTTCGGTGAATCATCGACACGCAATTCCACGGCGACGAAGCACTTGATGCGTGGATGCCGCCGGCGATCGCTGCTCCAGTTGGGACTGAAAAGATCGGGCTCGAACGGAGGTGTCGACGAACTCGGTGTCGGAACTGGTCTTGGAGCGTCCTGCTGGGGTTGAGTGTTCTTCTGCTGCCGGGACTTCGAAACGTCTGCCTTGATCTCGCGCATGGCGTTCAGCAAGGCTTCTTCCCGCTTCTCGATGGGGGCTTCGCGATACGCCTGGAGAAGCTTACCAACTTGCCGTACCAAGTCCGGATCCGACAGTATTCGGGTCCAGTCAGTTCCCGTTGCATTGCTCATGCAGTAACGATCTCTCGTTCTATAGGGTTTGTGTCTCTGCCTAGCATGGGGCGTGGGTCACCTCGATTCAAGATGACCTAAGTCACGAGGAGGCCTGGGTAATCTCAGGTTTGGGGGTTACTGGCCGCTTCCAAATGCAAGTTGCACGATTTCCGTGGTCTCGCCTTGGCCGGGCTCGAACTTCCATTTGGCCACTGCATCCTGCGCAGATTCCACGAGCACGGGGTTTCCGCCCAGCACTCGACTGGACTTAACGCTGCCGTTGGGCCGCACTATGACTTCCATGCGCACCGTTCCGTGGATGCGCATCTTTTTCGCAAGTTCCGGATAGATGGGCGCGGCACGGGATGAGATCTTTCGCTCAGAACCTGAGGAAACGGTCGTGTTTTGCGCATGCGACTGATTGGATGAGAGCGCGAGGATTAAGGCTAGAAACAGCACACCACTGCGCATGACTCCGACTCCTTTACGTTACTAGATTATCGGCGCTGCGCGGTTACTGGCAGAGTACTGAAGGCACTGCACCTAAGGTGCCGGTGTGCCGGATGGCAGGGTAAAGACGCCTGATTTCGTTTGCATCGCAACTACGCGCAAAAGAATCAAAGCTAACGAGTTATGCTATAGACGGAAAGGAAGATTCAGCCTTGCCCTTATCAGGCATCTGAACGTTCCCCTATCAAGAATGCGATGCTCATTGAAAGTATCCACTGCGAAAATATCCCGCGCCGTAGTTCTTGGTTTCATATCGTTCTTTGCCGTTTCTTCTACGCTATTCTCACAAACGACAGGCGGGACCCCATCGATCTCTCTCCCTGGCTCTCGAAGTCCTTTTCAGGGGAGCGCCCCCGAGGGCACAGCTACGTCGGAAGTTCTACAGATTGATTTCAAGGAAGCCATCGAGCGCGGGTTGCGCAATAACTTGGGACTGCTGTTGGCCGGGGATCAGACCCAGGCAGCTCGCGGCCAGCGCTGGCAGCAGTTGGCTGAATTGTTGCCAAACATTTCTATTCGTGCGATGGAAGATGCGCAAACTACAAGTCTCGCCGCTCTCGGGCTGAGAGGGCAGGTTTTTCCTAATGTACCGAGGTTGATTGGTCCCTTCAATTACTTCGACCTGCGCGCGAATGCATCACAAACTGTGTTCGACTACAGAATCCTGGAAAAAGAGCGGGCTGCATCGCAAACGCTCAAAGCTGCTCAACTTAGTTTCAAGGATGCGCGCGAAGTCGTGGTGCTCGCAGTAGGGAATTCGTACCTGCAAGCCATTGCGGCAGCCGCCCGGGTCGAGACCACCGAAGCGCAGGTCAAAAACGCTCAGGCCTTGTATCAGAAGGCCGCGGATCAGCAAAAAGCCGGCCTGACGCCTGCGATTGACACTCTCCGATCGCAGGTGGAGTTGCAGACACGTCAGCAGCAACTGATCGTGGCGCGGAATGAATTAGCCAAATCCGCGTTGAGCCTCTCGCGTATCATTGGCCTGCCGCTCGGCCAGCAATTCGTGCTCACGGAGAAAGTTCCGTATCAGGCGCTGACTCCCCTTCCGGTGGAAACCTATCTGCAACGCGCTTACACCGGGCGTGCCGACTATCAGGCGGCCATCGCGCAGGTGCAAAGCGCAGAACTCAGCCGGAAAGCGGCGGTTGCGGGACGCTATCCTTCGATCGACATCGACGCGAACGTTGGCGATATCGGCGTGAATCCCGCGAATTCCAACGGAACCTGGCAGGTCGCAGGCGGCATCAATATCCC